>SDBT01016653.1_pt1 | contig 11632 bp, 16 predicted proteins | sample 2277101 | NCBI WGS metagenome assembly SDBT01 (sample SAMN10404973, study PRJNA504765) | marine sediment metagenome | isolation source: marine sediment core GS10_PC15, 103 cmbsf | place: Arctic Ocean: Southern Knipovich Ridge | collected 2010
ACAAACGATTTATTCAAAAGAAACAAAGAAAAAAACCAAATCAAGATACACTTAGGATTAAGAGAGTTCTTCTCCAAAAACACTTTTGAAAAACAAAATCAATCACTAAACACTAAAATTGTCGATTTAAAAAAAACCGGGACTGAGTCAACTCGTTTGAAGGATGAATCTAATAAAAAGAATCTTGCACTCACAAATGAAAACTCTAGCCTAAAAACGCAATTACAAAACTCTTCAACAACCTACGAGAAACAGCATAATCGCTTCCATTTAACACAAAATAGACTTGATTGCGTTCAAATTCGCCATGCAATTGCTACTTCGAAACTCACAACCCAGCATATAGAACTGATTAAAAAAATAAAACAAAATCATAAGCTCGACACTGATGCTCTTATGGCAGCAAAACCAGTTTGGGACGTCCGGAAAGTAGAACAAGCATGTTATACATGGGCAAAAAAATATCAACGCCTCTGCTCAGCACAAAAGAAATTCATTCAAGAGGCGGTTTGGGGCGCACATGCAAATTATAACCACATACTCAATGCTAAAGATTCCGAACTAAAAAAACTGAACCTAACATTTTATAATTGTCTAAATGCCGTTCAACTAGAAATTGATAATGAGAAAGAAAAAGTATCTGAAATCTTAGAGTATGTTAGAGCAAAAGCCAAAAATCCTGAACTTAAAGAAAATGGTATGGCGCTTGAAATTATTACCAAGATGATGAAGCTTACTCTACTAATTGAAAAAAATCTTGCAACTAAGATGAAAAACCTTCATAAACAATTAGATTTGTTTGAAGATAATACACAACCGACACTACCGAATGTCAACTCAAAAGCTCCTCAAAAAAACAATAATCTCAAAGATGATTTACTCAATGACGATTTGATCAACCAACTCCTCCGTGATGCCCAGAATTCGGAACCTGCTTAACGCTCTAAAAAGCTTGCAATCACCATTAAAAGCTTTATTCTTGAGTTTATTGCTTGGAGAGATGGCTGAGTGGCCTAAAGCGCTTGCCTGCTAAGCAAGAGCCTGGGGAACCGGGCACGAGGGTTCGAATCCCTCTCTCTCCACCAGCCTACGCTCTTATTTTGCCTTTAAGCAAAATAAGTAATACTTCGGCTGGCACGCCATTTTCTTTAAGGAATAAAACTTTAATTATAACGTAAGATTGATAGAACTAGACGAAGACTGTCCGACGTAGCCTTGGCGTAGACGGACTTTATTTTTCAATTCATTATTCTATCTTATCTTCCTAAACTCTTCTTGAAATATCATGCGCCCGTAGCTTCCAGCCGTCGCCAAGGCTATGGCGGACAAGCAATTGGATTATCCAATTTCGCCAAACAATAATTATGGTTGAAATTTAATAATCTAGGTGTACATTCTTGAAATATCATGCGCCCGTAGCTCAATTGGATAGAGTATCAGACTACGAATCTGAAGGTTATAGGTTCGATTCCTATCGGGCGCACCAGTCTTCGTCCTTGTTTGCTTTTGCAAACAAGAACTTCGTCTGGCAAGCCTGCCCTTCGTAGCTCGTATGAGCGAAGTAGGGGCCAGCTTTTTAAAGGCCTAAAGCCCTAATAATAAAACAAGATTTGTAGCACTAGACGAAGACTGTCCGAAGAAGCTGAAAGCGTAGACGGACTTTAATAAAGTTACTCATATGTATCATGTATATCTAATTCGCTCTATTAAGTACCCTGAACTCACCTACATTGGTTATACGACTCAAATTAAGCAACGATTAAAAACGCACAACGATGGCGGGTCAATACATACCGCAAAATACAAGCCATGGAAATTAGTTATGTATTTAACTTTTTCAGATCAAGAAACTGCTATCAAATTTGAAAAATATTTAAAATCGCAATCTGGCAGAGCTTTTGCTGTAAAAAGATTTATGTAATACCCTCCCCACCTTTACATAATCCCAATAACTTCTTAGGCTAAAATGCTACAAGGAGTAATTCATGAACCTAAATTTAATTCTCATAAATTTCCTCACGCCTCCAATTTTATTTTTCTTTCTTGGAATTTTCGCTATTTTTCTCAGCGTAGATTTACGCATTCCAAAACCGATCGCAAAATTTTTCTCGCTCTATCTTATGCTCGCTATTGGTTTTCATGGTGGAGTAGAACTTTCAAACACTCCGTTTGGTTGGGATACAATCATGCCATTGGTGATAGCAATGCTCACCACTCTTATCATCCCACTCTACACCTTCTTTATTTTAAGAAAAAGATTAAATGTATATGATTCCGCAGCAATTGCGGCCACGTATGGTTCAGTAAGTCACGTGACCTTCATTACCGCTTCAGGATTTTTAGACACACTCAACATCGCTTATGGTGGTCAAATGGTTGCAACATTGGCACTCATGGAAGCACCAGCGATTGTAGTTGGTCTTTTGCTTGTAAATAAATTTGCTCCTGAAAAACCTGAAACAGATGAGGATACTCCTTCCATGTGGCATGAAGCGCTACTCAATAGCGCTACCTATTTAATTTTAGGAAGTTTAGTTATCGGATTTCTTTCAGGAAATCGGGGTGAAGCGATGCTTGCACCATTCACGCATGATATTTTTAAAGGCATCCTTTGTTTCTTTATGCTAGATATGGGACTGTTGGCCGGAAAACGTTTGGGCGATTTAAAAAAAGCTGGATTCTTTTTAATCGGTTGCGCTCTTGGTTTTTCAGTAATCAATGCAGCATTAGCAATTTTCTTAAGTTTTGTATGTGGTTTTTCTATTGGCAACAGTTTCTTACTCACTATGCTATGCGCAAGTGCATCTTATATTGCCGTGCCTGCAGCAATGCGCTTGAGTATCCCGCAAGCAAATCCAAGTTTATATATCACCATGGCGCTCGGTATCACCTTTACGTTTAATATTATTGTTGGTCTTCCTGTTTACCTTAATATAATCAAAATGATTTGGAGCATATAAATGAAAGCTGCTAAAAAAATAGAAATTATTATCGAATCAATTCAACTTCCAAAGCTTGTGCGTTTGATGAATAAATTGGAACTTCCCGGCTATAGTATTATTCATGATGTGACTGGTCATGGTTCTCATGGAGATCATGATGCAGAAGATCAACTCACTGAAGTGCTCACCAATAGCTATATCACCGTAATTTGTGATGAAGAACAATCACAAAAACTTATCGAACAGGTAAAACCAAAACTGGCAAAATATGGTGGTATCTGCTTCGTGAGTGATGTGCACCTTGTTCTTTGCCATAAATAATTATCCTATTTTTTATTGTTTACTTGCATCAAGTTATTTATTTCTAGTAGAATATTGTTAGGGGAATATTCTAAGGGGAAATAATGGAAAAGCATTTACACGGCATTTTGCTACTCACTATCGCTGGTGCATTATATATCAATGTGCACACGGAACGCGCAACAAAAGATACTAGAAATGACATCATCAAATATGAAGAATTTAATACGGGACTTGAAGAAAAAAACAGGAATTCAATTGCCGATCAATTAAGCCCACTGCTTGCCGATCTTTATGTGCTCTACACAAAGACTCTAAAATATCATTGGAACGTGCAAGGACCATTCTTTAATGACCTGCATGCATTTTTTGGCAAGCTCTACGAACAACAATTACAGATGGTAGATCGAGTTGCAGAACGAATTCGAGCTTTGGGTCAAAAGTCACCCGGCACACTCAAAGAATTTTCACAATTAAGCACTCTCCAAGAAACACCTGGCAACAATCCTAAAAGCCAAGGAATGATCCGCGATTTATTGCAGGATTATAATTCAATCACTCGCAGCATGCGAACTATTGAAAATGCGACCGCCAAACAACATGATGCCGGTACCAATAATATGATTGCAGAACTTATTGAAGGCACTGAAAAAACTGCCTGGATGCTCCGTTCGCTTCTGACAGAATAAATTAAAGCATTTCCCACTAAATGGATAAGAGGTTACCAACAAGTAGCCTCTTATTACTTTCTATAGGTATCGTTAAAGGCCTCACCCTAAAGCGAAATCCTCTGCAATCATGAAAAGCCCTAATGATGGCCCGTTTGACACACTTTCCCCAATATGTTAATTTCATATAGTATAAATTTTAGGGAAAAACTATGAAACGTACTCTTCAAATCATTGCAATCATTTTCATGATCAACAGCTTCCAATCAGCGAATGGAGTTAGTTTAACACCTCATTCTGCTAGGTGGAGATTATCTAAAGAATTCAAACGAATTATTCCAGGTATACACAAAAAATTTATCAAAAACCTATTTTCTACAAAATCAATTCTCGTGTGTGTTACCGCAGGGATAACTCTTTATGGTTTTTCGCGGTTTATTAAGTCTAAAACAAAAAATTCTACACCACCTCAATTGGGCTTGAAACCAATTTTAAAAGAGAAGATCTTATACAAAAATTCACCTGCAAACTTATCCAGTGAAATTTCAGGTCTTCAGAAAACTAATTTAGCTCCTAAGCCTCAACAGATAAAAAAATCTCCGCCGACACGGCAAAAAAAAATAGACTTCCTACTCAAAAGATACAACAACGCTATGGAAGAACCTTTCGTAGCTCCAGTGATGGTATTTTGCAGCGCTGAGAATCAAATATCTGAAAATACGATCCTTCCTCCAACGGATCCTAAACCAGACAATTTCACCCTTAATCAAAAAATCCAAGATCTAATGAATAAGTATCGCGAACCAATTGAAGAAACACCACTAATACCCAAACCTAAAAATCCAAGTTTTCTGAGCCAAATTGGTGCTGATATCAGCAAAACTTATGGCTGGATCAAATATGCTTGGAATATGAGCTATTAAACCACTTTTTCCTGAGTCTAAGCCCATAATCCCCTCTGGATAGGGTCGGTTGACGTAATTTGGCAAAAATGTTAATTTCATATAGTAAGAATTTATGGATAAATTATGAATCAATATATGAAAAAAATAGCACTTTTGTTGATACTCATCACTGCTCAATCCGCGGATGCATTCAACTGGAAATTTAGCCCTTCCAGCTGGAAAGTAACTGAGCGGATTAAGAGTTTTATTCCTGCTATCAATAAAACTAATTTTAAGAAATTACTAACAAAAAAATCAGCGGTTATATGCGTTGTAACAGGATTCGCCCTCTATGGATTCTCTCATCTATTTAGATCTAAAAAGAGTTTAAAAAAGACTAAGCCAAAACAATCTGCTGAAAAATTACCTGTGAATCAGAAAGATAATTCACAAAGTGTAGCTACCAATGGTGGTATATCTATTGACCTTTCTGAACCTCCACCACCAAAAAAGCTACAACTCAAGGTTCGATTGTTACCAAATAGTGAAACAAGCAAAAAATTACTGCTTCTACAAACTCCAACCAAAGTTTCTACTCAAGGAAATTTACATAAAGAACCACCTCGTAAGCCACAAAAATCTTTAGCCAGTATTTTTGATGATTCGGAGTTTGACAATCCCTTTAACGATTCTAAATCACTTGATAATAATATAGATATCAAACAGCTCCTCAATGGTCTTGCCGAAGATTGGTTATCTCAAAAATCTACTAATGATGAAAACAACTTTGACCTCATCAATCCACTTGAGGATGAATGAACGGACTCCTGAACATCAATAAACCCCTCACCTGGACTTCAATGGATGTGATTCGCAAACTACGCCGAATCACTGGCATTAGAAAAATCGGCCATGCAGGAACGCTTGATCCTTTGGCCACCGGAGTGCTCTTGGTCTGCATCGGAAAAGCTACAAAAAAAATCAACGACCTCATGACTACCAAAAAAGAATACATTGCGAACATTGATCTCTCAGCTTTTTCTAACACTGAGGATCGTGAAGGAGAGCTCACGCCGGTAGATGTACAAAAAATTCCAAGTTTAGAGGATGTACAAAAAGTGATGCTAACCTTTATCGGCAACATCGAACAAACCCCTCCCCTCTATTCAGCGATCAAAATTGGGGGCAAGCCTGCATATAAATGGGCACGCGAAGGTAAAAAAGTTCCTATATCTTCACGCACCGTTACGATCGATTCAATCGACCTACTTAAATACAGCTACCCAATGCTGCAAATAAAGATCCAGTGCGGCAAAGGAACCTATATCCGATCATTGGCTCGTGATATCGGAAAAAAGCTCAACACTGGTGGTTATTTAACCGATTTGATTAGAACTCAAGTTGGAACCTACAAACTTGATACTGCGATCGATATCGCATCGATCGATTCAATCCCTTCTGAGGCACTAATCGCCCTAGATTAAGTTGTTTTCATTGATTTTACTCCTGCAAATTAGCTAGAATAAATATATATAGTACTATGAAAAAAGGAGATTTCATGAAATTTAATTGTGGATGTGGCTCAAACTGTTCAAGCTGCGGTAAATCATGTAGTGATTGCCAATGTGGTAGCGGTAGCAGCTGCAAATAATCATTCTAAAACGCCTTTAGGGGTGCGCTAGAAAAAAATATAAAAAGGAGCTCTTAGGAGTTCCTTTTTTGCATTGAATTTCCAGTCGTATCTGGTTCTAAAGTTAAAGTCCTTAAAAAAGGCGACTTGTCCGCCATAGCCTTGGCGACGGCGGAAGGCTGGAGGAGAGAGTGGGATTCGAACCCACGGTCCCGTTTTAGCGGGACAACGGTTTTCAAGACCGCCGCATTCGACCACTCTGCCATCTCTCCTACAAAGTATCGTATCATTCAATAATACTTACTTTTACTAGCAAATCAAGGGTTAAACCGAGTAAAAACCCTTTTTCTTTTAATGCGCGAAACCAATCAATCTGAATCGCACACCCCTTAATAGCTAAATGGTTGCATTTTTACACCTTTTTTGCTATCCTGGGTATTATATCAATATAAAAAGGAAATTATTATGTCTAAGACGGTAAAATTATCTGAAGAATTTTTAAGAGAAGCAAAGCGCTATGCAAACCTCTATCACCGATCTATCCCTAAACAAATCGAATATTGGGCTAAGATAGGTAAAATAGTTGAAGAAAATCCTGATTTACCCTATGAGTTTATTTGCAAGATCCTCCGAGGTCTACAAGATATTAAAGATGGAAACGTTGAAAGTTTTAGTCTAGATGAGCTTAGATAATTATGCGTATTCTCAAAACACGCGAGTTCAAAAACGATTTAAAAAGACTTTATAAAAACCAAAAAAGGGATCTTGCTCAAGCTATTGAAGCTATAATCAACAATCCACTAATCGGAGATACTAAAACTGCCGATCTACAAAGTTATCGAGTATATAAATTTAGAATGAACCAACAACTTACGCTCCTGGCATATACATTTGAATCTAATACAATAACTCTTACATTAATCACATTTGGTTCACATGAAAACTTCTACCGCAATTTAAAACGCAAATGAACTCAAAACAAATCACCCTTAAAACATTCCTAACACTTTCTGGTGTTGGCAAAACAATTGCACAAGATTTATGGAATCTCGGGTTTCGATCGCTCGAAGAACTTAAAGATCAAGATCCTGAAAAATTGTATATTCAATTGTGTGAATTTCAAGGCATGCATGTGGATAGATGTATGCTCTATGTATTTCGTTGCATTGTCTATCAAGTAAATACCAACAATCCCGATAAAAAGCTTCTACTATGGTGGTCGTGGAAAGACTGAGTAAAGAATAATTTTTTAACTAAATAAATGAATAATCCCAAATCCATCTGCAACAGCAATCAAGCCAAAGGTCATTAAAAGAATACCCGCAAGCTTGTTGATAAGTGGAAGATATTTCGATACACGACCATGAAATAAGCTCACAATGGTGCTCAAAGAAAAATACCAAAGCAATGATCCAAAAAATACACCCAGTACCAACTGAGAACCTTCCCATGGATCCACATGCGGATCACCCACACCCAATGAAGCAAAAATAGCCGTGAAGCCAAAAATAGTTACGGGGTTCGTGAACGTGAGTAAAAAAGCTGAACTATAGAGCGCATATAAACTTTGTTTTTTTTCATTGCCTTTTGATTGTTTCTTATTGGCGCTGTATAAAATGCTCATACTAAATATTATTAAAAACAAACCACCCACTCCACGCAATATATGACCATGCGTTGTGAGAAATTCAGCAACATAACTCAAACCAAATGCAGCCAAAATTGCATAAATCATATCAGCAGTTGCAGAACCTAGACCGGTGATCAATCCGGCAATACGCCCTCGCTTTAATGTCCGTTGAATACACAAAACACCAAGAGGACCAACTGGAATCGAAATACCAAATCCAATTAAAACACCTTTAATCAACCAAAATAAATTATGCACCATAGATGATCGTTACCAATGCTTTTATAACAAATGCTGCGGACACCAAGTAAAGTATCGCAGCCGTTTTACTGATTATATCAATATGAGCCGGTAAATATTTTTTGCAAAGTTCTCCGAAGCCTACATAAAAACCAAACGGAAGACCCACTAGAGCTAAAAATTGTAAAAACCCAAAAAACATATGCGCTTGGCCCCATAATGGTACTAAAAGTCTTGAAGACATATATGTAGCCACATTGAATAATAATAAAAGAGCCATCATCCCATAATATATTCCAGGATAATTTCGATGCTGTTTAAGGAAAATTGTAACGCCGATGGCGATTAATAATAGAGAATAAACCCCTAAGAGAATTTTATGGTTTACGCCAACCAGTTCAAGCGAAATACCATATTGCAGACAGATGATAATAAATAATATGCAGCCTGTTGCAAACAATGATAAATATAATCCCTGCTTGTATCCATCGCGCAATGTTGCTTCAAAAACAACCAATTTTTCTGGTAAAAAAGAAAGTAGTAACCAACCAACTAGGCTGATAGCAGCCATAAAATTTTGAAAAAACATCCGAGCTCCTTTGAAATATCAACTATTATCTCCTATGAGAAATAACAAGGAACGCTCAGATAGGTCAAGAAAAAACTAATATGAAAATATTTTAGCTATTTTCGGTCGTGTAATTTGCAGGTTGTGCGCCACCAATTTTGCGGCTACCTGTTAACTTCTTGAAGTGATTCTTATCAGTTTGGTTCTTTCTAGATTGGTTCTTTCTAGAATTGGGACCATTAAGCACTCTTCCAACTTTTGCAGGAGACATCAAACGCTTAAAGTAGTTAACTAAAGCTTTATCTGTTCCACTAATTCGCCTATTTGTTTTATTTTTTAAGGATAAATCACAAAGAATGAGGCCTAGAATGAATGCTCCGGTACCCACCATTAATTTTGGGCGATTAGCCCAAAAACTATAAACCGGGCCATTATTTAATAAATCACTCATAAATGTAGAAAACAAACCGGAAGTACCAAGCCATGCTAAGCGAGTATTAACCGCTGGATATCGTTTTACAAAAGTAGTTTTACTCGCTAAATTACACCCGCCAAATATCCCATAAGCCATATACCAGCCATGATAAGGATTTAGTTTAAAAGACTGTGGCGTATTACCGTGAAACGTGTAACCAATAGTTTTAAGACTCGTTAGCAATAGTAATACAAAACAAATTTTTTTCATCAGATAACCTCTCATTTAATTAATCGCGGCGTTGGCCCATAAAGCGCAACAAATAGAAAAACAGATTGATAAAATCAAGATAAAGTGTGAGAGCACCAAGAACCACCATCTTATTCATAGATTGGCCTTGCGCACTCATTTTCTGTGCCATGCGCTTTAATTTTTGCACATCATATGCAGTCAGCAATGTGAAGATAATCACACCCGCACCAGAAATCAAATAAGAAAATCCTGGACTTTTTAAAAACATATTCACAAATAAAGAAAGAATTAATCCCCATAATGCCATCAGCAAAAAACTACCCATTGCTGATAAATCAGTGCGAGTGGTATAGCCATACAAGCTCATGCCGCCAAACATACCGGCAGTCACCAGGAAGGTAGAAAAAATTGAAGTATGTGTGTAAACAATAAAAATTGTAGAAAGAGTAACGCCACTCAACACTGAGTAGCCTAAAAAAAGTAATAATGCCGTTGGGTAGCTTAATCGATTAATCATAAACACCAGCCCCATCACAACAGCGATTTGCGCTACAAAAAGACCGATCACAATCCCTTGATTAGAAAAAATTGTTTTTAAAATTTCTGGAGAAGAGGCCACATAATATGCAGTTCCGGCAGTGAGGGCTAAACCAACCGACATCCAACCATATACACGAGATAAAAATGATTGAACTGCGTGGTCTACTGGAGACCCAGATTCATGTAAAAATTCCATGCTCTACTCCTTAAAAAAGTTTTTTATTATTGCTAATAGTCTACTGCAAAATGTTCATTTTTTCAACAGCCTCTCAAATAGCTGATTGAATGCTTGCATTTGAAGCATGAGTGTAGTAAATCTTTGAAAAAGGCAATTGATCGACTCAATTGGTTTATTAACTTCCTCTAACACTCGCACCCTTCGACAAGCTCAGGGCGAGCGGCTATGAAGTTCTTGTTTATTCGCTCGTCCTGACCCTTCGGTATTGACTCAGGATGCAGTACTTCGATATAGTTCGAAGGTGCCTGTACTGAGTAGCCATAGGCGTATCGAAGAAGTCGAAGGATACGCGCGAATATTATATGTTTTTAAAGATTTATAACGGTAAAAGGAATTTCATGAATAAGAACATGTTGATACTTATAGTGTGCCTCACCCCTTCGCTCATCCACCCGACCGGATCTGCGTCTGAGAATCCAACTGGGCAACCTGCAGTAAATTTTTATGGAAGCATCACCACAACCGGGGGTAAAAAAATTAAGGTAGAAAATATCACTATTGGTGGAAAGTTTGAAAACATCACCATGTATAAACGCCCTAAAAATAAAACCGTAGATCCTCGCACCTTTGCCATCTATCCAGACTTAGCACACTTAAAAGGAATCGAAATTCAAAAACTGCCAAAAGGCAAATTTATCTACACCCCTCCAGCAATCACTAAAAAAGATAGTAAAAAAATTAAACCTCAAGAATATGTGGGATTAGTTTTGATCTATAAAAATGGCACTAAGGAACCGATGCTTATCGAAGCACATCGAAGATTATGGAATGATAAGCGCATTGAAGGCAAACGAGTAGAACAAAAAATAATGTTTCCTGCATTGCGCAAAGTTGTGATCCAAGGATCTCATGTTCGGGAGGAAGAAAAAATCAAAAACGATCAAACGCCCTCAAAAGATTTAATCAGAACTATTTATACTGGCCTTGATAATATTCGCCACACCTGCAGTACTGTGCTCACCTCAAGCAAAAAAAAGTTTAAAGATGCGCGCAGCTGTATTGAATATATGGTGAAAGATATGAAAGAAAATTTAGATAAAGCGTTTTACAAAAAAGCATAAATAATAATAGACGCAGGCACGCAAATTTATATACTAAAAACTCTAAAATAATTATTAAAAAGGAACTCAGATGGTAACGCCAATAACAAAAGAAAATTATGAAACGTTAGTAAAAAAATCAACAAAACCAGTAGTGATCGAAGTGTATGCCACCTGGTGCGGCCCTTGCCAACAAGTAGCCCCAATTTTTGAAGAACTTTCCAAAGAGTTGAACGATAAATACACATTCGTAAAATTAAATGTGGATGATGATCGGGATATCGC
>SDBT01016654.1_pt1 | contig 11632 bp, 8 predicted proteins | sample 2277101 | NCBI WGS metagenome assembly SDBT01 (sample SAMN10404973, study PRJNA504765) | marine sediment metagenome | isolation source: marine sediment core GS10_PC15, 103 cmbsf | place: Arctic Ocean: Southern Knipovich Ridge | collected 2010
TATTTTGAATGGACTTTCATTAATATTGTTTTCAGTAGCTATGATTCGAAATGAAGTTTTCAGTAAAAAGACTGCATACATTGGACTTGTGGCAGGAATATTAATGTTGGTTCCATCAACAGTTGGGATGGCAGGAATGATATTTGCTCTAACATCATTAATCCCGACTTCAATATGGCTATTTATGATTGCTCGAAGATTGAATCAAATTGGAAATGAAAATTGATAAAGTACGGTGTACAACAATAAATATAAGGCATTGGGTGGATAATACTCAGTTTGAGAGTGAGTACATTTAATAAAACATATAACGTACGGATACGGAATCGCGTTGAAATGCCCAACGCCCCATATTCTGAACGTTATACGCCATCGGCTCAAAGGGAATAGCAAGGTCTTGCAATATAACAAAAACTATACTATACAGGTAACACAACTAGGTCATTAAGGATAGAATTTTCAGGAGCAGTTTATCATATCACTTCCAGAGGAAACACAAAACAAGATCTTTTTCAATAAGAATGAGATTTTTAAAAATATCTGGACAAGAAGTCAAAAGACAAGGCAATGTATGAGGCTCACCTCCAGTATGGCTATATCTTAAAAAATATAGCAGAATATATTGGTTTGCATTATACTACGGTGAGCAGAGTGATTAAAAAAATTGAGCGGGAAGATGAAAAGTGATATTGCAAGCCCTTAATATGCTGTTTAAAGAAAGAAGGATTTTTTAAAACCTTTGTCGTATTAGTATTAAGATGTATAAAAAATGAAAAAGACTAATTCTTTTAACCGTTAGTGGCGATTCAATAAGCTAAATATATATTCTTGAAGTGTGACAAAGAACCGTCCCCTGACACATTATGTAGGGCACTAAAATTAAGATTAATCGAATAAATTTATAAAAGAGTGAGAGAAATGGATAATCTTGAAAACCAAAATACCTTAACTCCTTTTGAATCTGAAAAAATATTGGAAGCGCTCAGAAAAGGGGTTGTACCCATGGATCATCTTCAAAGATTTTCTGTAGGACGTAAGTTTTGGTTAGATTCAATAAAATCTGACCTTGATTTTGTTTGTCAAGGTGCATCCAAAGTTCGGTTTCTTTCTGCTCCTTATGGTGGGGGGAAAACTCACTTTTTGTCTCTTGTGAAAGAAAAAGCTTTTAAAAGTAACTATCTTGTCTCTTATGTTGAGTTGCATTCTAGAGAAGCTCCGATGGATCGTTTTGAGATTATTTTTCCTAAAACTATGAGAGGTATTATTGCATCTAAGGATAAGAATGGATTAGAGTATATTTTTGAAACATGGATCAACTCATTTCGCTTATATTCTCAAGATGAAATACAGAAATATTTAAGGGACGTTGCTCCTTCTTTAGATTTCCGAGCTGCTCTAAGATCATATTTAGATTTTGCTGGAACGAAATCTCCAGAATGTCAGGAATATATGCGGGCAATTCTAGGGTGGTTAGGCGGTAGTAGACTTCCGAGTCAGCTTATCCTAAAAACTGGAATACGAAATCCAATTAGTATTTCAAATGTGTCGGAAATTATGGGTTCCTTTCTCCGGTTTATAAGATCAATTGGTTTTTCAGGACTCGTCTTATTACTCGATGAAGCAGAAGCAATTACTTCACTTACTCAATCACGAAAACGGGCAGAAGCTAATCAAAATATTAGAAAGATATTAGACAATACAGATCACTATCTTGGATTATATACAATATTCGCCACAACTCCTCAGTTTATGAAAGACCCGACTAAGGGCGCAAGGTCTTACCCAGCTCTATGGGAAAGAATAAAAGATGTTGTTAATTTAAACCTGCAGCATCTTAGTCAACGCTCCATAATAATTCCTCTACCGCCTTTAAAAGAAGAAGAGCTGAAAAAACTAGGGGAAACAATTATTGAAATTCATGGTAAGGCATATGGCTGGGAAGCGAACAAGCGATTCCCAGAAAAAGTAAAAAATAATTATATTCAATTATTCCAACTACGTAGCAAGCAAAAATTAACGCGTCATTTTATCCGAGTGCTTGTTGCTTTATTGGATAATCTAGAACAAATGAGTGATAAAATAGATTTGGGTAAAGAAATACAAAATATAACTTTTAAAGAGCAATAATCAGTTTTTTGGAGAGACTAGGAAAATAAAAATTCCCTCTTTAAAGTATAAGTCTATATGGAGGAAAAATTGGTTAAAAGATCTCTTAAATCAAGACCGTTAAAGATTACTGTAAAAAATGGAAAGGTAATCTGGAGAAAAAAAGATAAAAGAAATATATCCAGAAAAATAAAAGCAGATAAACAAGAAAATTTTTTTAAGAGTATATTTACAAGTCCACGGAATCGGGCGCTCTTAGAAAAAATGAAAGAGAGAGTGAAATTACTATCTGCTACTCCTGAAGAAAAACAACTTGCTGAACAGATAATATTTTCTCTTAGACAAGGCGTTGCTCCCATGGAAGGTGTTTTACGATTTTCTGTAGGAAGGGAGCCAATTTTAAAGCTTATTCAACAGGATTTGAATTTTGTTCGTAATGGAAATTCCCGACTTAGGTTAGTAAATGGGATATATGGCAGTGGCAAAACTCACATACTTAAAATTATTCAAGAATATGCATATATAAAAAATTTTGCTACTAGTTTTATTACACTTACTGCAAGAGAATGTCCTATGTATAATTTAGGCGTAGTATATGAGCATATTGTAAAAGGTATACGAGTATCAAAATTTCGACAAGCTCCAGCATTGCAATACATTTTGGAGGAATGGTTTCTACGCATAAAAAGTATAGGATTAGCTGAAGAAGAAAAGATACTTCAAGAACTTAAGAAACTTAACCTTGATTTTAAGATTGCCTTAACCAAATATCGTGATGAAGCGAATAGGAATAATTGGCGAGAAGTAGAATTGGTTCTCAGGTGGTTACAAGGAGATATTAAAACAAAAAGAGAGGCAAGATATTTGGGGGTTAAAAATTATGCCTCTGAAGACACTGCTCTAGAGATGTTAGGAAATATAACTCTGATGCTATGTTTCTTGGGTTATAACGGATTAGTAATTTTATTAGACGAAATGGAGGCAATTCCTTCTTTATCCAGAATTGTTCAACGCAAGCAAGCATATGAAAATCTAGAGAAAATCTTGAATTGTTCTTCGAGAACCCCAAATTCATATTTTATATATGCAACTACACCATATTTTTTTAACGAAGCAGAGAATAAAATTGTGATTAAGAAGGATAGTAAAAAAGTCATTGAATTATATCCTTTGCCAGAAACTGATTTGAAGAAGCTTGCTATAGAAATTCGCAACCTTTATTGGCAAGCTTATCCTTGGGAAAACATTAGCCGGGTTGATAATAAGAATCTTGCTAAATTCGTTAGCAATTTTATTAATCAGCAGAATTCGGAAATTACAGCCCGTAAATTTGTTAGAACAATAGTCTCGACTCTTGATATTTGCCAAGAATATCCCAAAATATCACTTTCTAAAGTACTAAAGGAAGAATAAAAATGGAAGGAAATGAATTTTCAATAACCTGGGAGGAAAAATTTGCAGAAGTTATCTACGAAGGTGGACACACAGTTTTTTTTGAACGCTTTCTCTTGGCTACAGATATCAAAAGCTTGGTCATTATATCTCCCTGGATTTCTACTTTACCGAACGAAAATATTAGATTAGAAGATATCATCTTTACAATCAAAAAATATAAGATTCATACGACAGTCATTATGAGAGACCCCGAAAAGGAACGATTGAATATAGAGGCAACCAAACTATTTAGACAATGTCACCATAATATAGATTTATATTTTAACAATGAACTTCATGCCAAAGTTTATGTATGTAAATGTACTCCATTTGGGTTTGCATTAACAGGATCTGCTAATCTCTCAGGGAGAGCTACTAGGGCACATGAGATAGGGATCTTTATTGAAGGTAAAGGTTATGGTAAAGAAATTATCGAAGAATTAGACCTTTTAGGTAAAGAAGATCTTCTTAACCGTGCCGGAACCTATCGAGATCCAGAATTCAAAAGGATAGGATTTCTATAAAAAAAAGGAGGATATTCAAATGCAAGTTAAAGAAATGGATTTAAAGGATTACTGTTGTCTTAATCGACCAAGACTAAGGATTGATCCGGAAAATGATGCGAGTTGGTTCTTTGGTGACCAGAGTGTTGAAGGTAAGCTGGTATCTAGAATTCGTAATGATTTCAACATTCGTGGTGTTCCAAAATGTGGAATCGTCGGTAGATTTGGATATGGAAAAACTCATTCGTTGTACCATATAAAACATATTTTTGAAAGCAATCCTGATGAATTTCCCGCAGTACCTTTTATCTTACGTGTTGCACCTTATGATGAAGGAACTCCCGGCCTCAGCGGATGGGAGTATATTCACGGTAAAATATTAAATGCTATGGGAGAAAGTTTCCTTAGAGACATTGTGATAGAGCTTGATAAACTTCCAGAGGCACGTACAAAGAGTTTACCAGATGAAATGGTGAAAGTCTTCAAGTTTGGGGATGAAAACCTTAAAAAATCCTTAGCGAATATTTTATCAGGATACTTTTTACGTGTAGGTCGCCCTACTCTCGTTGCTTGGAAATGGCTCAGGGGAGCAAAACTTGGAAAAGGTGAAAGTTTCCAAGATACTGGTATTACAAAAACTCTGGACACTGCTGAAGACATGGTTGATGTCCTTTGTAATCTTGGAAACCTTGTACGGAAGGTTCGAAATAAGGGTATTCTTTTTTTAATAGACGAAGCTCAAGCCCTTGATGAGATTAACAAACGTATTGTAGAGATTCGAAATGCTTTTCTGCGGTTGGTTGATAACCGAAACGAAGATGTAGGCTTTATTATAGCATATTTTGGTACCGGTCGAGAAGCTACTGTCCCAAAAGTTTTTCGGCGTGATGACATTCTTTCAAGGTTGGGAGCTAGTACAAGAAATACCGAAGATGCTTTTATCGATCTTAAAAAGGTAATTAATAATGAAAACGATATTCGAAATTTCATTTTAAGTATACTTGATGGGATTATTGATGAAAAAAAAGCGCAAAAGTTAATTGCTGATTTTGGCCTTACAGATAAAGTTCAACTTAAGGAGTTCCCATTTACAAAAGAATCAATTAAACTAATCGTTAAAGTTCTTTATCAACAAGAGCCTACTCGTAATGCAAGAATGATTATTGTAACTTTAGCCAGACTTACAGCTGAGGCTTACCAGCAAGGCAAAAAGACCAATAAATATATTCTTCTAGATGAAGAATTTGTTAAACCATTAATAAAAAATATATAGATTGGAGAATTTAAATGAAGAGATATGGATTATACCCAGAGCTTCATACTGAAGGCGATTGGTTTGTTTTCGGTACAGAATCTAGCAAACCAGAGGAGTGGCTATTTACTGGAAAACTCACGGAATATGGACAGAGGTATAATGTTAAATTCGATGTTAGCAAAGAAAAAGTTATTGCTATTTTTGGTAAAAGAGGACAAGGAAAGTCATATTCCCTTGGTTCTCTTATCGAGGGGATGGTAACAAAAAACAGTCCTTCATCAATTTCTAATGTTAAGAGAGAGCGAGCAGTTCTACTTTTCGATACTTTAAATATATTTCAATGGATGAATATTCCCTTGGACTCACAGGATAAGAAATATAGTGAAGTACAAAAACAGGCAGAGATGATGGCCGATTGGGATATTTCTTCTGAATCACTTGAAGCTGATATATGGGTTCCTGCAGGATATCGGTATCGGTTAACTTCTTCCAAGTTTTATGATTTGTTTCTCAATATTGCTGATTTTACTATCGAGGATTGGAGCGCACTCTTAGGTCTTGATATGATGCGTGATATAAAGGGGCAATACCTTACAGAAATTTATCAAAAAGTTGTTACATTAGGCTGGACCGATGATTCCTCATCTTTTCATCAACCGAATCCGAACTATGAAATCCAGAATTTGATAGAGTGTATCGAAAATGATGAAGAGAGGGAAACAGGGATATACCGGCCTGATACAAGAAGAGCGATTTTACAACAGTTAAAAGCTTACCAGCGACATCCAATATTTTCTGGAAACGGCACACCCCTGAAAGATATTCTAAAGCCCGGGCGTATTGCGATAATCCTTTTAAATAGGCTTCCAGAAGATATGCGTAGTGTGCTTGTTGCTATTTTGGTGCGAAGAATTATACAGGAAAGAGCTGAAGCTTCTGAAAATATAAAGGATTTAAAGGTAAATCTTTATTTAGATGAGGATGTTCGGCGACAAAAGGAAGAATCAGTTAAATGTTCAATTCCAAAGACTTACATTGTTATTGATGAGGCTCAAAATGTTATCCCATTTGCAAGAAAAACTTCTGCAACTGAAAGTTTAATTAAATTGGTGAAAGAAGGACGTAATTTTGGACTCTCGTTTGTAGTAACAACTCAACAACCCAGAGCTCTCGACATAAATGTTCTTTCTCAGGTGGAAACATTCATAATCCATAAATTAGTATCTCAAGCTGATATCGATTTTGTTCTTAATAATATAAAATGCCCATTCCCTTTAGAGATTAAGGATCATGATAATACTATATCTCCAAGGGAGTTAATTAGAGATATAAGTGTAGGTCAAGCAGTAGTATCTGACACGAACACTTCTCGTTGTTTTGTAATGGAAATTCGACCTAGAATAAGCGTACATGGAGGTTTTGAAGCATAAAATGGCATTTAAGTGGTTAAGTGGAACAAGACGCTCAATGCAGAGATTGGGGTACTGTAAGGCCGTGCTTATATTTTCAGATAGAGCGCGAACTTCAGCCGGAATGATAGATATAATGCGCACTGAATTGACAAAAAATTATCCTCTCACATCCTTTATACAAAAACATTGTAACTGGAGGAAGACCCTACCAAATGGAGGCAATAGAACTCAACAGGATAGCGAGACGATTAAAGAAGATCAAATCCAGCATATATATATCTGTCGTCATCCTTCTCAATCTGGTTGGCTATCCCGGTTAGGTTTCAATGAATATGTCGAGTATCTACCTAAAAAATTGCAACTTATTGATAGTATATATGATCCAACTAATATGGGAGAAGTTCTATCAAAAGCATTGATGGATAATATGGAAAAAAAGTCTTTTGAAATGGTTTCAGATGAAATAAATCCCCTCCCTCTTACTATCCAACAACAAATATATTTTTTATATAATATTTTAGTAGCTGATGGTGATTTTTTTATTCCTTTTGCTTCATCTTTGCTCTCAAATTTTGGAAAAAATAGTTTTTCATATCTTGATGTGGGAAAAAAACTTCCTAAATTGATCGAAATAATTGAATCAAATTTTTGGGGAGCTATTTATATTTCTGATGATATAAAACAAATGGATTCTCTAATCAGGTTGAAAGAAATTGTAGAAGAACAGAATAAGGAAGGGATAGAACAAAAAGGCTCTGGTTCGAGACGTGAGCAGACTACTGTTCCCCGCCTGGAATGGATGCTAGATATGGGATTAATAAAAAAAGTAAAGAATAATAAGTTAGAATCCAGTTTAACATATAATCTAACAAAGGTCGGGGAAATTTTTATTGGGGAAATATCTCAATTATATGATCAAACATTGAAGTCTAGTTATCCAGAAGAATCACTTCAGAATATTCTGGATAATTCATTTTATTCTGTTATAAATATGAGTTATTTTGCTGGAAAAGCAAAGCCCTTCTCCGGAAATAATGTTCTTTCTTTTTTACAAGATGGTTATAAAATGTTGAAAAATGCATACGGATATTGCCTCGTTAGGCCACTGCTTTTATTATCAAATATATTAGCACTTAATAAGCCAAATCCTTTATTTTTAGAATATAATCGTGCAGTGAAACTTATTGAGCCTGCTTATCAAAGAAATCCCTCCCAATTTCATTATACTATTGACCGTTTTAGCACTGATTACCAAGTTAAAATTGAGCAAGAGTAAAATATAGTTTTAGGATTACCATAATGAACAGAGCGAGAAGAATATTACTCATAGAGCCAGATTACAAAAATAAATATCCCCCATTGGGATTAATGAAGATATCTACCTATCACAAAGAAAAAGGTGACGATGTATTTTTTTATAAAGGATTTTCCAGAGAATTAAAAGAAAAAATATGGGATAGAATTTATATTTCTACATTATTTACTTTTTATTGGAATAAAACCATCAAAACCATTAAATATTACAGTAAAAGCGTAAATTTACTTTCTGATATTTTTGTTGGTGGTGTTATGGCTAGTTTAATGGAAAGCGAAATAAAAAAAGAAATTAATGTAAATGTAGTAAAAGGTCTACTTAATGAAAAAGGTAAATTAGGTTACAAAGATGATGATACAATAGATTATCTTACACCTGATTATTCGATTATAGACAAAAAAGTTAATACTATTTTAAATTATTTATATCCAACGAATAATTCATATATTGCATATGCAACGAGAGGCTGTGTCAGGAATTGTGAATTCTGTGCAGTGCCAATTATTGAACCCGTCTTTACGAATAATTTATCAATTGCAAAACAGGTAGAAGATATTAGAAAAAAATATGGGGAAAAAAGACATTTGCTTTTATTGGATAATAATGTTTTAGCTTCGAAAAGATTTCCAGAAATAATTGAGGAGATAAAAAATACTGGTTTTAAAAAAGGAGCGAAGTATACTTCTAATAAAAATGGTAAAAAAAGAAAAATAACCCGCTATGTAGATTTTAATCAAGGGATAGACGCAAGATTGCTTACAAAAGAAAAAATGAAATTACTAAGCGAAATTGCTATTAACCCTGTTCGCATTGCATTTGATGATATTAAATTTAAGCATATCTATATAAAAAAGGTGAGATTAGCAGCGGAGTTTGGAATTAGAAATTTGTCTAATTATTTATTATTTAATTTTAAAGATTCACCGGACGATCTATATGAAAGAATGAAAATTAATATTGAATTAAATGAAGAGTTCGAAAGAAATGGATATAAAAGCAAAATATGGTCTTTCCCTATGAAATATGCTTCCATTAAAGGCGAATATTGTAAAAATCGAAAATATGTAGGTGAAAAGTGGAATAAAAAATATTTAAGGGGCATGCAATGTATATTACTGGCTACACATGGAGTAATAGGACCAAAAAGAGTATTTTTCGAAAAAGCTTTTGGGAAGGATTTGTTTGAATTTAAAAAAATACTTTCTTTGCCTGAACCTTATATTATATACAGAAACGAGCATGAAAAAAATGGTGGTGTAAAAAATCTTAGGAAAATGATCAACTCATTAAATAATGAACAATCTATGTTATTAAAAAGAATAATTTTAGATAATTGTTTTAGGAATTTAGATAACTTAACCAATGATAAAAAAATATTAGATATTTTAAAATTATATAACAATAGCAAACTTTGACTTGTAAAACCTTTAAATAATTAACAATAATTTATAGTTATAAATAAAACGGGAGCGATAACAATGGATAAATTTAATCAAGAATTTGATAAATTTCAATTAGAAGAATATAAAAACATATCGCAAGCACATTTTAAAACTATTGAAACTATCTCTATTTTTTTCAGATATTATTTATTGATCATGTCTATTCCAATTATTATTGCAGGATTTTTTGTGAAACCTGAGGCACTTGAAATCTATGTTGAGGGATATTATCAGATATTTGCACTGTTATTAATAATTATTTCTTTATTAGGTTGTGGCATGTTGGGGTGGGTTATAATTCTTAGAATGGATGGTGTCTTGTATGCTCGGACGGTAAATGGGGTAAGAAAATATTTTTATAACAAAATTAACAAAAATTTTGAAAGAATAATAAACACCAAGGTTTTACCACATGCGACTACTCGTCCACCTTATTTTGAACCTAAATTTTTTGGGCCTGTAATCGCTTGTTTTAGTCTTATAAATGCAACTTATTTTTCTTTTGGTTGTACCATATTAAGTTTCAATGGTGTAATTAAAGCAATATCTAAAGAACTTTTTACAATAACACCAATTTTTTCATTTTTTATATTTATATTGCTTCAAATTCTTTTATATAAATTGTTTGCGGATAATAGAGAATTTAGCTATCTTAAATCTTCTTTTATAATTGGTGTTGATATAGATGGTGTTCTAAATAAACATAGAGAAAAATTTTGTGAATTATTGAAAAAAAATACAGGAAAAGACCTTTTACCTGAAAACATTAAAGTTATTCCTGTCCATGATAATCCAAAATTAAATATATCGAGAGAAGACGAGAAAAAAGTATTTAACGATCCAGGATACTGGATAGATATGCCAAAAATTGATAACGCAATTGATATTTTAAATAAAATAAAAAATATATTTCATCTTAAAGTCTTTATTTTTACATATAGAAATTGGCCACAGTTAAAAAATGAAGAAGATTACATTAAAAACAATTGGGAAAAAACTAAATGTAGTTATTATAATCGTTTGGGGTTAAATAATTTGGTTAAACGAATTGAGATACTCGATTTTTATATATTTAAAAAAAATATAGACAAGATAACAAGATTATGGTTATTTGAAAATGGCATAAAATTTCCTCGTTCTTTTAAAAAGCATAATAATGATGTCAAGTTAATTATAGAAAAAGGAAGTGAGGATATTAAAGAACCATGTCAAATGTTCAAAAATAGATTTTATGAATCTAGTAAGAAAAACATTAAATTTTTTGTAGAAGATGATCTGAGGAAAGCTATTAAGCTTTCATATATTTGTGATTTTATTTTTCTTTTAGATCATCCTTATAATCAGGAAAGAAATTTACCAAATAATGTTTTTAGAGTAAAATCTTGGGAAGAAATATATAGAAAAATTAGAGAACTTATTTAAATAAAGCACCAAGAAGCCGGACCTTTATCGCACTTTTATTATACTTTTATAATATTTTAAGAAATTATAATTGGATAAATTCATATGGATGTCTAACAGCAATTGGTTAAAAACGACCTATATCGATATGTATTACATCCCAATTTAGAATGCGCGTGCTTCAGGATCTCCTCTCTCAATATTCTGCCCCCATGAAAAATACATTTATCAAAAATGTAACTTCTTAGTTGTTGTGTATGTTATAATAAATAAAATCTAATATAACATACAATAATATACCTGCTAAAATTTTAACTTTCAGATTTATTCGTTCTATGGAGATGGTTTGAGTGGATAATAAGAAAATAAACCGAGGACAAATAAGAGCAATCCGGGGAAGTGTTGTTGATGCTTTTTTTCCGCAATCCCTTCCCAAGATTAATTACCAATTGAAATCCGGTGAAGCGATTATCGAGGTAACCCTTCATCTTGATGCTACTACGGTTAGAGGAATAGCCTTAACTCCTACTCAAGGATTAAAAAGGGGAGATGAAATCATTGACATGGGACATCCCCTGCAGGTGCCTGTGGGGCCTGGATTGTTGGGACGAATGTTTAATGTTTTCGGAGAACCGATTGACGGAGGAGATATTTTATCAGCTGAAAAATCAGTCTCCATATATCAAAAATCTCTTTCTCTTGCCGAACGGACTACTACGGCAGATATTTATGAGACCGGGATAAAGGTGATTGACGTTTTGGCT
>SDBT01016655.1_pt1 | contig 11631 bp, 12 predicted proteins | sample 2277101 | NCBI WGS metagenome assembly SDBT01 (sample SAMN10404973, study PRJNA504765) | marine sediment metagenome | isolation source: marine sediment core GS10_PC15, 103 cmbsf | place: Arctic Ocean: Southern Knipovich Ridge | collected 2010
CAGGCTATGGGAACTGGTGTGGGACTATGAATTCCCAGAAACCGCTGACTGGCACGAGGGCGCACAACCCTATTTACAGACTTTCCTGACACTTCACTGCCCATACGACGATGACGGCTTAGGCCGGACCGACGAGCCAAGCTGGAACGACGAGGACTTTGACCAGTTGATCGAAGACCTGCAACACCGTAGCTATGGTTGGCTGGGGCGAGAGGGGGTGCAAAGACAACTAGAGAAAATGTCGGCGGATTGGCTGGATGAAGGCTGAGGACACGCTGACACAGGCGACAGCGTCCTGTCCGGCGACTCGACGTCGAAAGAAGGACGCGATGCGCCGGTGCAAGCAAGAGCGCTCAGGAGGCAAGGAAGGTGTCTGGAGACAAGAAGTCAGCGAAGCTGCGTATCAAAGACATGTTGGCCGATGCAGGCGAGGACACCCTGCAGGGGACGGAGGAAATCGTCGCGGTGGCCATTCTCTACGAGGGCGGATTGTTCGACCCCCAGCAAGCAGTGGTCATTCCCAGCGGGGGCGGAACAACCGGCCTCTCTCCGGGGGGACAACTCGCGCGGATATTGGTGGAGCAATACAAGAAGCCGGGTTGGATTCCCGCCAACCTCACGGTAGGTCCGGGCACAACCGTTGTGGAAAGAAAGCTCATTTACGGTGAGGAGATCTCCGAGAACGCCGGTCTCGACACCGCAGGTTCGAATGCCGCTCTGGCGACCATGTTGGCCGAAGAGGTGGACAACGTGGATGGGTGCTCGGCAATAGCTTTCATCGGTGATTCCCCGGCCTTGGGTCAGACGTTTTTCGCAGTACTGGCGAGATAGAAGATCACCTCGCACCGAGGCAGACGGCAAGAACAGGAGGACGCAGAATGGCCCATATCAAAGTCAAACAGCAGCGACCCACACCATTGATGACCGCCGTTCAGAATCAGGACGTCGACGCAGTGAGGGTTCGGATCGAAGCAGGCGATAACATCGAGGAAAAAGACTCCTGGGGCCAAACTGCGCTTCACTGGGCCAGCAAGTACGAGTCCGTGGAGATTGTGGAACTTCTGCTCGAGGCAGGGGCAAACTTCAAGGCCAAAGACGAGGACGGCGACACGCCCCTGAAAAACGCAGACAAGAACACCAACCCTGCGATAGCAGAGGCCATGGCTCGGGGCAAAAGGGAAAGAGGTGGCGGGAAGAAATGGTGGCAATTTGGGAAGTGACAGGGACATCGCCGCGTCCGATCACGGCCACAGGAGATGAAGACCATGACTTTATTGAGCACGCCCTTTGGAAGTGGGGAAGGTTCGCAAGCCACTGAGCCGAGCGCTGAGGCCAGCGCGCTGATTGCGCAGTTGGGCCAACGTGATGATGCCATCGGTGAGCTGGCCGAGTTGGGTGACCGGGGCGCAGTCGAGCCGCTTATCGCGCTGATGGGCAGTGGCGACAATCGAGCTCGTTATGCAGCTACTGTTGTTCTCGGTCGGTTGGGTGACCAGCGCGCCGTGGAGCCGCTGGCTGGCCAGCTCAGCGATCCGGAGCCCTTCTTACGTAAGACGGCCGCTTGGGCTTTAGGATTCCTGGGCGATAGAAGCGCGGTTCCGCCGCTCATTGCCGCGCTGAGCGATCCACATGAAGACGTGCGACACGATGTTGCAGAGGCCTTGGGATGCCTTGGAGATTCGCGTGCCGTTGAGCCTCTTCAGAGATTGCAGCGCGACACGGACTGGGTGCGTCGAGCGGCTGCCGAGGCGCTAAAAGAAATCACCGGAGCAGAATGATCCCCTGCAGTAGGGTGTTGGTGAAGTACCCGTGGGTTTGCTTCGTCCATCGCCACAGTAGGTAGCCGAAGACAGCCGTCCCGGCGCTCAGGAGCAACTCCTGGATGAGAGGATTTTCGAGCATATCAGCTACCTTTGTGAAGCCGTTGGCGGTTGTCGAAACCTCCTCCGTCCTGTAGAAGTCGGGATTATCGAGCAAAACGAGACTCCACGGCGTGCCGCGCCCCCGTGAGAATAGTGGACGCTGCGCGCACTCGGGATGGAGAGCGTAGTGACCATGACCGATTTCAGCGTGCAGGATCTCCTCGAAGCGAAAGACGTGACCGGGCTGCTGCAAGCTCTCGAGGAAGGGGACAGCTTGTGCCGAGAGATGGCTGCCAGAGCTTTGGGAAAGCTCTCCGATAGGGGGGCGGTGGATGGGCTCATTGTTGCCCTTGCCAACAAGAACATGGACGTCCGTGTGGCAGCGGCCGTGGCTCTCGGTGAGATCGGTGATTCACGAGCGGTCGGGCCGCTGGTCGAGGCCCTCAACGACACCACCAATTACCAAGTCATCAAGGTACCTCTGCGCGTTCCCTCCTCGAATATCGATGCCCGTGGAGGAGCGGCTCTGGCCCTGGGCAAAATCGGCGGCGACGCGGCCATCGAGGCACTGCAAGCGTTCTCGGAGTCAGCAGGCGAGACGGGAGTCTACTTCGGCCTTTCCGTGGCGGAGGCCGTGCAGAAGGCCCTTGCCGAGATGGAGGCCGGCGCCGGCGAGGCAGTCGACGCTCCCTCACGCGCCGGCTTCTTTGCGAGGTGGTTCGGACGCCAGAAGTAGAGCTCACAGATGGCGCCCTCGAGAACCTTCTCTCCCAGCTTCCGTCATATCCTGACGAATGGTGTCCTCGGCAGCTCCCACAGGATGAACTGGAAATGACGTGGTCCTTGTGATGCTCGAGTATAGCCATGCCCATGCAGGTGATCATGAGTCCGCCGAGGCGTCCGGCACTGTGAAGGGGCCAGCGAAGAGCTCCTTCAGAGAGGCGTTCGCTAATCGCCACGTCATCCTGCCCGTTATCCACGTTGACTCCGCGGCGCAAGCATTGCGCAATGCCAACATAGCAAGCGAGGCCGGCTGCGACGGCGTCTTCCTGATCAACCACGGGATGTCTCACGAGCAACTGCTGGAGATACACGGACTTGTATCTGGAGAGCTCCCGGGCTGGTGGATCGGCGTGAACTGCCTTGATCTGGCTCCCGAGGAGGTTTTTGGCAAGATCGGGCGCAGTGTCGCCGGAGTGTGGGTCGACAACGCGAAGATCGACGAGCGTGTGGAGCAACAGCCGGACGCAGAGAACATTCTGCGGGCACGAACAGAAGCCGGCTGGCACGGGCTCTACTTTGGCGGTGTGGCATTCAAGTATCAGCGCGAGGTTGGAGATCTGAAGCAGGCGGCGCGGGTCGCGGCGCGGCACATGGACGTGGTGACGACGAGCGGTCCCGGCACCGGGCAGGCGGCGTTCAGAGAGAAGATATCGACCATGAAGCAGGCAATCGCCGATTCCCCGCTGGCGATCCCCAGTGGCATTACGCCCGAGAACGTCCATGACTACCTCGACGTAGCGGACTGTTTCTTGGTGGCAACGGGAATCAGCACGGAATTCACAGAGTTAGACCCGGCCCGAGTCGGAGCGCTTGTCAGAGCTGTCAGGTCGTTCTAAGGAGGCGATCCACGTCTGCATTCAGAGGATTCCTCGGGGGCAGATCACATACACTTGGGGCAGGTCATGGAGGCCTGACATGGACAATCAAAGGCTAAGACGAAGCCTCGTTGTCGCAGTCGCACTGCTGTTGGCGGGCGCGACATCTGCGCCGTCGGCCGCACCGCCGGCTGCCGCACCGCCGTCCGCCGTGCAAGAGGCACCCGCAGGACTCGATCTTCCAGGCAATCTGCCGCTTCCGCCAAAAGGTGATCCCAAGCTGGACAGTCGGCTGGATCAGCTGGCCGGCATATTGCGAGACGAGGGTGAGGAGGCTGCGCGACAGTTCGCGGAGGTCAACGACCTGAGCTATGGCTCGGACGGCAGAGTCCGCGTGCTGATTCACGAGAACGCCGTGCCGGCCTCCCGTCGCCGGCCCCGCACGGGGGAGCTCCAGCACGTGCCGGCGGAGGAGGCGCTGTTCGGGGCGATGGAGCAGGCCGTCAGAGCGCGGGTTGATTCTCTGGGAGGCGCGGTGAGGGGCCAGGTTCGGAACGTCGTCGAGGCGGACATACCTCTGGCGGCCATCCGGGTGCTACCGGGGCCAACAGAGATCTCCTGGGTCCAGGCGTCCCCTGTGCCGCAGGTGCAGGATGTGATCAGCCAGGGCGTGTGGGTCACCCGAGCACAGGAGCTACAGGATTCATCAGTTTCATTCATGCCCAGCGCCGAGCGGATCCGCGTGGGTGTGCTCGATGTCGGGTTCGAAGGCTACCGGGCTCTGCTGGGTCGAGAATTGCCATCGAGCGTGACGGCGAGGTCTTTTCACTCAGCTGGGATCGGCGCGGGATCACGCCACGGAACGGCCTGTGCCGAGATCGTCCACGACATGGCACCAGAGGCCGATCTCGTTCTCGCCAACTTCGACTCGGTCTCCTCTCATCACGACGCCGTATCTTGGCTGATCTCGCAGGATGTGAACGTGATCTCCTGTTCGGCCGGTTGGGCCAACCAGCTCGGCCCGGGAGATGGGCGGGGGCCGATCAATGATGACGTCGAGCGTGCTCTGTCGGCAGGAATTCAATGGGTCAACGCCGCGGGAGACGATGCCGAGAACCACTGGCAGGCTCGATTCCATGATCCAGACAACGACGGGTGGCATAACTTCAGCGGAGCGGATGAAACAAATGAGGTGCGGCTGAAGAAAGGAGAATTGCTGTCTGTCTCTCTCGACTGGGACGACTGGTTCTACTCCGATCAGGACTACGACCTGTACGTCTTCGATCAAGACATGCAGCTGCTCTTCTACTCGAACAGCCGCCAAACGGGTTTCCAGTGGCCGACCGAAATCGTCAGAGGGATTGCACCGAGGTCCTTGACTGCCCACGTGGCGATCAAGCGCTACCGTGCGAGTCGAAGCGTGCGACTGCAGACCTTCAGCCCGGGACAGAAGAAGCTCGAGTACATCGAGCCAGAGGGAAGTCTGACGATCCCCGCCGACACCGACGGTGCGATCGCGGTAGGTGCAACACACTGGAGCAATGATGTCCTCGAGCCGTTCAGCTCTCAGGGGCCCACGGCGGACGGTCGGACCAAACCCGACATATCCGCGCCCGACGGCGTCGTAACTGTCAGCCTATCGCCTTTCTACGGCTCCTCGGCCGCAACACCCCACGTCGCTGGTGCGATCGCTCTGATGAAGTCGAGGTTCGGGATCTACTCCTTCGACGAGATCGTCACGATCCTGCTCGCGAGAGCGATCGACCGAGGCGCGCCAGGCAAAGACAACCAATACGGACACGGACGCCTGGACGTGATTGGCCAGGATCAACCCCGGCCACCTTCCGGAACGACGTATGACATCGCCGTTTCTGTCGATGCTGCGGACAAATTCGGTGGCATACCCGGCGCAGGTCTGCTGGTGCAGGACGGTTATCTCGCTGGTCGGACATACACGACAGGAGACGACGGTAAGGTCACTCTCACGGATGCCCAGGGGTACTTTCACATCAAGGCGACCGCTGCGGGTTTCCGCAGTCAAAGCAAGAGCATCGGGCCGCCTAGCACCCCCGGGGCTACGCAGCCGCTCGCCTTTCGGCTGGAGCGCCAGTCGGGCTTTGACAACGACTTGGGCCGAAGGCTGCAAGCCGCGCTCGACGACGCCGTCGAAGACTACCAGCTACCGGGTGCCGTTCTGGCCGTGCGCAGCCCCACCGGCGAGGTCTGGACCGGCACCAGTGGCCGTGGCCGGGTCGCCGGGGCCGTGCTGGCCGATGGCTCGTCCGCGGGTGGCACGGACGTTCCCATGTCGCTCGACCTGCACTTCCACATCGGCAGCCTGACCAAGTCCTTCACCGCCACGGCCATCCTGCAACTCGTCGACGAGGGCAAGATCTCCCTGGACAACTCTGTCGCTCAGGTGATCGAGGAATGGCTGCTGGAGTACTTCGATTTCGCCATTCCCTACGCCGACCAGATCACGGTCCGCGACCTGCTGTCGATGCGCAGCGGCATGGGCAACTACTCCTTCGCCAGCGAATTCTTCGCGGTGGCGAACGAGGACCCGCTGCGGCAGTGGGACCCCAGGGAGCTCATCCGCTTCGGCGTCGAGAGCGACGACACTCCTGCCTACCCGCCGAACACGCGGTTCGAATACAACAACGCCAACTTCATCCTGCTGGGGATCTTCATCGAGCAGATCACTGGCAACACCTACCCCGAGGAAATCACCACACGGATTCTCGAGCCGCTCGGTCTGCGCCACACATCGGTGCCGGCCAACGAATCAATGCCCGAGCCATACGCGCGCGGCTACAAATATGACGAGCAGCAGGGCAGGCTGATGGACCTGTCCCGCGCCACGGATCCCTCCTGGGGCTGGGCCGCAGGAAGCATGATCTCCACCGTCGAGGACCTGCTGAACTGGGTCCCGGCCCTGGTCGACGGGACCCTCGTCAGTCCCGAGATGCAGCGGGAGCGACTCCGCTTGCGTGTGGGCGAGATCCACGACCTGGGCAGGGTCAGATACGGCCTGGGCATCTACGACGATCACGGGGCGCTCGGGCACGGCGGCGACTACTCCGGCTTCTACACCGCCTACGGAGTCCGCCACACCGGATACGACATCGCCGTCCTGGAGAACGGCAAGCTGCGGACGACCGGCCAGCCCTACGGTATTCCCTCCCGGGCGATCCTCTTCCGCGCCATCGAGGCGCTGGGATTGGAGGCGGAAGAGGTTAGCGGCCCGACACCGCCCAAACCGCCCGACAGAATACTGAGCCCCCAGATCGAGGCGGCTATGGAGACGTCGCCCTTCGACCAGGGCCGGTGGGGTCTCCTGGTAGTCGACGCCGAAACCGGGGAGACGGTCTATAGCGCCGGTCTCGAGCGCAAGTACGAGACGGGCTCGACGGCCAAGACCTTCAGCGTGGGCTCGGCTCTCGACGTGCTCGGACCCGATTACCGGTTCATCACGCCGGTCGTGCGCCGCGGCGAGGTGGACGAGGCGGGGACTCTGAACGGGGATCTGATCCTGGTGGCGCAGGGCGATCTCACAATGGGGGGACGCACCGACGAAAAGGGAGGCATCGCCGTCTCCCCGTTCGACCACACCGACGCCAACGCCATCCCCGGCCTGGCCACCCTCACACCGCAGGACCCGCTCGGGGGCCTCGACATTCTGGCGCAACAGGTGGCGGCGAGCGGGATCCGACGCGTGCAGGGCGACGTGCTGGTGGACGAGCGGCTGTGGGAGCTCCACCTGGCCGAGCACGGCCTCCCGGTATCGTCGATCATGATCAACGACAACCTGCTCGACCTGATGTTCACTCCGACAGATCCCGGCGCCCTGGCCGGATTTGACTGGCGCCCGCAGACCGCTTCTTTCAGGGTCAGGTCCAGAGTGGTCACCGGAGAGCCGGGATCGCCCATAGAAGTAGCGTCGACCCTCGAGGGCACCCGCCTGACCGTGACCGGCAGCGTGCCAGCCGGGATCGCCACCGTACCTGTGATCCAGACCTTCCAAGCCCCGGATCCGGCGAGCTTTGCGCGCACGCTGCTGATCGAGGCACTGGGTCGGGCAGGCGTAGCCGTGGACTCCGCGGCCACCGGGTCCAATCCAGCCCCGAAGTTGCCCCCGGACACCGAGGTCGCCGGGTTGCCGCGAGTGGCCGTGCTGATCTCACCGACCCTCGCCGAAGAAGCCAAGCTGATCCTCAAGGTCAGCCACAACCTGGGCGCTCACACCATGCCCCTGCTGCTGGGTGTTGCGGCGGGGAAACCTACGTACGCCGACGGGATGCGGATCGAGCGGGAACACGTGGCCAGGGCGATCGGCGCCGACGCCGCCGACCTCTCGCTGCACTCCGGGGACGGCAGCAACGACCAGGTCCTGCCCGCAACCCAGGTGGCCTGGTTGCGGTACCTCCGACAGCGTCCTTGCGCCGACGCCTTCCGAGCCGGCCTGCCCATTCTCGGCGTGGACGGGTCGCTCAGCTCGGTGGCCGTGGACTCGCCTGCCGCCGGTCACGTGTTCGCCAAGACCGGTACCCGCGTCACGGGCGACGAGAGCGGGATCTCGCTCAAGACCAAGGCTTTGGCCGGGTACATTGACGCGGCCAGTGGCCGGCAGCTCGTTTTCGCGCTGTACGTCAACGACGTGCCCATCACCAGTATCGATGACATCATGGCCGCCAACGACCTGCTCGGTCAGATCGCCGCCATGATCCAGCAGGCACAGTAAGCGGCCCCGACGTGTCTCCCGAATACTGGTCCACGGATAGCGAGAATCTCTCCATGATGTGAAGGCATACGTCCGGTCAGGTTCATGGGAGATTGCAGGATATGTTGTAATCGATCGTCGACATTTCTCATGATGTAAACGATCATCTACTCTTGACGCTAGGTAGTCGAGCGTTTACATTTTCAGATGAGCAACCGATCGTTTACATGGGAGGAGACCATGCAGGTGCGAAACGCTCGCGACGTGGGCTTGTTGATCAAGGATCAGCGGCGCAGTTTGTCGCTGTCGCAAGCCGATTTGGCAGACAAGATCGGCGCGTCTCGCCACTGGGTGATGGGGGTTGAGGCCGGCAAGACAACGGTTGAGCTGGGCCTTGTGCTCAAGGCGCTATCGGCCCTCGGGCTGGTCTGTAGTCTGCGTCCTGCGGCTACGCTCGCAAGCGCCGGAGGGCAGGATCCGCGACTCGGTTCATCTCCCGACTTCATCGGCCCGCGCGGCTCGCCACCCCCATCGTCGGATCTTTCGCGAATCCTCTCCCGAACGCGTGCTTCCGGCCGCGCCCACGGCGCTGGCCCGAAGATCGAACCCTGAGCGGAAACCGGGATTCTTCCCCGGCGTCGCAAGGAGCGCTCGACTCGTGCACAGCGAATTGGTAGTCCTGCTGAATGGGGTGCCCGCAGGGATTGTCCGGCAGGACAGCGGGGAGCTCTCCTTTATTTACGAGGGAACTTGGCGGAACAGCGAAGACAGCTATCCCCTTTCGCTGTCCATGCCTCTCGTCCAACGCGCACACAGTGACCCGGCGGTGCGGTCATACATGGAGGGGCTACTTCCCGACAACGAGAGCATTCTTCAAGCGTGGGGTCGACGATTCGGGGTTTCCGCTCGGAATCCCTTCTCGCTCCTTCAGCACGTGGGAGAGGATGTTGCGGGCGCCGCCCAGTTCGTAGAACCCGAGCGGCTCGAAGAGGTCATGCAAGCAGGTGGCGAGATCGATTGGATTGATGAATCGGAAATCGCCTCTCGGCTCAAAGCCCTGCTTGATGACCACAGCGCCTGGTGGCGGAGCGGCGACCCCGGCCACTTCAGCCTGGCGGGGGCGCAGCCCAAAACGGCGCTGTATCGGCACGACGACCACTGGGGTGTGCCATCAGGCGCCATTCCAACCACTCACATCATCAAGCCGCCTACCATCGGACTCGATCACTTCGCCGAGAACGAACACCTCTGCCTGCGGCTTGCTCGACAGTTGGAGATCTCTGCCTCGAGCTCCGAGATCTGTGACTTCGAGGATCAGCCCGCCATCGTGGTGGAACGATACGACCGCGAAGAGCGCGGTGGTCGAATCGTACGCATCCACCAAGAGGATTTATGCCAGTCCGCGGGGGTCACACCGCGAACGAAATATGAGGCCGAAGGAGGCCCCGGGGTCGCCCCAATCGTGAAGCTGTTGCGTGACAACTCGAGCGCCGCCGCGGAAGACATCGATAGGTTTATCGAAGCGCTGGCGCTGAATTGGGTAATTGGTGCCCCAGACGCCCATGCGAAGAACTACTCGGTCCTGATAGCAGCGGGGCAGGTTCGCCTAGCGCCGCTCTATGATCTCGTGAGCCTCCTTCCCTATCCGGAAGAGGAGATCCCCAGAAAGATCAAGTTGGCGATGAAGATGGGCGGTGAATACAGAGTGGGCCATGTCATGCGTCGGCACTGGCGCAGGCTCGCGGAGGATAACGATCTCGACCCCGTCCGGGTTGTTGCCCGCGTCATGGACGTCGCAAGCTCCGCCGCGGACGCGGTCCATCTCGTCGTCGCCGCTGAAGCCAGCCAAGGGTTGGACCCGGAGTTCGGGAAGAGATTCGAAGCGGCGGTGGCCAGGAACTCACAGAGCTGCTTGGCGGCGTTGGCTGAGGACCGATGATCCAGAAGCCCGCCACATCAGAAGCGCGGCTCCGGCAGAAGATCGCGGGCCTGAAGCGGGCCTCGCGGTTTGTTCGGTATGGCAAGGCGTTCGAGCTCGCGGACGCTTTCCGAGCACGAGCTGCGCCGCCTGGCCAGACGATTCGAGGCGGACGCACGCAGGGCCAGGCCTGCTGCCGGGGGCTTCAATTCCGACTTGCCCCAGGTCCCGTGGCGAGCGTTCTTCCGACTCTCTCGGTCTGTCTGGTTAACAGGCACGGGTTACCCGAGCTTCAGATTCCGTACGCCTCATCGTGAGGTCCCAGGAGCACGAACTTGGTGGTTTCGTCGTCGCGCTCGCTGCAATCCGAGCAGGCCACGATCTCATCGTCGCCCTTCTTCCGGCAGGCGTAACAGTAGAGGTAGATGATGATGAAGCTCTTCTTGACCGGGCAAGAGTAGAACCCCCTGAAGTTGCCCTTGAGCGGCTCGCCCAGAGCCAGCGGTTGCTCCATGATCATCCGGACCTTGTTCTCGACCAGCTTCTTGATCCCGGAGTGCTTGCGGAGCGCCTTCACGAAGGCTTTCTCGAAAAGCGTTTCCATCAGTCGGTGAAGACCTCGTCAAAGGTGTGCCACTCTGCGTTACCGTCGCGGAGCCTGGCCTGAACGTCCTCCATGGCCTCTTGAAAAGCCGGGTGAGCGAGGATCTTCTCCGTGGTTTCGCCCTGGGCCCTGCGCTTCAAGCTGAGGAGGTACTGGGTGATCACCTCGGCGACCGTGGTGCGGTTCTCCGCGGCGAAAAGCTTGGCGAAGTCTACGAGATCCTGGTCCAGGCTGATGTTGATTCGGGTTTTTGCCATGGCGTCCTCCATACCTGTTCCCATTATGCGCAGATCGGGAACAGCTGTCAACGTCAGACTTCAAGCAGCGCCGCCACTGGTCATTGAGGGTGATGGAGTGCGGGCCTCGCGGTTCGTTCCGTACCGCGAGACCACACGACCTCAATCCGGCTCGATCCCGAGGCTGAGCAGCCACTCGCGCACCTCTTTGGCGAGCTCCGCGCTCTTCTTGGTGAACCACCGCTGCCGCTCTTCGGCATGGTCAGCCATCACGCGATTGAAGCGGCCGAAGGCACCTTTGCCGTCCAGTGCCACCGCCAGCGGCGGCGTCTTCCCCCTCTTCGTCGGGGAGGCCGCCGCCGAAGCTGGCGCGCTCGATGAGGCCGGTGTTCACCACCATCAGCTTGCCGGTCTCGGTGTCGAGGAAGAAGTCGATGTCCTCGCGCGAGCTCTCCATGGCCATGGCGATTTCGTCGATGTCGATCTTCAGCTTGCGCATGCCCGAATGCTCACCGCGGGCCGGCATTCTGTCAAGCGGACACGTGCCCGCCTGACCTAACCCCACGGTTGGTATTACGTCTTATCTCAGTAACTCGGGGGTTGACCCAACCCCCGAAAACGGGACCAGGTCGATGTTCAGGAAATCCGCGCCGCCGCTCCCATCCCGATAGCCCTCGCATGGAAAACCGATCC
>SDBT01016656.1_pt1 | contig 11631 bp, 10 predicted proteins | sample 2277101 | NCBI WGS metagenome assembly SDBT01 (sample SAMN10404973, study PRJNA504765) | marine sediment metagenome | isolation source: marine sediment core GS10_PC15, 103 cmbsf | place: Arctic Ocean: Southern Knipovich Ridge | collected 2010
TTGGTAATGCGATCAAATTTCGGGCTGATACCCCTCTCCGCGTCCACATTAGCGCCACCCGGGAGGATGACTACTGGGTTTTTGCGGTCGCCGATAACGGAATGGGGATTGACCCCGAATATCAAGATCGCATCTTTACCCTATTCCAGCGACTGGACAGGCAGGCGGGTGGGTCAGGCACTGGAGCCGGATTAGCCATTTGCAAAAAGATAGTAGAGCGCTATGGCGGTGAGATCTGGGTGGAGTCAGTACCGGGAGAAGGGGCTACATTCTACTTTGCCCTTCCCATCAAGCAACAGACTAACGATTGAGGATTCAACTATGCTGCGGGCCGGGGAAGCCCAGGCATCACCGACAGTGTGCCTACTAATTCTAAGGAGTTGATCGAGAATTATTCAGGCAATAATCGCCGAAGATGACCGCGTATCAGCGCGGCTCCTCAAAGATATCTTGGAAGCCAGCGGCAAAGTTTCCGTGGCCGGGGTCGCTGCCAATGGCGTTGAGTGTCTGGAACTGCTGGACCAGCACGATGTGGATGTTGCCTTTCTGGACATTGAAATGCCTGAATTAAGTGGATTGGAAGTGGCCGAACTTGCCCTTGATTCCGAGACTCCACCCCTAATTGTCTTCATCACCGGACACGATGAATACGCGGTGCAGGCGTTTGAGCTGACCGCCGTGGACTATGTGGTCAAGACCGATGACCTGGACGTGTTTGAGGAACGGGTCAACACCACCCTGGCGCGTATTGAACAGCAGCTCGCCGGTAAGAGACCAGACTATGAGCTACTGCGCAAGAGTATCATGCAGCTTCTCCAGCAGGAGTTGCGTCCGCTGTCTCACAAGCTCCCAGTCAAAGACTATGAGGAAGGCACAGTCCGTCTGCTTGACCCAAAAACCGTTATCTATGTGACTCGTGAGGGTCGCCAGGTGGTGCTGCATACTGCCGACAAAGATTTTCCCACCTATTTTACCATAACCAAGCTATCCGAACGGCTCACGGAAGCCGGCTTCCTGCGAGCCAATCGGGGCGAGATAATCAATCTGCAGTTTGTGGAACATCTCATCCCCAATGGCGATGGGTCCTACGATGCCATCCTCCAGGACAACAAAGGCAATATCATCACCACCATTACTGTCTCGCGGGGACGTTCGAAAGCGCTGCTCGAATCGCTGGGCATGTAATCTACCAGTGTTTAGCAGTTTATAGACAGTACAAGGACTGCTGGTGGCTAAGTAGTATCAGTTTGTGCTTGCCCCAGGCAAGCGGTGACCTTTCATGCAGAAGGGAGCCACGGTGACCCCACAGACGGCGGGTAGGCCAGTAGAGATATTGCTGGTGGAAGATAATCTATTGGATGTCAGATTGACTGTAGAAGCTCTGGATGGCGGAAAGGTGCCTCCCAATATTACCGTCGTTGAGGACGGCGAGCAAGCCCTGGCTGTTCTGCGCCGCCGGGGCCAGTATGCCGATGCCGTAAGCCCGGACATCATCCTGCTTGATTTAGGACTGCCCAAGAAGAATGGCCAACAAGTTTTAGCGGAAATCAAGGCTGACCGCCAACTAAGACACATTCCTGTCGTTATCCTTACTACTTCAGATGCAGCCGGAGACATCCTCCAGGCCTACGACCTCCACGCCAACTGCTATCTCACCAAGCCCACCGACCCGGACCAGTTTACTGCCTTGGTTCAGTCCATAGAGCAGTTCTGGCTGTCTACCGTGAGGCTGCCACTCCGAGAGTAATACTGGTTGGGCGGCCCACAGGTCCCGCGTGCTACCACTCCAGCGCCGATAGAATAGGCAGCTTGCTATTGCCTCTTAAGTACTGGCTTCCACCATTGGGACCAGCAATCTCACTATTGGGGACACGTTCTATAGCCGCCATCGGGCATTGGGTTATGATATTACCAACTAATGCCGCGCGTGCCGTACTCATGATATGCAAAATAGCTCCGCGCTATAAGTCACGTTGCCAGGAAGTGGGGCCGGTACCGCCGGCCCCATCGTCATTTATTTGCTTCTCGTACCAGGACCAATGATCCCAGAGCGGAGGGCGAGAAATGATACGCCGGCCAGCAGAAGTATTGTTAGTCGAAGACAACCCGGTGGATGTCAGACTGATTGTAGCAGCTCTTGGGGAGGGTCAGGTGACCAGCAACGTTACTGTGGCCAGCGATGGGGAAGAAGCACTGGCCTTGCTGGGCCGGAGGGGCCGGTATGTAGATGCAGCACTTCCTGATATCATTCTTCTTGACTTGGGCCTACCTAAAAAGGATGGCCGCCAGGTGCTGGCAGCAATCAAAGCTGATAGCCAACTAAAGCGGATTCCGGTGATTGCTTTGACGACCTCCGAAGCTGAGCAGGATATCCTCGCTGTCTATGATCTTCACGGCAACTGCTTTATAACCAAACCAACGGACCCGGATAAGTTCCTTAACATCGTCCGAGCCATCGAGAAGTTCTGGCTCTCCACTGCCCAGTTGCCATCGCGAATTCAGTGCCAATAGTAGGCAGGCCAGCCGCGAGCCGGGGATGAGTGGGACAATCCCCAGACGCCCACAGAAGCGGCGATGGATTGGGAGATACCCCCTAAGCTCTACCCTGATACATACCTTCCGCACGGTAACCGGTAGTGCGCACTGCGGTTTTGGTTGAGGATAGCCCGGATGTCACCCTAATTTACCGCCTCTGGTTCCTCTATTCAAACACGAAATCCTCTATTGAAGACATCTCTGCCCTCAGCGGGCCTCTGTGATAGGTATACTATGGGCGTAACCAGGTAAATTGGGGTTAGTTGCCGTAGAGAGAGTTCCGGCCAATCACTAAGTTTTGCAACCCACTGCTCGAAGCCTCTCCCCCCCTGAGCTTCGAGCAGTGGGCTTTTTTATAGCTACACTAACTACGTAGCTATGCCGAGCCGGGACAACTGACAGCCGCACCGGTCTCCACCGCCGACATAATTGCCATTAACAACTCCAACGATCACTCCTGTCTGATGATCCATAAGCCGTATTACCCACCTCCTATTGTCTTTTATGATCCGTAAGCGTCGTTTAGGCAAAGTCGGGCGCAACAGGGCACTCAATTCCTCTATTCAGACAAGTAATCCCCCATTGATGACGTTGTCTGCTATGGTGATCTGCTGGGTGTGCTAAAGTACCCCCAGTGTAATAATAAATAGCTGTTGTTATTATTGCTTGGAGGGTATCACGCACATCCTAATGTGAATCGCTGTACTTTGTCTTTTAGGACCCTGGGTTAGGAGATTGAAGGGAGACCGACCATGAAGCAGGTTAAGGTAAGCACATTAAGAGCAGTGGGGACAGTAGTAGTGGGGCTGTTGATATTCGGCTTAGCTACTCCCATGTTGTCTGCGGATGTCAGCGGAGTCTGGTTAGGCGGAGCCGCCGACTTCGCCGTGCTAAGCATTTATGACGACCTGGTGATCGATAAGGGTTATGTATATGGAGATGCGGGAGTGGGGCCTGGTAGCGAATTCTGGATTAACGACGCCTCATTCGTTACTGGCAGTGTATACGTACCTTCTATGGGTGCCTTTCACCAGAGCCTAAATGCCACTGTAGGCAGTGTAGTGGTAAAGGACCTGACTGACGTAATCTTGGACGCCATCAAGGCTGCCGACCAATTTGCGGCGGAAACCGGCACCGATTTGGGAGATATTACCACCAGTACGACCATATTTGGCACCAGCGGGATGAATGTTTTCCAAGTTAATGACTTCGTATTGGACAATGGTGACACAATCACTCTTTCCGGCCCATCCAACAGTTGGTTTGTGTTCAACGTAAGCGATCAATTCATTATGGATGGTTATGGCGTACACATTGTAAATGGTCCCATAACTGCTAGCCACATCTTATTCAATGTCCGAGGGACAGGGGACATTACGCTGGAAGGAAATAGCACGCTGGTGGGAACTCTTTTGGGACCGGACCGGAATATAACGCTGTCCAGTCCTGATGCGTCTGTCACGGGCAGCGTCATAGGCCATGATGTTTTCATGACTTCGGGCTCAACCATCAATTATATCCCCTACGAACCTGTTCCTGAACCGGCCACGATTGCTCTGTTTGGATTAGGATTGCTGGGGCTCGGCGCCTGGCGCCGCCGCCGCGAATAGAAGCATCACTGTATTGGGTACATATATCCCTTGCCACCTCTCGGCGGCAAGGGATTTTTTTATTGATGCCTGAATTTGCGGCAGCAGCACTGAACCCAAGGCTCATAAAGGATTGTAAACACGTTAAGAGAAATTACAAAGGTACAGGCTTGGGGCAGGTAGCACCAGCTTATCCGTATGGCCTAATACTTTGCAGTGAAACCGTGTCATTGCTGGTACAACTAACCTGTGCTATAATGCCAGTGATGCCGCCCACCGAGCAATCCGAAACTGCCCGAAAACAGAGTCCCTGTCCGGCCATAGTAGTTCCAGTGCAGGTTATGCCGGAGGGGGAGGGCTTGCCGCTTCCCGAGTATCAGACTTCCCACTCGGCCGGTATGGACTTGTGTGCCGCTATCAGCGAGCCAATCACTCTCCGGCCCGGCCAGCACCAGCTTGTCAGCACGGGAATTAGAATTGCTCTGCCGGCGGGATATGAAGCTCAGGTCCGGGCGCGCAGCGGGTTGGCTATCAAGCACGGCATTACGCTACTTAATTCTCCCGGTACTATTGACGCCGATTACCGGGGGACGGTCAAGGTAATTCTAATCAACTTAGGCACAGAACCGTTTACTATCAACCGGGGCGACCGCATCGCCCAGCTCATCATCGCTCCGGTAACCCGCGCTCAATGGCAGCCGGTAGCTCAGGTGGACGAAACCACCCGTGGGCCTAATGGGTTCGGCTCCACCGGCGAATGAGTTCAGGGGATACTGGCAGTTCGGTGTTGGAAAGTGACAGATCATGACCATCTACGGAAGAGAATTTGCTGCGATTTACAACGACCGATGGCCATTCTGGGGCCCGAAGATGTGGCCGTTCCTCACCCAGGTGGTAGCCAAGCGCAAGCCGGATGCCCGCAACTGGCTGGACATATGCTGTGGCGCGGGTTCGCTGTTGGAGATTGTGTGTGAACATGGCTTCACAGCGGTTGGACTAGATATCTCGCCGCACCAACTTAAGTACGCCAGGGAGAATGTACCGGGGGCCACCTTCGTTCGGGCAGATGTGCGTGATTTCTCGCTGCCCGACAAGTTTGATGTGGTTACCTGCCTGTTCGACAGTCTCAATTACCTGACTACCAAGAAAGACCTGTATCGAGCATTTCGACGTGCCCGGCGCCATTTGAGCACCAACGGGATTTTCGCCTTCGACATGAATACCTTCGCCGGACTTCGTAAACGGTGGTGTCGCACCTCGGTTATACGAGAGCCGGACCGCATCATAATCGTGGAGACATCCTTTGACGAAAAGAAGGCGCTGGGTCGCTGCTTGATAACCGGATTCCTAAAGGAGGGCCGTCTCTACCGGCAGTTTGAAGAAGAGCATATTGAGCGGGGTTACACACCTGAGGAGATCGACCAGTTACTGCAACGAGCTGGTTTTGCTTTCACCAAATACGATGTTAACACTCTCTCAAGGCCAAAGAAGAAATCAGGAAGGCTCTTATACGTCTGTCACATGAAATAGCATCGTGTGGAGCCCCAGTCATGCCCCTTTCTGAGCGTGAAAACTACCTACGCAACCTATCCTCCCACGGAGCCTGAGAATGTTGACGCCCTCTGCGAGATGTTGGAGAACTACCAGACCTACTGGTGGGACGGCCGGGGCAATTAGCGCCGGCCGCTATTGCCACCAGCCATAATAGACAGGAAGATGATGCCACACAAATTGGAGATATCTTGGTCGCAAATCCTTGCTGCTGTCCTGTTGGTGGTATGGCTGGGAAATGGCTTGGGCAGTGCAGCAGCGATGCCCGGCGCTGTCACGTTTCCCGAGGAACTTACTGCTTCGTTACTGTGCGACTGCGAGCGCAGCCAGGACTTCTGCAGTGGGTCGTACCCCCAGACTCTCCGTCAGCACTATCGCCGCTATCGCCTGGAGACTACCGCTGGTGCCCGCGTTGAAGGCCGTAGCCTTCGCTGGCGATTCATCCCCCGGCTGACTACTGCCCAATTTGCCACTGTCTTCGGAGTCAGTCACCTAACTGAAGCCATCTCCTGCTGGGTAAAGAATCCGTATGGTTATCAGACAGACCTGACGCTGCGGCTGGTTGAGCTTGATGGTTCAGTGTATGAGAGTCCACCTGTGTTTCTGGGTGACGAACGCAACTGGCGTCAAGTCGCCTTTTATCGGCATGACTTTTCCCTGGCGGCTGATAGTCTTGACCGGAACCAGCAATTAGACCTGCCGGTTCGGCGACTGGAGTTCCGACTAACAGGTCTGGAGGTGGGCCAAAGCTACGAGGTGTATTTTGATCATCTGCAAGTTCATACCCCCAGAGCGGCCGCTATCACTGTAAACCAATGGCAGTGTCCGGGCGTAGTCCAAGCTGGCGAAAGCCTGGACGTGCAGCTTGACGTAACGTCCTCTGAGGGTACATCGCTGCTTGGTGTGCTACTCCAATTGTGTTATGACGGTATTGTGGTAATGGAGGTACCGTTGGCGGAACTTGTTGAACCACCGGGATCGGCAGAACCGTCCGCCACCCCCCTGACTGCTCACCTTCCCCTGCCGGCCCACCTGCGCCGGGGCATTTACAATCTGCGGCTGGCTGGTGTTGACGGTGTGACGCTCACGGCTGGCCCCGACGTGGAACTTGAGCTGCAGGTAGGCATCACTAACACCCAAGATGCTCCGACCGTAGCCGAACTGTATACACAGGGCAATCGGATAGGTCTGGCGGTTGACGAACGCCGCTATGAGCCGATTGTAGTGGGGCTTGACGGACCATCAGAGGAAATTTGCCGGCAGGCCGCTCAACAGAACCTGCATCTGTATGCCCTACCAATAGCCTGTGGGTTCGCTCCTTACGGTCGCTGCCCAGATACATGGACTTCAGCCCTGGAGATGGATTTTGCCCCCATTCTCTCCCGAATTGGGGCCGTCCTGCAGGCCGATCCCCAAGCACTGCTGATTCTGCAAGTATTTGTAGAGAGTCCGCTGTGGTGGGATGAACAGAATCCCAGCCAGATTATCCGGGTGCCATCAGGTCAGGTAGTTGCCGAGCGCAAGTCTACTCACGCTTCGTGGACCTCCCGAGCATGGCAGCAGCAGGCCAGCCTGGCCCTGAGGACACTGGTCCAGTGCCTGGAAGTTAGTCCCTGGGGCGACCACATTGTCGGTTATCAGCTAATGGCCGGCGAGCAGGGCCGGTGGGCTATCTGGGGCAACACCCAGGGGATGCTTGATGCCAGTCTCACTGCGCAAGTCGCGTTCCGCCAATGGCTTAGGGACAAATACATAGGCTTGCCGGTACTCCGGTCAGCCTGGGGGCAGCCCCGTCAGCCACTGCTGGATTCCCCTGGGGTCAAGCAGGGCCACATTATCACCCAATGGAGCCAGATCAGTATTCCCTCAGCCGCCGAACTATTCGCCGCTACCGAACCAGCTCTATATGACCCGGCTGCCCACCAGTCGCTGATTGATTACCAGCAGTTCCTGTCCGCCCAGGTAGCCGAAACTTTACTGAACTTCGCTTCAGCAGTCAAAGAGGCAACCAACGGATACAAGTTATGTGGGGTGGCTTACGGCCATCTGCTGGATAAGTGGCCGGGACAGGGCAGTGTCCAGCTTGCCGGCCATCTGGGTCTGGGCCGGGTACTGGCTGCCGAGCAGGTGGATTTCGTGGTCGGTCCGACCTCATCCCCGGTCTTCCCGACCACGGCACCCAGCTCAATTCTGGCTCATGACAAGCTGTATCTGGCTCACAGCAGCGAGGCTAATGGTGAGCAGCCACCGACGGTGTGGCGAGCCCCGGACCAGCAATCTGACGGTGCCGACGAGCTAACGGCGAGCAGCATAGCGCTGGTAGTTGATGAGAACAAGGATAGCTATCTGAAACCTGCCTCGGAATTGAGGCGGATGATCCTAACTGACCAAGCGCACCAAGTCCAACAAACGGGCGGTCGGGTTGATGTTTGGCTGTTGGAGGATCTGCTGGCCGGGTTAATGCCTGATTATACGGTCTACGTGTTTGCTGATGCGTTTGCCCTGACAGCAGCTCAGCGTCAAGCGCTGCACGAGCAGCTATCGGCGCCGATGGCCACCGTTATCTGGGTATACGCGGCCGGAGCTATTGAAAATACTATCAGTGGGGCGACAATGTGGGACCTGATGGGCATTAAGCCGACAGTGGTGACCAAAGCCGGGCCGCTGCGGGTAGTGATTCCTCCGGGCGAGCCGGAGGTTAATCCTTTGGGGACTTCGGCGATAGAGTATGGCTTGACAGCAGCCGTCTCGCCACGCTTCGCAATCGTGGGCAACGAAGCGCAATCTCTGGGCAAACTAAAAGGAAGCTCCCGGTCAGGCCTATCCACAGTTGATCACCAAGGCAGCCGATGGATATACTCGGTGGTGCCCGGCGTGCCGACCGCGGTGCTGACGGCGTTAATCAGAGACACCGAAGCAATGAGGCAGCCATAGCTACGACGTATTTCCCGCCGCTCGTACCAACAGGACCGGGACATCGGCATACCGCAGGACCCGGTCGGCGATACTACCGTAGACCCATCGGCCCAGGCCGGAGCGACCATGGGTAGACATAACGATTAGGTCAGATTCGGTCTCCTCACAATATCGCAGTATCTCCTCGGCAATATCGCCCTGGCGCACAGTGGGTGTGCAGGTCAGTCCCTCCCCCTCTATGCGGCTGCAGATGCCGTCCAGATACTCTCCGGCTGCCTCTATCTCCGCCTCCCAGTCAAAGGCGGCACCGGCCTCCCGCATTGCGTCCTGGTTGACCACCGGCACCACGCAGAGCAGATGGAGCGGGGCATCCATCGCCTGAGCCACCGCCACCGCATGGGGCAGGGCTTTCTCAGCTAATCCTGATTGGTCCAGAGTTATCAAAATCCGCTGGTACATGGTTTTTCCTCCCGTATTCCTATCTGTGGTTACACAGTTGGCAGTCCGTGCTACTCATTTCCAAAAGTCTTTGCGGAAGGGGTCCGGGGAAAGCCACTTTCTTCTCTGGGGTGAGCTTGTCGAACTCCAGAAAGGGGTTTCCCCGATATCTTTTATCCGTCGTTGCCCTTCCCATTCAATCCATATCCAGCGGTAGATTCTCCTGCCCGGCTGGCGGCTCGGGGGCTGGTCTGTCAATGCCCAGGTGGGCATAGGCCCGCTGGGTAGCTTGCCGGCCCCGCGAGGTGCGAATGACGAAGCCGATCTTCAGCAGATATGGTTCTACCATATCCTCCAGGGTATCGGTCTCCTGAGCCAGGGTCGCGCCCAGGGCATTTAAGCCTACCGGCCCACCCCCATAATAATCAATAATGGTGTGGAGGTATTTGCGGTCTAAATTATCCAAACCTTCCTCGTCCACCCCCATAGCGCGCAGGGCCTCATTGGCCATCTTTGTGGTGACGATGCCTTCGCCTACTATTTGAGCATAATCGCGCACCCGCCGTAGCAGGCGATTGACGATTCGTGGGGTACCCCGCGCCCGCCGGGCCAGCTCCTGCGCTCCTCCTGACTCCAGTTCAACCTCCAGAATCTGTGCCGAGCGGGTGACAATCTGCTCTAATTGTTCTTCGGCATAAAAGTCCAGATGATGAAATATACCGAACCGCTCCCGTAGCGCCGCGGTGAGCATTCCCGCCCGCGTGGTCGCTCCCACCAGGGTGAACGGCCTTACGTCCAGCGAAATGGTCTTGGCATACGGGCCTCGGTCTATCACAATATCAATGCGGAAATCCTCCATCCCCGGATACAGATACTCCTCCACCACCCGGGGCAGCCGATGCACTTCATCAATGAACAGCACATCGCCCCGGTCCAGGTTGGTCAGTATCCCCACCAAGTCGCCGGCCCGCTCTAAGGCTGGCCCCGAGGCCCGATATAAGTTGCAGCCCATCTCGTTGGCGATGATGTAGGCCAGGGTAGTCTTGCCCAGCCCCGGCGGGCCATCAAACAGGATATGCTCCAGCACGTCCCCACGCTGCTTGGCCGCAGCAATGGAGATGCGCAGTTGCCTGATTAGCTCCTCCTGGCCGACATCATACTCATCCAGGCTCTGGGGCCGCAGCGAAGGAATTTCCTCTTCGGCTAACTCCTCCTGCTGGGCCTTACCACTAACTATTCTGCGTCTTTTCGGCTCGTCAGGCATAATTCTCCTCGATGTCTACTTTTGGTAGGAGCGACATTCCTGTCGCGACCCGTATGAACGGGCGTCTCGCCCGGGCGTCCCTGACTACAGCTTAGGTTTGCTGCATATAGGTCTGGACGGCTTCCCTGAGCCACGCGAATATCAGGTCTCCTTCCACCGCCTCCTCCAGTGAGACGTATGACATCCTTCCTTCTGCCTCCTGGGTCGGGTAATAGTGGGTCATCCCTGGCCCATACAAACAGCCACGGCAGACCGGGTACGGGCTCTCCTCGGTCTTGAAGCAGCATACCGCAAAGCGCCAGTTGCCGGGAAAGTCCAGGTAGATCTCGCCGTGGGCCGCATCAAGCTGGGTGTCGGAGAATTCTTGTATCTTCTCCAGGTCAAAGTTCGCTGAAATCTGTCCAGTTAGTTTCTGGGAACCGAAATGCTCCAAGTGGGCCTGGGCCACACCCAGCACCGAGAAGGCATAGTTAAGGAAAACCTGGGCACCGCATTCCTTCCGATATGCCTCACGCAACGGCGTCAGCCAAGCGCTCCCCGCCCCCACCGGCCTCCCCAGCCATTCACAGATGTCACCGGCATTTTCGGTCTCTTCACTCATAGCATATCCTCCTACTGGGCCTTGCCACTAACTATTCGGCGTCTTTTCGGCTCGTCCGGTATAATTCTCCTCGGCATCAAATTTTTGGTAGGAGCGCCATTCCTGTCGCCGCAGGCCGAGGGTAGCGAGGTCCTGCAAGGCTGGCCCGCTGATATGGGCCGGGCTTGCTGGGCTCGACGCGGCCCCTGCGAACAGCATCGCGGCGAGGACGCCGCTCCCACAGATTACTTGATGGGCCTCTTATCTGTCTGCCCTCGGCTATGTGCTGTACGCTCAAAGTTCGCTATCCTCTTCTTCATTTGGACGCTGGCTGCCAAGTACTAAGTCGACATACTTGTCGGAAACTCCAGTGGCGAAGTCAAACACCGTAGCATATAACACCTCTTGCATAGCTCTTATATATGCTCTGCCACGTTTGTCCAACTCGTCAAATTGTGCCTGGGTGGGCCACTGATCTTTAGTGAGAGACCGCATTATCTCTTGCAACAGCTTGCCGAAATCCAAGCCCTTGTCCACGACAGGGCTGTCTATCAGCAGCAACAAATTGCAATGAGCATCATGGTATTCCGTATATGCCGCGGTCACCCCATCCTTGTCTCGGCCCTTGAGGCCGCCCAACAACTGTACCATTGCTGCAACGAGCTGGATGTAGCGTTGAAACTTCCAAAGATGTACTTGCTCCGCCACAGAATCATACCGCGTTTTTTCCTTAACAGCCAATTGTCTCTGCATAATGT
>SDBT01016657.1_pt1 | contig 11630 bp, 29 predicted proteins | sample 2277101 | NCBI WGS metagenome assembly SDBT01 (sample SAMN10404973, study PRJNA504765) | marine sediment metagenome | isolation source: marine sediment core GS10_PC15, 103 cmbsf | place: Arctic Ocean: Southern Knipovich Ridge | collected 2010
ATACTACTTGATAGATAGGGTAATGAAGTCAATCAAAGACAGGGTTGGGAATGGTGTGGCTGTGGTGGTCTTACAGAAGAACAAAGATGCAGAGTTTGGGGAAGGTGGTGAAAGGACTGTTAGGTATGCTGATGTGGAACTGAGAATAGATGCCTTTGGGGAGAATGAAAGTTTATTAACAATCGGCAAGGTTAAAGCTCCTAAAGGAAAAGCTACTGGCAGGACATTTGCATTTACGATAGTAGACTATGGAGCCAACCTGCATCGAATTCGCGAGGTAACTAAATGCCATCAATGTCACGGAAGGGGTTATACTGGTTCACAGCAGTCTTATAAGAGATGCCCCGAATGTATGGGTAAAAAATATATAGACAAGTAGTTCAGGTTATGATATAATAGTAATAGGAGGGGGTAATGAAATACTGGAGACCTGATGATTGGGATAGTATTGTACTGGAAATTATAGATAAAATGAAAGCTCAGGGGACACCAGACCTTACAAGGAGGGCTTTGATAGAAGCTGGCGCAGACGCAATCTTAACAGCCTTACTTAAAAAAGGAATGAGGACAGACGCTTTCAGAACACACTCTTGTAATATATCAATGACTAACCCTAAGAAGAGAGGATGGTATGTGTTTATACCGAGGCTGAAATGAAGATAGGGGCTAAGAAGAAAAAGGAACTAGAAGAATACACAACCCATTGGCTTGCTTATTATGACTGTAGGGAGATGTTTGATGGTATGGTTCTTATGAATACCGCAAGGCTAATCGTTGAGTCGGGTATAAATGACGAATTGCGTAAGCATGCAAAGGACTTGGTTGCCAACATACTGAAAAGATTGCCGAGTAGAGAGTGATATAGAGTTATGAAAATAAAACTACGCAAGGCTGATAGTGAGGGTATGAATAGCTTGTTAATATCAAAGGGGAATAAGCCTAGGAGGGGTGTTGTTAAGAAATGTAACACCTGTGGGCTAGAGATGTATGTGCGACCCTGTCATATTTATAGGCAAAAGTATTGCTCAAGGGCTTGTGCTTTTAAGGGGAAGATAAAGGGGAAGCCATTGACTTGCGTTATTTGTGGAAATGAATACTATCGCCCTCCATCGCAGGTTAGGCTAAGAGGGAGTAGTTGTTGTAGTATTCCTTGTAGAACATTGTATCTATCAAAGGTTATGACTGGCAAGAAAAAAACGTACCAACAATTACGGGGAGAGGAAAGTCCACTGTGGAGAGGGGGGAAATCATCAACTTACCATATCTTGCGGAATAGGTGTGACTATAAATGGTGGAGGCAATCTGTCTTTGAGAGGGATGATTATACTTGTCAAACTTGTGGGGTGCGGTCAAGCGTTGGCGTAGCGGTTGAATTGCACCCTCATCATATAAAGTCGTTCACACATTATCCCGAATTAAGGTACGATATTACTAACGGAGTAACTGTATGTAAGGTTTGTCATGGTTTATATACTGCCAAACAGAAATTAAGGGGGTTCAAGTAATATGCCTATAGGTAAAACCAAGTTAAGGAAAACCGACAAGATGTTCTCTCTGCTCATAAGAGAGCGTGATGGTTGGCGGTGTAGGGCCTGTGGCGATAAAAGTAAAAATTATGGATGCAATCGTCAGGGGCTTCACTGTAGCCACTATTATTCTAGGGGGAGAGAAAACACTCGCTTTGATTTTGATAATTGTATAGCACTGTGTACTTATCATCACAATCAATGGGGGCATGGTGAAGAGCGAGGGGATTATACCGAGTATATGATAGAACGGCTAGGACAAAGAGGATTTGTAGACTTGAAGGAGCGAGCTAATACCTACAAGAAAAGAAACGACAAGGAAACTGAGGCTAATCTAAAAGACAAATTGAAACAGTTGGAGGAGTAATGGAAGCTAAAGATACAGTGAAGGATAAAATTAGACAAGCTAAACTTCAACTAGGTGATGACTTTGGTGATGAAGGGATGATGGAAGAAGCTATCTTCAAGGCAGGGTGGGATGCTAGAAAGTTTCGAGAGATAGAAGAAGTACACAAAATTGCAAGTCAGTGTTTAGTTGAAGCGAAACAGGAACTAGAAGAAGAAAAGAAAAGGATAGCAGAAGCAAAGAAGGCAGGGATAAGGGAAGTGGTGGAGTGGGTAAAACGTAATGATTTCTATAACGGAACTGACCCTGCTGGAATATGTATCGAGAATCCATTGTGGCAAGCCCAACTAAAAGAATGGTTCTCTGAAAACATAGAAGACCTAAAGGACTTATGGTGAGAAAATGGATGCGTTTTTAGCAACACTGGCTATTTTATTAAGTGGGTTTGTAGAGTTCTGCAAGGCTGTTATAGATGCCTTTGGAATGATGTTATGAATAAAACAAAGATACCCTGGTGTGATTATACCATCAATCCCGTTAAGGGTTTGTGTCCTATGGCCTGTGAATATTGCTATGCCCGAAAGATGTATAAACGTTTTAAGTGGAATCCAGTAATACGCTATGATGATTGGGTGTGGCACGAAGAAGGTAGAGTCTGATATAGAGTTATAGGAGGTATAAATGGATATTAAATTCCAAGGAACTATGGCGGTATTACAAGACACACACAATCCATTCCAAGACCAGCGTGTATTAAGAGAGGTAGAGTTGTTCTTATCAGAGTTACAGCCTGACCTTGTGGTTTATCCTGGTGATATGGGCGATTTCTACTTACTATCAAAGTTTGATAAGAACCCACAGAGAGCGAACACGCTTCAGTCAGACCTTAACTCAACAGCACAGCTATTCAAAAGACACAGAGCCTTAATGCCTAACACGAGAATGATATTTGAATTAGGTAATCACGAGGATAGGCTAAGGAGATTTGTGTGGAACAACCCTGCACTTGCATCATTGGACTGCCTTAAAATAGAGAACCTATATGAACTTAATGAAAACAATGTCGAGTGCGTTGACTATGCCGAGGGCGTGTTGATAAATAAGAACCTAATGGTTACTCACGGTGAATTGATACGGGCACACTCTGGATATACAGCAAAGGGAATGAGTGATAAGCACGGTGGAAGTGGGATACACGGGCACTCACATAGGGGTGGTAACTCATTGAAGCGAAACAGGTTTGGTGTCTACGGCTGGTGGGAGAACTTCTGTTTATGCTCACTTGACCCTGACTGGATAACTCACCCTAACTGGCAACAGGGCTTCTCAGTGGTTACTATTATCAAGGACAGATTTTGGGTTGAGCCTATCCAGATAATTAACAGGAAATTCATATATGGCGGAAAGAAATATGGCTCAGGGGGTAAGAAAAGGAAATGACAACTGAAGAGGCAAAGGAATTAGCAGAAGCACACTGGGAATGGTTAGAGACTTGGTTGCATTTGATTTATGTTGATGCTATGGTTCATGGTATTAAGCACGGTGAGGAAACCAGGGAGAAGTAATGAAGTTTTTTGTTAGTGGGAAGTTTGAAGACCGCAAGAATGTCCGTAAGTTAATGGATGAAATTCAGGACTTAGGACACGCTATTACCTATGACTGGACAATAGACGAAGAAGGGGCTGAGGGGTTTCCCATAGTCAATACAATCAATGACACAAGGGGTGTGCAGGTATGTGATACCTTAGTCTGTAGGTTTATTGATAAGAACGACTATCGTGGCGCTTTATGTGAACTAGGTATGGCAATCATTTCAAACAAGAGGATATGTATTATTGGTCACGGTGCTGATAGGTGTATATTTACAAATCACCCTCAAGTACAAAGATTTGAAAGTGAACTGGAGTGCTTGAGTTATATCAGGCAGGTGTTAAGAAGAAGATAATATATACTGAAAGGAGAAGAGGGAATGAGAATAACAATCATATGCTCAGTAAGGAAGGGAACGCCACAGACTGTTTATGACTATGTGGCAAAGCTGGAGAGTGAGGGGCATCAGGTATATTTACCGCCAAGAGATACACCACAAGATGATCCCACAGGTCTTAATATTTGCTTGCGTATGAAACAAACTATAAGCCAATGCGATGAAGTCCATATATTATATGATTCCGATTCACAAGGCATACACTTTGACTTGGGGATGGCCTTTGCCTTTGGAAAGAAATGGAAGATCGTCAATGACCCGATAGATGGTAAGGAAAAGAGTTACATTAAAGTTATACGGGAGACGGAATGAGAATATCATTGATGGACTTAGATATAAGTAGTCGGCGTAGACCATTCCCCAACCTAGCCTTGATGAAACTATCAGCACATCACAAGGCTAGGGGGGATAAGGTGTTTCTAAACTTCCCTCTTTGTCAACCAGATATTACATATGCCTCTTGCGTTTTTAGTTGGCATAAACCGAGCCTGATAGAACAATCAGTCATAGTTGGGGGAAGTGGTATTGACCTTGATGCTTGGTTGCCGAATGAAATAGAGCACATAATGCCTGACTATTCCCTCTACCCAAACATTGATTTTAGTATGGGCTTTACTTCTAGGGGTTGTATCCGCAATTGTCCCTTCTGTCTTGTTCACCGAAAGGAAGGTGGCATTAAGGCTTGGGCAAGTGTAAGGGAATTCCTTAATCCTTCCTTGAGGCGTCTGATCCTATTGGATAATAACTTCTTCGCTGCTGAGAATTGCGAGGATACACTGAATGATTTGATAGAACTCCAAATTGAAACTGATATTAATCAAGGGCTTGATATAAGATTGCTGACAGATAAATTAGCAGATTCTATCAAGAGGATGAAAGCTAAAATATACCGCTTTGCCTTTGATGATATAGCCTATGAGAAACAGGTTAGGCAAGGGATTGAGTTGTTGTTGAAAGCGGGGATTTCACCGAGAAAACTAGCCTTTTATGTTTTAGTGGGATTCCAGAATGATGAAACTGCCGTAGATAGAATGAAATTACTAGCTTCTTACGGTGTGGATGTTTATCCAATGATATACAAAGGGCAAGATGGCAAGGAGCCGACAATAAAAAGTAAATGGGATGGCACGATCTTCTGGCACGGCAGTAGAAATAATATCAGGAAGTTTTTAAGGGTAGTTGGTAGATTAAATTAGTTGGGGTAATGGAGCTTAATATATGAGTCTATTCAAGTGTCCCATTCAAGACATTTGCCAACACTTCTCTACTGGTGATAGCAAACCAAAGAACCACGATGTCAGAGATAAGTTTCCTTGTACGAAGTTCCTGGATATGACCTGTATATTATCAGTGGAGATTCAGGTGTGGGCTATGGGTCTTACGATTGCGTGTGAGATAAAGAAATGAGAGTATTAGTAGCTTGTGAAGAGAGCCAGGTAGTTTGTACAGCTTTTAGAAAGAGGGGACACGAAGCATACTCTTGTGATACTCAGGATTGTAGTGGTGGACACCCCGAATGGCATATAAAAGATGATGTTTTAAAACATCTTGATGATGGGTGGGATTTGGCGATTGCACATCCACCTTGTACTTATATCAGCTATGCCGGAACAAGATGGTGGGGTGATGAAGGTAGGTGCAAGAAAAGGCTAGAAGCTTTAGACTTCTTCAGGCAAATATGGGAAGCTCCGATAGATAAAATCTGTATAGAAAATCCACGGGGTTGCGCAAGCCCGACAATAGCAAAATACTCACAAGTGATAAACCCATATTATTTCGGTGACGCTGCGACAAAACCAACTTGGCTATGGCTAAAAAACTTACCCCTACTATTACATAGCCCACAAAGAACAATGTTTGAAGAACAGACACACACCAATAGAGGGGAATTCGTATACCATACAACTATACACGGTAAAATAAAAGGTGACTCAAAGTGGTATACAGATGCCTTTCAACTCCCCCCTGAAGAAAGGGCAAGGTTAAGAAGTAAAACCTTCCCAGGGATAGCTGATGCAATGGCAGAGCAATGGGGTAATTTATGACTAGAAAAGGAATAAAGAATAGACCTGAGACTTATGAGCGTGATGGTGTAATAAACTTCTGGCTAGCTATTCTTCTCAGTGCTAAGCAGGATGTCCTTAGAGATAGTGTTGCCATGAAAATGTCAAAGAGTTTTGTAGCTCATAAGGGTATAACATTGGAAGAGTATTTAGACCATGATTATTCAATAAGAAATGTGGACTTGGTAAAAGAAGCCTGGTGGATATGTAATTATTTAAGGAGAGAGAATGAAACCAACAGATAAACAGATAAAAGAGTTTTGGAAATGGTGTGGGATAGATTTCTTTGAAACAGATGGTAGTCTTATGGGGAAGACCCCAATAGGTGGTGTATTTGAACTCAAAGTAGACCTCAATAACCTCTTTAAGTATGCTGTACCGAAGTTAACACAACCCAATGAACCATTTTATTTTATTGGACTTAGTTATGATGCTGAATCTAGCGATTGGGATGTTCTTATTGCTGATGTGGATGAACAGGGTATTGAATACAAAACAATAGATAATGACCCAGCCCTAGCTCTATTCTGGGCTTGTTACGAAGTAATGAAAGGAGATAAAGAATGAAAGTTAAGATACCAAGAGAGATTAACATTGGGACTTATAAATATATCGTGAAACTGGATAGTAATTTACCTGACTTTGGGTTACTCGGTCAATGCCAGACTGATGACGGGATAATTAAGTTGTCACCGGAACAGAATATAAATGTCAGAAACGTGAGCTTACTCCATGAAGTTACCCACGCAATAAAAGACGTATTCAGGTTCGATGCAGATGATGATACTGTAGACAGAATAGCGCATGGTATGGCTGAGTTCTTATTTAACAACCTTGAAATAGAGTTCGATTGGTCATTGATTCAAGGGGGTGAGAATGGCATATGCAACCATAGAAAAGCGCAATGAATACCACAGGAATTATTACATTACACATAGGGATGAAATACTTAGTAGGCAAAAGTTGCACAGAGAAACAACTACAGAGAGGGATACTAGATACCATCGTAAGTACAAGCGGAAATTAAAGCAAGAGGTTATGTCTCATTATGGTGGGGGTAGATGTATTTGTGCAATTTGTGGGGAGACCAATCTTTACTGTCTTTCCATAGACCATATTAATGGACTAGGTGCTTGGGAGAGAAAGGAGAAGCGCTTTAGAATTTGGGGCGGAAATATCTATGGATACCTAAGGAAGGAACATTATCCCCTAGGTTATCAAGTGTTATGTATGAACTGTAATTGGATTAAATGGGCTATCCAAAGAGGCGATGTGGATTGGAGCTTGATGTCAGAAATAGAAACCGCCACCCATAGGTGACGGCTCTACTCTTTTCCTGAATGTTTAACTTAGTCTTGCTATCACCTCCTTATTATATTTCCTCCACTTCCTTAAATCTTCCTGCCAGTGTATATGTGCTCTTATACCGTGATAGTCTTTCCTTTGTGGGTATCTCATTCCTTTCCCTCCGCTTTCATTCTAGTGTGTTCTTCGGTGTGGTGCTTTCGACATAGCCACATCACAATAAATGGCTTATCATAATTTCCGTGGTGGGCTTGAACTTGTTTCTCGCCACAAACCAGACAGGGATATTTCTTCAATCTACCTGTTTGCAAAGCATTCTGTACCATAGCCCCAACCCGTACTCTCACCCCTACTTCAAGTCGCTTTCTATATTCCAGCAACCCACCTTTATCTACCCACTCTTGGTATTTTTGCTTATTGTATTCTCTTCGCCTGGGTTTACGATTATAGAGTTTACCTTCCTCACGATGGCAGTTCTTACAAGTAGACTGGTATCCATCCCTTTTGTGTGGGTAGAATTCTGATACTGGCTTGACCTGCTGGCATTTACTGCATTTCTTCGCTTGCATAATTTACCTCCTACTTATAGTACATCACAAAGCAGAGGGATTGTCAACTTTGGCTAGTGCTTTAGTTCTCATATCAAACCATTCTTGGTCAATGTAATAAAAAGGTTTATTGTTATCATCGTAGTTTACTGCGACATATTCACCAAAGCGTCTTAAACAATCATCCTCATCAGGTGCAGATGCTATGAGCTGGGCGTTGGCTTCATTGGTTATATATTCACAGATTTGCTCATCATCAGAGGTGCTTTGCGTTCCACCATCCACAAGAATACGATTCGTGCCATTGGTCATCTTAATGTTCTTCCATTCCCCTTTAGTATAGTTCATTTCTTCACCTTCCTTTTCTTAGTATTATAGGTTCTCCAGCCTGTCCTTGTTTTAACTTGATATACTGCCATTACTTAATCCCTTATCGCTTCTAGGAGTGCCCGTCTTTCCTGCTCACATTTATTTAAGTCTATCTCAAAGTAATCAGCGAATAACTGTTCATAGGTTTTGCGTAGTGGTATGTGTTGCTCCTTTGGGTATCCCGGCGTTTCTTCAATGGTACAGATAGCATAACCCTTTGAGTTCAACCAATCCACAAAGTTAGATAAGATTTGGCTTTCGTCTTGAGTGGTTACTATTTTGTCACACTCCGGACATTTAGGCATAGTTTTCATATCTCATAACCCTCCTTTAATTAGAGTTGATGTGTTAGCTGGTTAGGGTTGACACGTAAGTCCTTGTATGCTTCTTGCTGTGGGTTATCCTTGCTATGCTTCGGACAACTTGCGTACATAGAATAGAATCCCTTGCTAATCTTCCAGCCACTACCACCACGATAAACTTTATTACATTCCGTGCATCTCATTATCAATCCCTCCTATATCTAATAGCCTATATACTACTCCTATCAAAAAGACTAGTCAAATCAATCACGGTAAAGTGGCAGTAGGTTAACTTACAATATCTCTCATAAGGTCTCATATGCTCTGTTTATCCTTTAAATTCGTGGTAATTTGCACATTAGGTTATTATATGGTATGATATAGATGAGGTGATAAATGACTAAGCAAGAAGAGATAAGGGAAGGATTAATAGAAATATGCCGTGAGCGGACTTCGGGGGCTGGGAAAGTATTGGCAGGTGAAATCCTTGACTACCTCCACTCTCAAGGTGTAGTGATAAAGGTAGACAGGGAGTTGCCTGATGATGTACTAATAGACTTCTCTAGCAATATGGAGTCGGCTGGAAAGAAGTTTATTGATACGGAAATAACTTACGATGCTTATGTGGAATTAACGAACAAACTCGCACTAGAGGCTGATAAGAAATTAACGCTGGCTGGCTATGGAGCAGTAGAAAGTCTGGTAGAGAAATGAACTGGACAATCGAGTTAATCAAATTCTGGATTGCTAATTACTACGCACTAAAAGGCCACGAAATCAAATTCTGGCAGGAGATGGATAATTACTCTGGTGAAGTAGCGGTACATTCTAAGGGAAATAGGTTCCAAGCTCCATTTATAGCCGTTTCGGATAAAAACATAGAATTTGATATGGCTATTGAGAGTCTCGGTAAACTAGGTGAGCAAGTATTCAGGTTGTGCTTCCTTGACGGATACAAAACAAACGAAGTAATTAAACTAATAGACGGCTATCGAGTTAAAGAGATATTAGATAAGAAATGGGATGTAATGAAAGAACTTGTTGAGTATCTATTAAAAAGGGGGTAAATATGAAGCATAAATGCATTGATTGTGGCAAGGGATTAGATTGCAGTAATGACGGGGAATGTTGGTCTGATAACCCCAACGCACTTACACATTCTCACCTAGGGGGAATAAAGTGCAAGGATTGCTATGCTAAGAATCATAATTTCTGTCCTAAGTGTGTTAATAAAGCTATGAGCAAAAATTGGTCTTACTGTCCTTGGTGTGGGTAGGGGTTGACAAATAACATACTAGTTTGTGGTATGATTTAAATGGAGGGTGAAATAAGGAACAGGTGCTCTAGCAGCTAAGTGAATACAGCCGTTCTACTCTCTATTAGGTTATAAATTGCTGGTGGTGTGAGAGCAACTAAGTGTGTACGATGTAGCAACGTGCAGCCAGCAATAGAAAAAGCCCCTAAAGATAGACTTCAAGGGCTTCTCTATATATGGTGGGCTAGGATTTAACCATCTTCCTCTGCCAGTATTGCTACTTGTGTGAATGTGGGATTATCTATATTGATAGGGAAGTCCAGTATTTCAGCAACTCTCACTGCACCTACCTCTTGGAGCTTCCCAAACTCACTATCAGGTAAGACTATGGGTAGGTCGGGGTCAATCTCTGCCAACACTCTTTGTAAATCTGACACTTTCATTCTCTCACTCCTATAATACCTATTGGCTACCTATTAGACCATCTTAGCTTGCCTGTCTTGTGGCATATTCTAGGTCGTTTCATTTCTACCCCCTATACTTATTTAGTGCTATGACTTAATGATCCACTCTTCACACAGCCTTGAACCAATACAGCGACTATGATTTGGATTAGGTGCTTCCCTACAGCCGCATAAATCATATTTAAGGTGGTGCTTACAATCCAGGCTTGAATAACAATGTATATCCTTGCCCCTTGGTTGTGGTGGGTATTTCTTCATCTGTCTAACCTCCTTATATTTAATTAGACTATAATATATTGGCTATGCCCTGTAACGGGATAAATACGAGTCGCAGCACAGCCAACGCACCGCCTCTTTCAACTCCTCGACAGTTTGGAAGTAGGTGTCACAGATACCATAACCCACTAGGGCATAAGGCTTGCTAGTATTCAGGGCGAACTCCATATTATCAAAGTCGCAGTTATACCGTGCTTCGCCTAGTGCCTGCCTGCGTGTGATTATGTCGTACTTCCATATCTCACGCTGCCCCTCTTCGTTTAATAGTTCTCTCATTGTATCAGCTCTAATTGTATCTAGTTCAGAAATTGTCATCTGTCTTACTCCAGCTTTAATTACCCTCATTATACACCTATTACTAATAGTTACCCTTGAATACTGCTACAAACACACGAACTGCCCAATATGGCTTTACTATACTGTGGCTACCTTTCCAATACCATAATGTAGCTTGCTTTGCTATCCTGTATGCTCTACCGGCGTATCCGTATTTGATTTTGTCTGTTACTCTCATTTCAACCCCTCCTTGATTCAATTACTCTATACCTATTTATTATACCCACTAGGGCATGTATTGCCTTGATTCATTCTGGTCCGATACTCACACCTGTTTATAGCTGTGTCGCTGTATGATTCTTTAACACTGGTTGCTTTGTAGACTTCCATGAATGCCCTAGCTATTGCATTTGGTGTGTCAGTACAAGTTCCAATTTGTCTACCAGCACTATTAAATAATCTAGCTCTAGCAGTCCATACCGTTCCGAGTTTAGCAACCTTCATATTCTTACCTCCAACTTCAATGTCTATACTATATACCTATAATTACAGTATGTCAACCATAGAATAACAGAGTATTTAAGAGCTTAGAAGAGTTAAATAGAGATAAATAGATTAGCTTGGCTATAAAGGATTGACAGTTAGAATATTAAATAGCTTGTATATTAGATAATAATATGGTATAATAGATATGTAGGGGTGCAACGAACAATAAGCTGGTTGCTTAAATAATTGTAGGCTATGTCGTAATGGCAGAATACCAGCCCCTACTCAATCGTTGGTGACCACTTCTTAGATTGCCAGTAGATAAGGTTCATAGAGACCGGCTGTTGCCGTGTTGGAGGGATAATGAAAGTAGGACTAGCTTAACAGGGTAGTGGGGTGAACGGCCTTAACACTTATACGCTATGTT
>SDBT01016658.1_pt1 | contig 11630 bp, 11 predicted proteins | sample 2277101 | NCBI WGS metagenome assembly SDBT01 (sample SAMN10404973, study PRJNA504765) | marine sediment metagenome | isolation source: marine sediment core GS10_PC15, 103 cmbsf | place: Arctic Ocean: Southern Knipovich Ridge | collected 2010
CCGCCAGGCGGGGAAAAATGGATGATTGACGAAGCACCGTTCGGGGTGTTTGACATCGGCGGCAATCCGGGCGCGCGGGATACCCGACGTGGCGAAGCCGATCAAGCAATCCGGCCGTACCACCTCTTCCAGCTCTTTCAAGATGGCTTTCTTGACGGGCAGGTCCTCGCTGGCCGCCTCCAGGACGTAGTCGCAGTCGGCAAGGTCTTTCATATCCATGGTCGGAACGATGCCTGCTTCTATAGCCTTGGCCGCCTTGGGATTCAGCTTTCCCCGGGACAAACCTTTTTTCACATATCCCTTGATGCGCTCGACTCCAGCATCCAGTGCTTCTTTCTTGATATCCAGGAGATAAACCTTACCCCCGGCTCTAGCCGAGGCTGAGATAAATCCGTACGCTAAATCGGGTCCGATAGATCCCGAGCCAATCACACCGATTTTCATCAGGAGACTCCTTCCACTGACAATCCCGCGGCCCAAGCCGGGGGATTTTAATGGCTCATTCTGCCACAGGTGGCGGGAAATTCAAGAATCGAGTAGAGCTACGTGGTTATCTCTTTCGCGAATCCGGAAAAAGCCCTTCTCCTCCTGCAGCTGGGACAGAAGAAAAGAAACTCCGCCGCCTCCGAATCCCGGCGGAGTTTATCGAGAAGAAGCTTCTGAGTGATCGTCGGCAAGAAGTAATCCTCGCACCGCCGGCACCTGGCGCCATAGGAATCGTCGCCTTTTTCGATGACCAGATCACGAAGGCCCTCTATGAAGTCTCTAAAACGCACACCGGAGGGACACCCTTTGGTGCATACATCACAGGTGAGGCAGTACCAGATGGCATCGCCGGTAACGAGATCCGAGTCGAGAAGTGCCTTCTCGATGATGCCCCGAGGCGTACGGCCGAACTCCACGTCACCGAAGTACTCGGACAGAGGGCAAATTGCGGTACATTTGCCGCACTCGAAGCAACTCGTAAGATTGCACTCTCCTATGAGTTGATCCATCTCAGCTCGAAGGATCTTCATCTCAATACTCTGCGGGTAGCTGCTTGAGCTCGCTCAAGCTGAATACCGGGCCGTCCAGGCATACATACTTCGGTCCGATGTTGCACCGCCCGCATTTTCCCACCGCGCATTTCATCTTGAGCTCGAGGGTGGTGATGATGTTCTCATCCGGATATCCCATGGCCTCCAAGTCGGCGAGAGTCAACTTGATCATGATGGGAGGCCCGCAAGCCACCGCGATGCGGCCTTCGGGCGAAAGCTCGAGCTCTCTGGCCAGAGCCGGAACGAAACCGACTTTGCCGCTCCATCCCGGCGCCTTCCGGTCAACGGTCAGATGCAGGCGCGTTCTAGGCGCTTTTTGCCACAATTCAAACTCATCGGAAAAACACAAAAGCTCCGGTGTTCTCGCACCGTAGACGATGTCAATGGCGCCATAATCCTCTCGATTGTCGAGCAGGTAGTAAATGAGGCTCCGGAGAGGTGCGAGACCGATGCCGCCGGCGATGAGGAAAATATCGTGTCCTTTCATGGCTTCGACGGGAAAACCGTTACCAAACGGCCCGCGCAAGCCGATTTCCTCCCCGGCCTCCAGGTTGTGTAGCGCCCCGCTCACCGAGCCCACCTCACGAATAGCAAACTCGAGCCGCTCCGGACGGGTCGGGCTGGAGGTGATGGATATCGGGCATTCCCCGATTCCGAAAACACTCAGTTCCATGAATTGACCGACTCGATAGGAAAGAGTCTGGCTCCTGACACCGACGACCTCAAAAAGAAGCGTATCTTCAGTGAGCTCCCGCACCGCCTGAATCCTGGCAATCTCGGGTACGAGAAGCGAACTAGCCACGTTCCACCTTCATTCCGGCCAAATCGGAGATGACCTCTTCGATACCAATACCGACTGGGCACTCGGCGCCGCACCGCCCACAGCCGGTGCAGGCGATCCGTCCGGTCTTGAGCCGCAAATAGGAAAGCTTGTGCAGAAACCTTTGCCTGACTCGCTCACGTTGAGTGGGCCGCGGGTTTTCACCGGTGCCCATTTTGGTGAAGCAGGAGCTCATGCAGGTGTCCCATGAACGGAATCTCTTTCCCGAGCAACCGGAACGCTCATCCTCGACGTCGAAGCAGTAGCAGGTGGGGCAGATGACGGTGCATAGACCGCAGCCAATGCAGAGCTCCGCAAGATCGTCCCATTTTTGAATATCCCACAGCTCGGAATATTCCTTTGGCACCCGTTCGAAAGAGTAGTCTCTTTGTTTGGCCGGGACCAGCGCGTTCAAAGTCGAAAGCTCCCCCTCGGTAGGCTCTTTCAGTAGCGCGCGAAGTGCACCCACAACCGCTGCGCCCTTGTCCGAGACCGCTTTCAGAAGGTACGCTTCGCCGACATCCGCCAGCAAGGCGTCGGCACCCGATGGCTGGAGCGGATCGATGCCGGCGGATAAACAAAAGCATTCGGGTCCCTCCCCGGTGCAAACCAGAGCAACCAATGTCGTCAGCTCCCTTCTTTTGCGGTAGGCTTCGTCGATCGGTTCCTCGAGGAAGACGCGGTCGAGGATCTCGAGTGAGGTAACATCGCATCCCAAGGCACCGAGAACCACTCGTTTTCTGGCCAGCGGCTCGGCGGGCGTGATGCGGGTGCTGCCGGCTTTGACGGTAAACGAGAACAGATCCTCCACTTCCGGCAGATAGAGAGTCTTCAAAGGAAGCAGTGTTTTTTTGGGCCCGATAACGATCTCGCCGTCCGACGGAAGCTCTCGGAAACGAAGCTCCTCACCTCTCTCCACCGGCGTGAAGACGTCCCATGTCTCCCGGAGCGCCGAGACGACTGCTGCTAAATCTGATTTGTCGATATGCTGCCAATGGCTCATAGACGTTTCACAAGAGGGGCTCAGGATCATCTACCGAAATTGAGATAAGGGGCGGCGGTGCCTCCTCCGACACACCGGCGCCCTTTCCGCCGAAAAGCTCTGTCGCATCCAAATGTAGCCGCCGGTTGAGAAGCATCAGCCGAACACCGGTTGGGCAAGCTCGTTCGCACTCACCGCACTCGATACACCTGCCGGCAAGGTGGAGGGCACGAACGGCGTGAAAGAAAAACTTCTCCGACTGGCCCTGGCGGCGTGAAAGCCATCGCGGTTGCACCGAATCGAAGATACACTCGGGGCAAAAGCATCCGTAACATATATTCTTACAGGCATCGCAACGGATGCACTTTTCGAGCTCCGCGTTCCAGAATGCTAACCTCTCCTCGGGCGATAAACCGCTAAGCTCATCCTCCTCGGGCCGCGGCGGCAATTGCGGGGACTCCATGGGCCCCAGAGCCTCATCGTAATGGAAATTCTCTGGATAGACACAGCCAAAGCACCTCTCGGCGATCGGATCCTCACCGCGGCCCGCCAGGCCGGTACAGGGAAGCCCCACGGTGTAAACCTTCGACCGGTCGACCTGCCGAGAGCGAACCAACTCTCGAAAAGCTCTGGCATCACAGCCTTTCAGTGCAATACCGACCAGGCCGTCCTTGCCCCGGAAACGCGCGAGGTAAGACGCCAGGTTTACATAACATTCGTTATTCCAGACCAGGCGGCTTACATCTTCAGGCGCCCGGATGAACGCCGCCCTCACCGTCCCTCTCGGAGCTTTTTCGTATCCGATGAAACACTCCGCCTCCGGCCGTTCCAGGAACCGTCTGGCGATCTGGCGCAGCTTATCTTCCATGAGCCCTTCCGATGGGGTTCGGCCCCAGCCGGCTTACGGTCTCTACTATTTCACGAACGGTCGCGGCAAATTTCACGTCCTCGGCGGCCGACACCCATCGAACCTGGAATCGGTCCTTGTCGATTCCCAAAGATTCGAGCAGTCTCTGCAGCATGAGCCCGCGTCGCCGAGTGTAGAAGTTTCCTTCCGAGTAGTGACAATCGCCGGGGTGGCATCCGAGCACGAACACCGCATCGATACCCTTGAAGAGTGCCGAAAGCACCATCTCCGGCCGAACCCTTGCCGAGCACATGACCCGGACGATGCGGCAGTTCGGCGGCATCTGCAGTCGAGAGACCCCCGCCATGTCGGCGCCCGCATAGCTACACCAGTTGCAGGCGAAGACCAGCACTTTCGGCTGAAACGCTTCCATTTTTTTCTCAGAAGGCATCGGGGCTTCCATCAAATGCCAGGGTCTCGATCATGCTGAAGATCTGCCGATCGGTGAAACCCAACTGCTGAATGGTACCGTTGGGACAGGCGGCTACACAGCAACCACACCCTTTGCAGAGCGCGGCGTTGACCGAAGAAAAACTTCGTCCATCATCCGTGGTTCTTAACTCGACGGCGGCGAAGGGGCAAACTGCTTCACAGTTACCGCAACCACTACAGAGTCGGGTTTCGGTTACAGCGGTGGTCGACTCGAGCGAGACCTCCCCTGCCGTCATCGGCTGGGCAGCTTTTGCGGCGGCTGCCGTTCCCTGGGTGACCGCCTCACGGATGTCCGCCGGGAATCGTGCCGCTCCGGCGACGTAGACTCCATCGGTGGCAAACTCCACCGGCCGTAGCTTCATGTGGGCTTCGAGAAAGAACCCGTCTGAGTCGATAGGGACCTTGAGCATCTTAGAGAGCTTTTCCGCTCCCTCATTGGGTACCAGAGGAGTGGTCAGCACCACCGTCGAGGCGGCAAGCGTTATCTCTTTCCCGATCAAGCTATGGTAGACACTAACGCCGGTAACTTTCTGGTCGCCGAGCACTTCCGGTGGACGGTCCGGGTCGTATCGGATAAATCGGACGCCCGCCTCCAAGGCGCGCCGATATTCCATTTCGAACTCCGCCCCAAAGGCCATCACGTCACGCTGAAGCACGCTCACCCGGGTCGCAGGAGAGATCTCACGGATGTAGCGGGAATTCTTTATCGAAGTGGCGCAACAAAGACGGCCGCAGTACTCGCGGCCGGGAGTTCGGGCACCGGCACAGTTGATGAGCACCACATCCTTGAAGCGTTTTCTTCCGCGCAACAGAGCCCGCTCCAACTGCCGCTGGGTCAAGACACCTTCCAGCTCCCCCAGACGATAGAGCCCAACGGGTTCGAGCTCTCGGGCACCGGTGGCGACAATCACGGTACCCACCGAGAAGTCCTTTCTTCCCCGCGGGGTGCCGACGCCCACCTGGAACGACCCGATAAAGCCGGAAATCTCCTCCACGGTGCTGCTAAGATAAACTTTGGCGTTTTTTAATTTCTTGACCTCCTTGACCAAGGTGGTCACAAAATCACGCGCCGGACGATCGCCCGGACTGAGCTTCCATAACCCACCTGCGATGCCGCCGAGCTTGCCGGTCTGCTCGACGAGGTGGACTTCAAAGCCTTGCCGCCCGAGGTTTAGCGCCGCAGCCAAACCCGCCGCGCCTCCACCGACAATGAGGGTTGCCGGCTTCACCGATGAGAATGTAGCTTCCAACGGCACCAGGTGTGCTGCTTTTCTAACCCCGAGGCGAACCAGCTCTTTGGCTTTTTCGGTAGCGGCGTCGGGTTGGTTCATGTGAATCCAGGAACAATGCTCTCGAATGTTGACGAACTCGAAAACGTATCGGTTCAACCCTGCTTCTTCGCATGTCCGTCGGAATAGCTCTTCGTGGGTTCGGGGCGTGCAGGCGGCAACCACCACTCGGTTCAACTCGAATTCGGCTATTTTTTCCTTGATGGAGGAGAGGCCGGCGTCGGAACAGGTGTATAGATTGTCCCCGGCGTAGGTGACCAGGGGGAGTCTCTGGCTATAGGCCACCACATCCTCGATGTTGACGAAGCCGGCGATGTTGCTACCGCAGTGGCAAACGAACACTCCGATGCGAGCTTTACTCATGGACGCTCATCCCCGGAGCAGCTCCGCGACCCGCCCGGCGGCGGCCGATGCTTGCACCACCGAGTCCGGGATATCTTTCGGTCCGGTGGCAAATCCCACCGCAAGAATCCCGGGACGGGTGGTGTCGACCGGCGCCGAAAGCTCGTCCGCGATGCGAATAAAGCCCTGGCTGTCCAGCTCGACACCGAGCACTTCCGTCAGATCACTTGCACTGGCAGCGATCAAGGCCTGGCAGAGCACCACCATGTCGAAGGTTGCGGTTCGTTTTTTCCGACTGTTGGTGTCTTCGTAGATCACCCGCACATCGCCGGTCTCTTCATCCTCTTCCACCAAGCCGGGTCGGGAACGGATAAAAGAAACAGCGTAGTCTTTCTGGGCCCGGGTCACATACTTCTGGAATGTTTTACCGGCGGCCCGCAGGTCGGTGTAGAAGATCGCACTACTGACTTCCCGATCGTGCTCGTTGGCAAGAATGGCTTCCTTGGTGGCGTGCATGCAGCAGACTGCCGAGCAGTAGGCGTAATTTCGAACGTCCCGTGAACCGACGCATTGGATGAAGCCGATCTTTTTGGGGGCCCGGCCGTCGGAGAGGCGTTCGACATGACCTTCGGTGGGACCCGACGCGGAGAGAAGCCTTTCGAACTCGAGACCTGAAACCACATTGGCTATCCGACCCGCCCCGTACTCCTTGATGGTCGAAGTGTCCATGGGATCGAACCCGGTGGCCAGCACCACCGCGCCGATCTCTATTTCTGCGATTTCTTCTTTTTGCTCGAGATCGATCGCTTTTCGATCGCAAGCTTCAATGCAAGTCTTCTTGCAGTTACCGGTTTTGAGCTCGATGCAGGTTTTGGGATCGACGAGAACAACAGAAGGCACCGCCTGGGGAAACGGCCTGAATATGGGCTTTCGTTTCGATAGGCCCATATCAAATTCATTGGCGAATTTCGGTTTCTTGTAAATGCATCCTTCGACGCAGTCCATGCATCCCACACAGAGATCTTCGTTAATGTAGCGGGGGTTTCTTCTGATTTTAGCTTTGAAATTCCCGGCACTCCCTTCGAGCTCCAACATCTCCGAGTAGGTCCAAAGGGTAATCTCCGGATTCGATGCGCAATCGATCATCTTCGGAGCCAAAATGCACATCGAGCAGTCGTTGGTGGGAAAGGTTTTATCGAGCTGTGCCATACGCCCACCGATGGACGGTGAACGCTCGACGAGGTAGACGTGAAAGCCGAGCCCGGCAAGATCGTTGGCAACCTGAAGGCCGGCTATCCCCCCGCCGAGGACGAGTACAGACGTCCTCAATTCATGCTCCCGCCCCCAGGGCCACCGCTTTCTTCTGTGCAGCATATTGCTTTTGTGCCGCATCCCTTATCTTGAGCATGCTGACTTGCCCGGCATCCAGGTAGTCCAGCGCTTTCACCTCACAGAAGCGAACGCAGGTCGGCTCACCATCACAAAGGTCGCATTTGATGACTTTGCTGTCCTTGGTATCGAAACTCATGGCACCGAAGGGACAAACCGCCACGCACAAGCGACAGCCGATGCAGAGCTCGTAATCCACCTTCACATAATCCAGGATCTTCTCGCGCGCCAGGGCTTTCACCGGACAAACGGCCATGCAAGGAGCATCGGCACATTGTTGACAGGCCATGGGGATATAGATGCCCTCTGACTCCCACTTGATGACATGGATCCGACTCCGGGAGGGATTGGAAACACCTTCGTGGACCACCGAGCATACCAGCTCACATTGCCGGCAGCCGGTGCATTTCTCGTGATTGATTACCAGGACTTTGTCCATCGCTTCTCTCCCCTTCTATGGAATCAGAGCATGTGGGACGGCTCTTGATCCAAGCCAAGTCGCGTCAAGGTTTCGAGGGTGGGAATACCCTTTTCATCCCAGCCATGGTGTTCATAGTATTCGTCGATCATCTTCTCGAATTTTTCCTTGTCTATCGTTTGGCCGACGACATCGGGCGCCCCGCGCCTACAGGGTTCATCGAAATAGCGATGATTCAACGTGTCGCCCTTGGTCAAATCGTTTCTCTGCAATCCTTCCCGGATATTGAACAAACGCTCTATGTTGTTACACCTCTCGGCGATTTCCCAGATCTCTTCGGGTTTCATCTCGAGCCCGGTGTTGTAGTAGAGCACCTTGGGCCAATCTTCGAAATTAGGATGCGTGGCTCCAAGAAACAAGGTGTGGTACTTGCAGATGCCAAGGCAATCCACACCCATGTAGCAGTTCTCCTGCCAGAAGACCATCCAGGCCTTGCCTTCATACGAAGTGTGGTCCGAGCTCAAGGGGCCGTCATAAGCGACCGGGCTGCCGTAAATCTTTCTTAGAACCGGCTCCGGCAAATGGTAGAGATCGATCGCCGGCCGGCTCCTCAAGTGATCGGACCCTCGGGAGGCGGTGGCTATATTGAGGGCCAATGCGGGAGTGGCTCTCTCATCCGAGTGCAGGTTGCTCATGCCTTTGACCTGAATGAGATAATCGAAAGAGCTCTTGCCAATCTTTTCCGATGCAGCTATTCCTCCATCCGCCAATGTGTCTCCCAGCCAGCCTTTTCGGTAACAAATGCGCTCGATCATCTCGAGGAGTGCTTCGTCATTTCCGAATCTCAAATCCAGGCCATCGGTCTTTTCTCTATCGAGGATGCCCAATTCATAGAGCTCCATGGCCCAGGAGATGAGGCTGCCGGTCTCCAGATTATCCATACCGTACTGATCCACCAGGTGATTTCCTGTCAATACGGTTACTGCATTGGTGCAGTCCGGCTCTCCCCCAAAAGCACCCTGGGAAGTGTATTCCGGTCCCTCGTCATATTTACCGGCATAAGGTCCGGATGGGATTTTGTACTGAGCCCGACAATGAACCTGGCAACCGAAGCAACTAACCATGTGATAAGGGCCCATGGTTTCGTTACAGATTTCATCGATCCGTTCGGGCTCGATATCATCTGCATACTCACACTGGTTGTATTGGAAATTTCGGGTCCTTATACCGCCCCAGGAATTGGTTGCCCCCCAGATAAACGGGGTACCGAGCGTTCCCTGGGTTTGACTCACTTTGGAGCTGGTGATCTGCTCGATGAAACGCTTGTTGTATTCCAGGGCATCGGTTGGATAGGCTATTTTGATGTCCATGGTGCCCCTGGCGGCTACTGCTTTGAGGTTCTTGGAGCCCATGACCGCGCCCATGCCACTTCTGCCGCCGGCGTTTTTGATACCGGTCATCACATTGGCGAATCGAATCAGGTTTTCGCCCGCCGGACCGATCACCAAGCTTTTTACCTCTTCATCCTTGAGCTCCCCTCTTATCGCCCATTGGGTGTCGGTAACGGTTTTGCCCCACAGATCGCCGGCATCCCGTATCTCGATCTCTCCGTTGTGAATCCAGAGATAAACCGGCTTATCCGCTTTGCCTTTTATGACGAGATGATGAAAGCCGGCCCAGGCGAGCTCAGGCGCAAAGAATCCTCCCATGTTGGTGCTGCCTATCAGCCCGGTGAGCGGGGACTTGGCCATGACATGGGTTCTTGCAGTGGCCGAAGCAAGGGTCGCGGTCAGGATACCGCCGCTTATCAATAAAGTATTGCTGGGCCCCAGTGGGTCACAGCCTTTTTCCGTGTGGTTGTAAAGCAGATAGGCATCCAGTCCTCTGCCACCAAGGAATTTCTTCCGCACATCCAGTGGGATGCGCTCGGTTCGAATCTCACCGGTAGAAAGATCGATGTAGGCGATTTTTCTATTTAGCGGCATGTCACTTTCCTTCCCTTTTGGCAAGCGCCTCTTCAGCTAGTTTCCGATTGACGTCCCATACCGGTCCCCGTACCCTGGGAAAATCGGGTCGAATCCAGGCCACGCGGAACTCCATCTCACATTCCGGGCACTTGACCTGTTTGTCTCCGGGGCTCGGCTGAAGTCTCCCCATGCAGCTCGGGTTATGGCATCTGAACTTGCCATAGGTCCGCGTCTTGCGCAGACTTTCAGCCCCCGACAAATTTTCTTCGCTTTTCGCCATAACGACCTCCTTGTGAGGTTTTGTCAAAACTAGCTTACGAATACACTTGCCGCGCTACCCTGACTCTTTGCTTCCTATCTAGAACTATAATTCCAGCGATCTCCATGCTGGCCGGAGGAGATTATAGAGGAAGGTACCACATAGAATGGGATCTAGAACAATCCCTGAATAAAGGAGTAGCAATATATTGCCGCTCAGAGATCGTACGAAGCCGGAGACGTTTTGGGGTGGGTGGCGCTGGTGCACGCGCTATCCTCCGGCCAATAGAACGGTGATGTGAATATCGTCGCCGTCTTTTACCGCTTTGGCCAGCTCCTCCGGGTAGGTGCTTTCTTGATTGAGATAAATCTCGATTATGTTTTTCAGTTTACCTTTCTTATCGAACAACGCTTTCTCCATCCCCGGGTGTTGCGCGATCAACTGGCTGATGCACTCGCCAATGATTTTTCCCTCGACCTCGAGCGCATCCAACCCACCGACGAGATGGCGATGGGCCGGGTGCAGATGAACTCTAATACCCACCTGTTGTCCTTTACAGGTACATCGCTTTGAGCGATTGGATGCTGTGAGCGATGTCGACGGTATGGGCGCAGCGAGCCCTGCAGGTCGAGCAGGACTCGCAAGCCTGCAGACCGTACTGCGGCGGTATCTCTTCTAGCGCCACCCTCGCCTGATGGAAGTTGGAGTACTGAGCCGCGTACATATGGCTGCGCATGAGGGTTGGGATCGCCACCCGGTTGGGACAAGTTTCGAGACAACCGTCGCACTGCTGGCAGAATCCCACCGCCGCTGCGATATTTTTATCGGCAAGAAAGCTCTTCTCCTCAGGAGTCAAATCGAGGTTGCTCGCCACCGAGAAGTCTTCTTTCATGTGCTCGAAATTCGTGTATCCAGGGATAGCGGTGGTAATCTGCTCGTTTCGGAGCACCCATTTGAGAGCCGCCGTCTCGTTAATCGGTCCTAAGTCTTCTCGTGACCGCCCACCTCCCTGGGTTTTCATGGCCATGACGCCGATTCCCTTCTTGGCCGCGTTTTCTATGGCATCCAGCAGGGCGGTGTTATCCGCCATGGTGAAATTGATCGATGTGAGGGCTACATCGTAGAAATCCATAGCCGCCACTTCGTTGATGACCGCATCCTGGTTCTTATGGGTCGAGATGCCGAGAAATTTGGCCTGGCCTTCTTTCTTGAGCTGGGTAAGCGCTTCCATGACCCCGGCATTGCGCACCGCTTCGGCGCTGGCGAGATTCTGTAGCATCATGACGTCGACATAGTCGGTTCTCAATCGTTCCAAACAGCCATAAGCTTCCTTCAGGTACTCCTGCTTGACTCGCTCCTTGCTCCAGGACGGATCGCTCTCCCCGCTGCCCCCGCGGCGGCTTCCCGGAGCGTGAATTTTGGTGACGATGACGACGTCGCTACGGATCCCCATGCTCGCGATCGCCTGGCCTATCATCCGTTCGTTGTTCCCCTCCTGGTAGCCATGGGCGGTGTCGAACAGACGCACGCCGGCTTCGTAGGAATGTGGGATCAACACCGGGTTGCTGGCGTTCATCACCCCCATGCTGACGATGGGCACGCGGATTCCGGTCCTGCCGAGGGTGCGATAGATGACCTTGCCGTCTGCGCCCGAGGAGGTCTCTCCCGTTTCAGAAAGCCCCAAGAAACCGGCGGATGCCAATCCAACGGAAGCCCGGGACAAGAAATCTCTTCGGCTGCAATTGGATTCGTTTTTCATCATGACATACTCCCGCATTCGCTCGTTTC
>SDBT01016659.1_pt1 | contig 11630 bp, 11 predicted proteins | sample 2277101 | NCBI WGS metagenome assembly SDBT01 (sample SAMN10404973, study PRJNA504765) | marine sediment metagenome | isolation source: marine sediment core GS10_PC15, 103 cmbsf | place: Arctic Ocean: Southern Knipovich Ridge | collected 2010
GCCGGATATTTTGCCCCTTCTTGTGATAAAACAAGTATGTCAAACTTTTTAAGTCTATTAAGTTCTACAGGCTTGCCTAATGTTTTAAAAAGAGTTATCATATCCTCGATAGCTCCTTTTTTATCTCGATCAAAATACTCCAGATAATTATCAAGATTAATACCTTCTCGTATATAAGAATAATCCGTTGGAAAGTCAACTCCTGCCTCATCCATAAACAACTTAACTAATTGAAGACAATTTACTTCTGAGAAGGACTTTCCATTCAACTCCTTAGTAATTTTAGATATACTTCTCATCCTACTGAAGCCCTCCCCCACCATATTTTCTTAGCCACAAGACTTGGAAGAAACCTACTACCTCCAAATTGATCTGTATTGGCTAATTGGATACAGCGAACATAGGATTGATTACACCAAGTCTCTCCCCCAGCATAAGCACATTCAGTTAATTTAAAAGGCCAAGCACAAGAAGGTCCAGGCTTTCTAAGAACTCTCTTATTCCAATGAATAAAAGCATTGGCAAATGTTATATCTATATCTGGTTGTTCTAAGTTCCAATCATCTATAAATCCTCTAAACATCTCCCTGGGACCAGCAATGACCTGGTTGTTATCATCCAAGAAGACATTAGACATAAATACATTAGTCCCTCTTATATCATAATTGCCTACTTGTGCGCCCCAACCAAGAGCGGCAGAAGGAAAGGTAAGGGTTACAGAGTCAACAGCCATACCAAGAGTATGAGTCATATTCTTAAGCTTATAATCAGTTGCTACATACTCTCTTTTATACAGTTCATTGACTTCTGCTTTTGTAAGAACAACACCTTTATAGAATTGAACATTATCTATTAGAAGACCACTGGCTGTATAGCAAAGCCACATAGCATTACCAACGTCAATATCTCCAACAGCGGTTATATCATCTGAATCTTCCAGCACACCATCTACATAAAGAGACTGAAGTTCATTTGTCGTGTGGTCAACAGTAACCGCTATAAAATACCAATCCCCATCGTCCACATCAGTTGTTGTTTGAGAAGTGACATTATTAGTACCATCGTGACAATAGGCTTTGAGCGTTCCATCTGCTTCAATACCTGTTAAATATCCCTTACTGGCCCCACCGTCATATTTTCTTAAAGGATAATGATTGACTGTTCCAAAATTCGGTCCTTGCATCCAAAAAGTATATGAAAAATCACCACTTCCCGGGTTCAAGGTGGCGTCATCGCTTACAGCAACTCTTTCAGCATTGTCATCAGGCGCAAAACCAGTACCAACAATACCTGGCCCCCACTCATCCCCTTCGCCATTAGTAATTGCTCCATCATTATCATTACCACTGGAATCTAAAACAGTAAGTCCAAAGCCTTCATTCATTTTAAGATGTAGTTTTAATTCAGATAAATAATCAGGGTGGGCATCTTCATGAGGAACATACAAATCAATATCACAATCAGTATAATATTCAGTTCCAGACTCAAGCTGAAATTCAATAACTGTGAATATCTTTTTAATTTCTGCCGCAAGTTCAGCAGTGATATCGCCACCAAAGTCTCTCATAATGGAGCTAATCCTTTTAGTTGAACACTTCTAAAATTATATACTTGATAATACAAAGCTTCTCTACTTAATTTATCCTGGGCAAACCTTGCCCTTATTCTAAGATAACCAGTAAAATCAGCAGTAACAATTTGACCAGAAGCTGGGGCAGAAACAAAATCTACTCTATCAGCAGAAGATTCACCGCCACCAATAAGGAGAACATAATGAGTAGTGAGTGTCTGTAAAGTCCCGTCAAGATAAATGGAAACACTTTCTGTGCTTCTTCCAGGTATATCAAATACCTCTGTTGCCCCATCACCAGTTCCACAATACTGTCCAACGTGATCAAGCTTCTCATTGTGAAGGGTACTGTCATATATATAGAAAGATCCATAGGCTCCTTTCCGAGCCATATAGAAAGCATAAATAAGGTCCATCTTAGTTGATGTGAGCTTACCATAATTGACAGTTACATCATACTTTGGATAAGTCCACTTTTGTAACCTTTCCTCAGTAGCTCCATCAGTTCCGCTAATGATAGTATTAAAAATAGGCTCCAATACAAGTGGATATATTGGAACAGGGTCTTCAGGATATGTAGCCATTTAATTTTACCTCATAGCTTCCTTAATTACATCTCTTAAACCGGCCCCAGCCTTTAAATCTTTTGATACTACACTTAATATTGCCCCACTATTACCTTCAATTAAATCAGAAATACTTTTAGCATCAACGGCATCTATTTTGATATAAGTAAATTGATCTCCACCGCCCATCATTCGTTTACTATCTACATTAGAGTAAACTTGCCCTTTTGCACCACTGCCAATCCGCATGAGCTCTGGCCCTTGCTCTCCTATTAACTTCCAACCAGGAGATAAACTACCTCCACCTGCCATCTTAAGTGGTGGAACATTAAAATTATAATTAGGTGCCGTCAAAGTAGTAGATGGACTTGTAGTTGTCCCTCCCCCACCAAATTTTAGACCTTTTAAAAACCCAACAAAAGGTTCAATAGCAGCAACTTGTAACATGGCAGTTGCTATTTCTTGAAGAACACTAAGGGCCACTTCCTCAAGTGTTCTAAATCCAAAAGCAAGATCAGCTAAAGCCCCGCCAAGAGAACTTTCTAATGTAGCAGAAACTGCTTCTATGGCTGTACTCCATCTTGGAAGTGATGTATCTGCTACTCCCTCAATTTCTGCTTTCATTTGATCTATCTTGGCACTAAAGTCATCAAAAAAAAGATCCATTGAACCAAAGGTAAGTGGAGCTTCAGCAACTCTTTTAAGGCCCTGTTGCAATTCGTATTTTGTCTCTACTTCTCTGAGTTTTCTTTCTCTTGTTATTCTTTTTAATTCTAATTTCTGTTCTAAAGCAAAGAATACACTTGGAGCTACTTCTTTTATAGGTGGAGGAGTTAATACATGAGGAGGTTCTTGTGCTGCAAGTTTTTCCCTTATTTTTAAAATTGCATATTCAATACGGAATCTCTCTTTTAACTTTTGAATTCTCAAGTCCTCAGTATTCATTTCTGTTCGTCTATAATTTGCAATTAATGCCTCTACTGCTTGAAGCTTCCCTCTTGTTATTTCCCGTGCCCATTCCGGCCCAGGCCTTATAATAGCAGCCAGATATCCGCTTCGTTCCTTTTCAAGTTTTTCAATCTTACCACGAGTATGAGCTTCAGGCGTAGCTGCCTTTTCAGCAGCCTTTAGCATATCTACTACTTTTCCAAGTGCAGTACCAAGAACAAGTCCTTTTTTGCCCCAAATAAGAGCACCAACAATTCCGTATTTCATAATGGAAGGATTGTTCTTTATAAATCCTAATATATTTCGAGCGTGGGTTTCTATCTTGCCAAGCCATTCTGGAACTTTGACTTTTATAAGTTCTTTATTGGTTGCCGTCCAAGCTCTTAAAGATACATTAATTTCATCAAGCCATCCTTTAATAGATTCAAAAGCTCCGGTCTGTCCTATATCATACATCAGGAGAGCCCAGGCATCTGAAATCATCGAGAGGATACCAGTATAGGTTGTGGATAGTTTTTTAGCAAGACCTCTGAATTTACTCTCAGGGTCTTCAAAAGCGGCCACTAACATTTCTCTTGTTTTCTCTGCTGTATATTTAACTCCAGCCTCAAATCCAAGCATAGCAGTGATACCTTTTTCTCGGAATAAATCAGCCGCCGCCGCACCCGCTGATATCATACGAATGACTTGAATAGCTGTTTGTTGAAAAGATACTTCAAGAGCCGCAGTAACACCAGACAAATCTCCAATTAATCTTACCCAGTATTCTATATCCTTAATATTAGTTCCAATAACTCCTGACAATGAAGTGGCAATTCCCATAATTTCTTGGAAAGTATAAGGTACAGCAGAAGCGTATTTAACCATATTCTGAAATAATGTATTGGCCTTTATTTGGTCGCCTATAAGGGCTTTGAGAGTAATAAGATATTTTTCCATTGAACTGTTCATATCTAAGAAAGATTTGGCTACTTTTGCAACACCAATAGTAGCCATTATAAATTTTAAAGTGGCCCATGTTCTGGTTGCGTCACTGACAGTATTATTCATATTCATCATCTGAGGGCGCATACCTTTAATATTACCAGTAAAGCGAGTGGCAGAGCCAGAAGTCTTATCTATGCCCCTTTTAAGTCCGATCCAGCCAGCAACAGACCTTTTAGCTTTAGTTCCTGCTCTTTCAGCTTCTGTACCAGCACCTTTCATCTTTCGAGCAACTTTTTCAAGGACAACCGATCCATCATCTTTCACTCTTAAGACAAATAGCATGTCTTCATTAGGCATCAGGTTTATCCTCTTCTGGTTCTGTATAGGTCATATTATAAGCAAAAGCCTGAGTTATTCTAACTAACACTAAAGGATCATCCATATTAAGTCTTTTAGCCAAATACTGAATACCATCAAGTTTTAAGCTCCACCCAAATCCATCAGTTTGAATTATGATGCCTGTGTGAGAATAAAGGACTGTCCAAATATCTTCCTCTTCCTCAGTAAGCTCAACCTTTCCGCACTCTTCACAACTGAGTACCTTAGCTCCTTTTTTTCTTTGAATCTCACAAGCATCACAATCTATTCCAGCCCCAGAATCTATTTCTCTTTTTCTTCGGAAATACCATTCTGAGAATTGGGTAAGTTTTTTTCAACTTCGCCCACAACTTCTTGCTGTCTCATAGCCGCAATAGTAGAGGCTCCAATTATTGCCATCTGTAATCCTGGATAATAATTTCCAATTATCTGCTTATTTTCAGAATTACAAGGAAGTGGTTCGTAGTCCTCACCAAGGATGCCTCGCCATTCAAGAAGCTGGTTTTCAAAGAATTCATCACTTCTTCCTTGTTCATCAATCTCCTCTATAAATTGCTGCATACCAGCCCTGGTATTTGCCACCTTTTTCTTTTTAGTAAATTTTGCCTCAAGCCCTCTATACTCGTCACGAGAGATAGGCTTTATTAAGAACTCAATAAGAGCCCTATCTTCTTTATTAAATGGAGAATCCTCAAACGCCTCATCAAAGATTCCATCATCCCCACTAAACCATACTGGCCCAGGTTCAAGCTTAAAAACAATTCCAGTCATTAGTACACCTCCATGTAGTTAAAGGTTATTATTTATGAACTTGGATCAACATCACTATTATTTTTGAGATAAATGTTCATTGCTTCGTCGCAGTCAAATTCAGCAATACTCTTAACATTATCCATTCCAGTAGGAACAGATGCCGGCTTGAGTATCCTTCCAACAGCAGTGACCGGGAAAGGACCAGGGCCAGCTACAGGTGCATCAATAGAATTCCACTGAACACTCGGAAGATATATTTGCATCTCAGTATAATCTGAATCAGCAATTAGCGGCCCTTTAAAGCTAAGCAATAGTTTTTGAGACGCCTCATCTGTTATCGCATCAAGAATAGCATCACTATTTAATTTGTCAAACCCTAATTCAATAGTTGCCTCAGCAAAACCAGATTGAATTGGTTCAACGGAATTCAATGTAGTAGACTCGAACCTGGGTTCCATTGGCCTTCTATAAGTAATACTAAAAGAGTTAGGATACAAATCATCATCAGTGTCTAATGCTCCACCACTTTCTGCATTCATCCAAATATAGAAATTACTATCCATTATAAGCTGACCCTTGGAAGTTGGAGCAACTCCAGTTGGATAGGTTGCGGCTGCAATAACTGTGGCATCATTAACCACGAAAGCGTGTAAATATAATTGTTCTACTTCTCCACCAGTAATAAGACGGCCTTTCCAGAATCTAATTTGTGACACAGAGACATTAACTGTATGAGTTTCGGCAATAACAAAATCATCGGCATTTGCAAGTGAAGCACTTCTTGCAGAAAAAGCAGTAATGTCATCCATTACACCGTCTATATAGGTAATACAATTACCACTGCGGTCTATTGTAAAGACTATATGGTGCCATTCACCATCATCTATTGCGGTTGTGCTTCCTGATGCAACATTTCCTCCAGCATCATAAATAGTAATTACTGGAGAATTATTGGCTGCAGTTGCTTCAACCATGTACCCTCTTGACCCAGTTTCTTTCTTAATCAAAACCTGCTGGGCCGCTCCAACAGCAGGAACCTTGACCCACATTGATATTGAGAAATCACCAGTTGTTATATCAAGAGTGGTATCATGAGAGACAGTAATCTCCTCATCAGCTGCGTCAAAGGTTATTGCTGTATTAGATACAGCCGTGGGACCAGTATCCCACTCGTCATCCTCCATATTAGTAAAGGTCCCATCATTACTCTCGTCACTTCTGTCAGCAACAGTACCTCCAGTTCCTTCATTAAATGGTAAGTATAAAGTACAAGAAGTCATAAAAGATTCTGTTTCTATTTTTTCTCCTACAACTTCCCAATTTAATGTTACATATTGTCCAACAACACCTGCTATGGTGAATGCGAAAATAGTACCAGTAGGTATTTCCCATACATCAGAATCTGTTCCTGACTTCAGTACAGCTATGGAAGCAAACAAATCCTCAATATTTGCCTCAGATTGATAGAAATGTAAGTCACCATTATCTGGTGTATCATCTATAAGAGAGCCACCAAGGGCAAGATAGAATAGCATATCGAATCCATCGAATCTACCGACACAATCAAAACTCCCTGTGGCTGATTCTTGAATTAATCTGGATTCCTCTACATCTGTTTGTCCTAATGAAGGATCATCCAAAAAGACAGGAGCCTTTGCTCCAAGAGACTCAGAAATAATATAGACGGCATCTTCTGCTCCTGCCTCAACTGCCAGTCCCCAGGACGTTGCCTTTTGGAGAACCAGCTTGGACTCTCTCCCTGTAATCCATGTGTTTACCATTTTTATCTCCTTTTATGCACTTGGATTAGCCGCATTATTATTCTTAAAATAAATGTTCATTGCCTGATCACAGTCGAAAGCTGCGATACTCTTAACATTATCCATTCCAGTAGGAACAGACGATGGCTTTAATATCCTTCCAACAGCAGTTACTGGAAAAGGGCCTGGACCAGCGACAGGAGCATCTTCAGAATTCCACTGAACACTCGGAAGATATATTTGCATCTCAGTATAATCTGAACCACCGATTAATGGACCCTTAAAATTAAGCAGTAATTTCTGTGAAGCTTCATCTGTAATAGCATCAAGAATAGCATCGCTATTGAGTTTATCGAATCCCAACTCAATAGTGGCTTCAGAGAATCCTGACTGAATTGGTTCAACGGCATTTAAGGAAGTTGCCTCAAACCTTGGTTCCATCGGTCGCCTATATGTGATACTAAAAGAGTTTGGATACAAGTCGTCATTAGTATCTAATGCCCCATCACTTTCGGCATTCATCCAAATATAGAAATTGCTGTCCATCAAAATTTGACCTTCAGAGGCCGGAGCAACTCCAGTTGGATAGGTTGCGGCTGCAATTACACCACTGGTATTAGTTGAGGTCTCTGTTTCTATCTTATCGCCCATCACTTCCCAGTTGAACATTAGATACTGACCAATGGTGCCAGAAATAGTAAATCCGATAATGGTTGCCGTTGGAATCTCCCACACATTATTAGTCGTTCCTGACTTCAGTACAGCTATGGAAGCAAATAGGTCTTCAATATTAGCTTCACTCTGGTAGAAGTGTAAATCACCATTTGATGGTGATCCATCCAGAAGTGATCCACCAAGGGCAAGATAGAATAGCATATCGAATCCATCGAATCTACTAATACAGTCAAAGCTCCCTGCCGCAGACTTCTGTACCATCCTGGTTTCTTGTATATCTGTTTGTCCCATAGATTCATCATCCAGAAAGACAGGAGCGTGTGCTCCAAGTGCTTCAGACATAAAATAAATAGCATCTCCTGCCCCAGCGGCAACTGCACTACCCCACGATGCTGCCTTTTGGAGGACCATCTTTGATTCTCGTCCTGTAATCCATGTATTTACCATCTTTGTTCTCCTTTATAGTCCTTCTACTGATGAAGAAGCTGTTATTTGTGTAAGTACCATCCCAAAATTTCCTTCAATAGCGGCACAATCATGTAGTGTTATCATTTCATATACAAGATCGCCAAATCGCTTATCGGCATGGATTGTTTCCTCTATATCTGAAGCAAGTTTTAATGCCGCCTCTAAACTATCCTTATCAGTCTTGACATAAGAAATTAATTCAATTAATATCTCTATATCTACAGACGAAGTATCTGTCCATCTTGAACCAGTCTGTTTAGCTCCTATTACACAAATAGTAGGTGATGTTTCCATTTGCTCCAGAGATACATAACCCTTAACAACCTGCTCATCTTTATTCAAGCTATAATTAAAATCAGTTCCTCCAATAGCCCTTAATTGAGTTATGATATAATCAACAATTTCATTTAATCGGTTTATAGCACTCATCTCTTTTTCCCTAAAGGAGCATAAGCTTCCTTAAAATATCTCCGGGCATGCCGCTTACCTACTTTAAGTGCTGGCTTCATCCAAGGTCGTGCTGGCTGAGGTGGACGCACCACTCTTTTTGCGAAAATACGCTCTCCTGTAGTTTCACTCACCCAGGAGAGAGCTTTAGCATCTTTGGGTACTATTACTGTGGTATTTGCAATGCCCCTCTCCCACACAGCACCGTAATTCACAGGTCCAGGCATACGAGAGCCTACCTTAACCGACATACTGTTCTTAGAACGGGTGATAGGACCATGAATACCTATTGATCGGAACAGTTTTCCAGTACGAATGTCAAGAATCCGGCCACTCACATTCATCCTGGCCTCACCAACAGTATGCTTGGCCCATTTTCTGAGTGCGCCTTCAATTTGCTGAGGATGCTGTTTAACACTCATATTGAATGAACGAGTGAACCTATTAAACTTGGTTCCATCTATCTCTAATCTGATCATGTAATCCCTACTGTGTTACTATCTACGGCATCTCTATACTCTCTTGTCCAACCTCCACGAAGTCCACTAAAACTAATTGTAGCACCTCCAGGTTGAGTAATAGAGCTTACATGCCATGATTTATCTTGTGACTGTTTATATAAAACAGCAGTTTGTCTAATAAGAACTCTTTTCAGTGCCTCTGGAAAATTGATATTTGTATATCCAGCAACATATACTACCTGGATATGTCTTATCCCTTTGCCATAATTGGCATTACGGTAAATGATTCCTGTATCAGGATCATGGGTATAACTATCAGTATCTTCAGCCGTTATACCTGATCCAAATCCTCTCTCATAATCAATTTTAACAGAGGTAAGAGTTGTAATAGGATAATTCTTCAAAAATAACAAACGAGATAGACCGTCTTTACTACCGTGTATTTCTGTATGAGTTGTACTAATCCATGTCCTTCTGGTATCCCTGTCCCATGCATTAAGAACTCCCTTAATTATATAATACAATGACGACCTTTGCTGTTGATCAAGTTCTTTAATGTGTATTTCTCTCTGTAAATCATAAATATTGAAGAAGCCATCTGAACCTTCTGCTATCACTCGGTTGAAATCAACATCAAAAGTTGTCCCACCAGTAGTAACAATAATCATCTTCAGGCGATATTTGCCAACAACATCAAGCTCGTTATCCCCCTCTACAGGATACTTCATCACTATTGTCACAACTTGATCAGAAACACTCGGCGTACCTACTATTATATCAGCAGTTCTATTAACATTATCGTCATCATAGGCTGTTACAACAACAGTAGATATAGTATCTTCAAATGGTATGGCTCCATCATTGGCTGTGGCAGAAGAACAAATAGTGAAAGTAAATGTAAAAGAGATATCTACATCACCCGCCTCTAATATGATATCGCCAGTATCTTGAAATTGATCCATAGTTTATCCCTTTGTTCTTGAAATAACAGTGAAGTGTCTTTTCCTACTATTTACAGTCCTGTTAAATGTTCGATCTTTCACCAAAAAGTTAAATACTTTACTTTTGACTATATAATTATACAAAGGTACTATTCCCAAAGAAGAGAGAATCCCACCATAAGACCCCGCTACATGCTGGCGGTCTATCTGGGCTATTGTACCATCAGGTACAGGAATAGCGTGGATCATAAAAGGTCCAAGCATCCTTATTGTATTAATTCGTTTAGTTTTAGAATCTATTGCCATTATGCACCACTAATGAATTCGCCCATAGTATAATCAGTTCCATCATCACTTTGAACAAGTTTATACAAGACAACTGCTCCCGCATCGTTGTACACTTTTATACTTGTGGCATCAGCTATCTTTTTATTTCTCATAGTAGTATATAAATAATCAATCTTAGTCATCGCATCTGGATTAACTGGAGGAGCACCTTGACTTGGTTCACCTCTTGTATTATCCAACATAGCAAGAATTGAGTCAACTACTGTATCAATAGTATTCTGCTTAGTCTCAGTAGCAAATCCAGTAACAGTAGCCCAAGCACCTTGGTTAGTTTGAAGTTCATCAGTATCATCCAAAATATCTTTAATATCTAAAGCGGTCTGAACGGTTGCGCCCACATGGGTTACATTCACATCGGCGTAAACACAACCCATGACATGCACTACATCACCCGCTACCGGAGTAAAGGAAAGAGCTCGATCCAGAAAAATCTCTTTTGTATTCCCTATATAGTCAACAATCCTTCTAATCTCATGGTGACCATCAGTCTCATCCCTGACAGTTATTCCAAAACCATTAAAAGCATCATTATTCGCAATACCAGTATCTATAATAAACTGAGAGGTTGAAGTAACTGAAACAACCAAAGCATCTTCAATAAACATAGAGCTAAGAGAATGACCTAATGTATTATGATCATGGCCTGAATCTGCTCTGGCCCATACTGATGCCTGGATTGCATCAGCAGTCAATCCAGCCGCTTCTTGTGCCACAGAAGTGACATTCACATAATCACAATACCAATCATCTCCAGTAGTGATACTTTCAGAAGTAAACCTGATCTTAATTTCTCCATCTGAGGCTTGTCTCATGTTATTAGTCATTGGATACTGATAAGTCTGATTAGAAGCGGCATTCCCAAAATCATTGGCTGTATTTGATAGCTGGACATAGGCCGCCGCATTATAATCATAAGCCCAAATTTGAATTGTCCGTTGTGCCGCTGCATCAAAATATCCAGTAACTGTAATTTGATCTGGTACTCTTCCTGTACCAATATTAAAAGTTAAATCTACATTTAATCCAAAACCACCAACCGCCGGAGTAACAGGAGATATTTGATAATATGTGATATTAATTGTGGCTGTATCCGTATAAGTACCAGAGTCTAATGTACCAGTTGTCTCATTATTTGCAGTTGCGTTGTGGTTTTGTGGATTAGAATCAACTAATGCATCCCTAATAGCTTCAAGAGCCTCTGTCTGATTAGACCAACTCCCAGCACCAGAACCTTCATTTGCATTAATTGCTGTCACTTCTGCTGAATTATCACTTGCTATTGCAGCATCTTTCCGGGCCAATAATTGGACATAAGCTAAAAGTTTAGCAGCTGATGATATAGCAGCTCCAGAGCCATCAAGTACATGAAGCTTGCCAGCTGTAGCTAT
>SDBT01016660.1_pt1 | contig 11630 bp, 21 predicted proteins | sample 2277101 | NCBI WGS metagenome assembly SDBT01 (sample SAMN10404973, study PRJNA504765) | marine sediment metagenome | isolation source: marine sediment core GS10_PC15, 103 cmbsf | place: Arctic Ocean: Southern Knipovich Ridge | collected 2010
TGGATGAGCCCGAAGACCTGACCAAGCTCGAGAGGGAGATCATGAAGGGCGTCGACCACCTGTGGACCGGGAACCCTGACGCCCTCGAGCTCTTGGGTAAGCTGTCAGCTGAGACCCCACGTTGGATCAAGGCTCATCTTGAGCTCGAGCACTCCATCCCCTCACCATCTAGCATCCTCAGCTGCGTGTACCAGCTGTGGCTGCGTAGCAAGGATGCCAAGGTGGACCGCGGGGTACCTGCCAACTGGAAGCAGCGTGCCGCGGTGGGGATACTGCAGGAGCCGTACTGGATAGCTGTGCTTGGGCTGGCGGGGTACGAGCTGTCCCTCGCTAACCAGCCGTTCAAGTGTGGCGAGCACATGCGCGCTCACCCCGACGGGATGCTCCTCGACCAGTGGCTGGTTGAGTTCAAGAGCGTCACCGGCTGGGTCTACCAGAACAAGTTCCTCGAGGGCGTGGGCGTCAGCGTCGACGAGCCACGGAACTACGCGCAGGCTCAGCTCTACCTGTACGCCACCGGTTACGACTGGCAGCTGCACCTGGTCTCACCGGCTGACCCCTCTGCCCTGCAGGGGATGATGCGCCGGTACAAGAGGTACAGCCCCGACTACGAGCTCCCACCCTTCCACCTCCAGTGGATTCGGCGTAATGACGACATGATCGAGTACCTACTGGCGCGCGCTGACTTCATAGCCGAGGCGATGAAGCAGAAGGAACCACCGCAGCGAGAGTTCGACGGCCACGTCCGCTGGCCCTGCACCTACTGCCAGTGGCAGAAGAGCTGTAACGATCACTTCGACGTACCTCTGATTGACCCTGACGACATACCCATAATCACAGTGGAGTAAGGAGATGACATGCCCACTGAAGAGAAGCTACGCATTGCCAACCGCCGAATGCAGGACGTTGCTGATGAACTGATGGAGGCGCTGATGTTCTACGCTGACCCCACCAACTGGGACTTCGATGGCGAGCGTGACTGCGTGTGCGGGTGCTGGCCCAGATGGAAACGAGACTGCTGGTGTCAAGGGCCCGCGGAGGACTACGGGGTGCTGGCACGTGCCGTCCTAGGATACGAGCTAGAAGTAGAGGAGACGAGATGAGAGAACTAACGCTTGACGACATCGAGGACCACACGAAGGACTGGCTCATCCACGTGGTGGAACAGAAGAAACGAATCGAGGAGCTGGAGAAGGCTCACCGTGAGCTGATGTCATTGTATCACGGTGCTCACTACTGGCCGGCCATGACCAAAGAGATTGGTCCTGTTGATGAGTGTTCGATGGAGGCCTGTATCGCGGCAGTAGCTCTTCTCAAGCCCGACTGCAAGACGTGCGCGGACCAGGGCCAGTACATGGTGATGCGCCCTGGGATGTTCGTGCCCTGTCAGGACTGCAACGCTGAGGTAGCTGAGGCGTACAGGCGGCGCGCGTTGACAACTAGGGTACGTCCTCCATTGACAGACCATCTGGGTCGATCTCATCCGGCAGACCAAGATCAAACTCCGTAAACAGGCGCTCAGCTAGGGCGTCATTGGCCCATACCCTGAACGTGTCCTCCCCCTGGTCCCAGCCATAGCCCACCAGCGACAGCATGAACTCGTCATCAAAGACCTCCCACCTGCCACTCGGTAGGATCTTCCGCTCAATCATCTGAAGCATGAGCGAGCGCTTGAGGTAGATGAGCATCATCGTGACCAGCTCCTCACGGGTCTGGTAACGAGACTTCGGGCCCATCCCAAAGGGGATGGGGATAGCCGCGTCGAAGAGTACCTCTGAGTTCTGATCGAAGAACTTGGTCAGTCTACGATCCCTGGTTCATGCGCCATGTGCACGCTGATGTCACTACCGCCGAACGTGTCACTAGCGGTGCCGCTTGTGTACGGAGGATACCAGGTACCGGTGTCACCGATGACCGTAGGTAGCGACTCGTAGAACGTCACGTCACAGTTGAGACAGTACACGACCTTACAGAGTAGACAGTACTCAACCGCGTGATTGCAGTTGCGGTACAGGTGCTGATGTTGGTTCATCTATAGCCCGCCCAAGGCTTCCGGCACCGTGTTGAAGTGCGACGGCAGATTGAGCAACATGCGGGCCGTCCTCCGCTTGGCTGCGTCGGGGTCGTTCTTGTCGTGCTGCTCAACCGGCCACTTCCCATCGACCTGAGCGTTCATGATGGTTCCGTTCGGGACGTGCTCAAGAGTTCCGCCCGCTAGGGCGTAGACTTCGCGATGGCCCCTGAATGAGATGTACCTTGTCACGTCTTCCTCCTCTTGTGGTGGTGGCTCTGGTGCTGGTGGTGCCACCTTGTAACTATCATACAGCGGCTGGATGCGACCACTAGGGCACGCCGTGTACCCGTTCGTCAGCTCACCGTGTTCCCGGAAGCCCTCCCCTAGTAGGGGAATGCGCATGTTAGGGCACAGCCGATTGAGGTCGCTGTACAGGCGGCGCGCGTTGGCAACCTGCGCGGCGTTCATCGGCTGCCCCGCAACCCCCTCGGTCTCAGCAGCACAGCCGTCGATGTTCTGTCGCCTGCCTCCACTGGTCCAGGTTGGAAGCTCCAGTGGGAAGTGCTGGTACATCTTCCCACCCTGTAGGTTGCTGAACGTCCATGAAGCTCCCGGCGCGGAGCCCGCCCTCAGGTATGTCTCCCAGCCCTCGGCTGAGTGGTTTACCTGATAGCGAATCTCAGCTAGCGAGCGGGTACTCTTGAGGAGGTAGCCCGTGCGTGAGCGGTCACCAGGTCGTTTCTGACACCAGGGTAGCCAAGTCTCAGCCATGTATCTATTCTACACCCTAGAACGCGGAGTCATAGGCAGGTACGTAGTCAGGGTGGTCACGCTCACTGACGTCCCACAGGGAGAAGATCCCCGTCTCCCAGGACTCAGGCGTGATGCCGAACTGTCCGTACCAGTAGCGCCTACGCTCAGTCAACGCAAGCTGACGCTCAAACGGTAGCTCAGCGAGCTTGAGAGCGTTCTCCTTGCGCCGCGACTTAGCTTCGCGGTCAATCTCACGCTGCATAGCTTCCATTACGACCTCAACGTGCTCGTTGCTTGGTCGCTCTACCTCAGGTACCCCAGGGTAGTACCTAGCCTTGCCCGCCTGCGAGGACTCATGCGCGATGATCTGCGCTAGGTCCTGGAGGTAGCGCGGGAGCTCAGGGTCGGCGTGTAGGTTCATGGCCGCCGCGGTGAAGGGCACCGTCGACAGGAAGTTCCTGATGAAGCCATCTACCTTCGCCGCCTTCATCAGCTTACCCTTGGTGAGCTTCTTCGGGTTACACAGGCCCTCCTTGTTGATGATGCTGGGGTACTCGATGGCAACCTTCTCACCTTCCGCGATGAAGGTTACCAAGCCCTGCTTGGTGTCGGTCTCGCCAATCAACCTAAACAACAGGCGCTCACGAAGGGACTTCGTTACCCTCAACAGGTTTGATAGTATCGTTACCTCAGTTACCATTCGTGCCCATACCTGCGCTACCGTCTCCTGATCTAGTTCGGCGTCACCGTCAGTCAATTCCTGGATGGCAAGACGTAGGTTGAGTACCAGCTGTGCCCTAGTCGTATCGTCAAGGTCATCAACCACTACGGGCTCACGTCAGGCGAGGCGTGTTCACGCTTCTGTTGTGGACAGATCTGATCCGGAAACAGGTCGTGGTCGGGGCTTGGTCCTCTTCCTGGACTTGGCTCGGTTCCCGGCAGACTTGGGCTTTGGGTTCGGTTCGGACTTGGGTTCTGACTGGCCATCATCGTTCTCCTTCTGACTTACGGCCTCGATGTAGGTGTAGTCGTTCTTCTGATCAGCTTCGGTAATTCCAAGACGGCTGTTGGCTATCCACTCGTACCCACGAAAGATCTTAAGTAGGATCTCCATCCCACTGGCTCCCTCAGGGGTATTCTGCGCGCGGCTCATCAGGTAGTCGATGGTAATCAGGTGCTGCATGTCCAGCACCAGGGCAAGCCCCTCAAGGTCATGTCTGGTACAGGCGTTGATCGCCAGTCCTATCTCAGGACTAAGGCGCGCGTCATGGATGCTGTCGTTCATGAGCCACAGCTCAGGTAGGGTGAACATGATCGACACCGCGAAGTTCTTGTCGCTGGCTGAAACCTCTTCGTCGCTCATAGGTCCGTACTCATAGTGACGTGTACTCCTGGCTCTCCCTCAGTGTATTGCTTGCGCCAGCTACAGGTAACCACCTGTGAGTCATCTACGTAGGCTACCCCGGTGAGGGCATCTAGAACGGCACGCTCCAGCTTGTCTCCGTCTCCCTCATATCTTCCGGTTGGGTTGCTTCGCTTAACTGACTTGAGACGCGGCAACTTGAACAGGAGTTCAAGAGCGACAGGACCTTCAGCAATCTGCTTAGTGGGCCACAGTCGCCCAAGTTCTTCATGTAGGAACTTGAACCACTGAGCGCCCTTCTTTGACGCAGGTCGCAGCTTAATGCCCTTCTTCGTGTAGACCGGTGTCCAGCTGCCCTTTGGTCGAGGGTGCCCGACGACCGAAACCTCATACCGTGCCATGCTCCCATTATACGCCTCGTAAGTCCTCCTCGTGCATCATGCGCTGCTTACGCTTCTCCCTGGCACGTCCCTCGCGCCTACGCCTACCACGGGTGGGCTTAGGGCTGAACCAGCGACGACGCCGGCTCTCACGCACCGCCCACAGGGTAGATTGGATGTGAGTGACGAGCGCGTCGTCAAAGGAATGGAAGTCGCCAACTACCACGTCACCACCTACCCGGGGTCGTGGCTTGAACTTCCTCACAGTAGCTTCCTAGCTCGCAGCGCGTTACGTCGCTGCCTGCGGTTCATCGGGGCGGCACCAGCTGGCACCATGCTCTGCTTGACGTACACGTCAGCACCTGTCCGTGCCGTCCATCGTTGTGCTGCGTGCGCGGTGACACGATTCTCAGCTGAGAAGGGCCACTCGTACACTACCTGCTCGACGTTGCGCGAGGTATCGTTGCGAACCTTAGCCTCAACGAGTTCCTCAGCAGTCATCCTGCGTCTTACACAGAGCTGAAGATACTCAAGGTCACTCACGAATATGGTCCCTCGTCCTTGCGATCAAGGGTCTTGAGCGGCACGTCGTCATTTGCCATGCGGTTGGTCCACGTCGGCACGAGCTCAGGGTAGTGATGCGCCACGGTCTCGCGTGCTGGCACCATCATGAAGTCATCAACGAACCTAGTGAAGTAGGCACCGTTGCCAGCCACCGCTGAGTTCATCACGTCGACCACCGTATCTCTAGCGGAGTCCAACTCCTGCAGGGTAAGCACCGTCTCATCGCCCGCTGCATGCAGTGAGTACTGTTGCGCGATGTCGATGACGGTTAGATACACCCCACGCAGCCGAACCAGCACGCCCAACGGAAACCCCACCACGGGGTACTCAACGAAGACAGAGATCACTTTGACCTCGTCCTTGAAGGTCGCACGCTTGACGGCGCGCTTAGTCGTCGTCATGTTCAATGACAAGTACTTGACGCGTCGCGATCTCAGCTAGTTGCTCAGGTTCCTCATCATCAGGTTCCTGGCGTATGATGATGGTGAAGTCACCTCGGTGATACCAGCCGGTGGCTTCGGGAAAGACTCGTACGTCCTTGTCAAAAAGTATTACTCGAACTGCCATGTTACCCTCCTGTTACCTCGTCAATTAGCCCAGCGTCAAGCGCCTCCATCGGGGTGAAGTACCGCGGGGTACTCTCCTGCTGAACCTCCGTCCAGTACGCTGCCTCGTGACGGTGCTTGTCCTTCGAGGTGTTGCGCCCCGCGTAGAGCTCAGCCCAGAACTGAATCATCTTCTTGGTCATGGCTACCTCAGCTTCGTGGTTCTTCACGTCGCCGGCAGCACCCTCGGTACTGGGGCCGTGTACCATGATGATGCCTTGGCTGCCCATCACACGCTTGTCACACGCCTGAAGGATGATGGCACCGGCACTCATGCAGTACCCGTGTACCTGTCCGCTGACCACGATCCCCTTAGCCTGAAGCTCACGTATCACCGAGATGATGCCCATCGTAGGGTTAGCCTCGCCGCCAGTAGTGGCTATGATAAGGGTAACGGGGTCCACAGTACGCCCCATCACCCCCAGGGAGTTGACCGCTCCCTCTAGGACGGAGCCATCAATGTCTCCCACCATTACGAGCTTGCGGTCATTGTGTAGCTCGGCCGCTAGCTTGTTACCCAGGTGGGTGATGCTGTCCACATCTATGTGCGAGATCATCTTAGTTCTAACCACTGCTTTCCTCCATGAACTTCTGTTGCACGATGTCCGCCCAACTGGACGGTGGACCTCCGAGTTGCTCATAGGTCTCGTCGATAACCTTGACACCATAGGTAGTGATCAGGTTGGACACGGCTATGGCTTCTCGTAGGTCGGGTACGAACTGGACTAGCTCGTCACTGTGCCAGACCCTATAAGGCTGGCCGCCATACTTAGTGGCGTCGTCGTCACTCGCGGGACGGTACTCGATGCCGGTACCTTGCCAGGGCTTGCCGATGGACACGATTACTGATGTCTGCATGACATCCTCCTAGACTAGGTTGATAATGCTAGAGCCTGCCCACAAGCTCAAGCTGACGGCCCCGTTTGAGTCCGCGGAACCCACCGGCCGCGAGCCATGCCGTCGTCCCACTACTACTACTTTACACCAGCCAGGTAGCTCTTCAGTGGCTCAAAGGTCCTGCGGTGAATGGGGCTGCCACCCTGCTTCTTGATAACTTCGATGTGGTGCGCCACCCCGTAGCCCTTGTTGTTGTGGAAGTTGTACTCCGGATAGTGTGAGTTCATGCCGCGCATGTAGTGATCCCTGATTACCTTAGCCACCACGCTGGCCGCGGCCACGCTCAGGCTTTTGGAGTCAGCCTTGTCGGTGAAGATGCTAGCCTTACCTCCGAGGTCAGCGCGCATCCACGCCAGTGAGCGTCCGTCCACGACGGCGAACAGCGTCGCTCCCTCCTCGAGGGCAAGCTCAATCTCCTCAAAGGCACTGATGAAGCATCGTCGCCTGGCACTAGAAATCCCAATCTCGTCGATGGTCTCAGGCGTGGCGTACCCCAACCCCACGAGGCTGGTCTCCATGATCCGATCGTGGAACTTAACCCTCTGCCCAGGCTTGAGCTCCTTGGAGTCATTGAGACCGTCCCAGTCAAAGTTACGGTTCAGCACCACCGCCGCGGCCATCACGGGGCCGGCAAGGGCTCCCACCCCCACCTCGTCGATGCCGCACACGAACCTCTCCTCCGGGGGAGAGCCCATAATCTCTCCCGAGCGGTCGAGCACCGCGTCCTCGAGGGTGTAGTCTGGCTTCCTTCTCTTACTCACTTGGACTCCATTCAGGCTCGGCGTACCGCTGGTAGCGGTCGTACTTCTCTAGGTTGATGCCGCTCATCACGACAGGATAGCGGAACGTAACCCCGTGCTTGGGGTGTACCCCGAAGAACAGCTGCGCTGGTGGGGTGCCGGCTCGTAGCTTCCCGATGCTGTACTCGTCAGGTCCCTTGAAGGAGCCAGTGAAGAGCCACTCACCAAACGAGAGCTGCGCCGTGTTCACCTGGTGGAACTGACCCAGGCCCCAGTACTCAGGGTACGGCTGGCCCTTGGCCGTGAGCAGCTGCCCCATCTCAGTGACGAAGCGCTTGGCGTCGTACCAGGGAAAGCTGAACGCCGAGCGGATGTTGTCACCGTGCGTGAAGAAGAAGTTGTAGCCCTGGATGGGCATCGTGTACCACGGGGCGTAGGGTACCTCAACCGTGACGTTGGGCTGGTCCTTGAGCAGCGCCGCCACCAGGCTGTAGACGATCCAGTCGGAGTTGTTGTACTTGTCCTTGAACGCGGGCTTCTTGTCGAAGCGCCCGTGGTTTCCAACGGTTCCAATGAACTTCACCTTGGGGAACACGGCAGCTAGGTCCCGGACACCTGCTGCTATGAGGTGAGCGCAGCGTACGATCTGAGCACCCAGCGGGTACTCGTTGCTAGCCTTCAGTTCAAGGTGGATGTCACCGGACACGTTGTCACCAACGTTGACCATGATCAACTCCTCGATGTGCTCAGGCTGGTGGTGGTTGATCGCGAGGTCACTGACGGTCTCGATGTAGTACCGGTACCGTGCCGCTGCGATGCTGGTGTTGTAGTTACCCAGTCCCATCGTGCTCTCCTCCTCAACCACCTCACCGAAGTGAAGGCAGGAGTTGAGGCACACTACCGATGAGGTGCTCGCTCCATGAGGTTCAGGCTTGAGTCGACTAGGTGGTGCGACGGCCTTGAAAGCCCTGACCTCGTTAACCGCGTCACCGGCTACCTTCTTGGCTAATGAGCTAGACTCGAGAGCCTTCTTGTAGAGCCGCTTGTAGTGAGCGAGCTGGCCCTTGGTATCCTCAAGCTTGCGATCGGCCTCGACCTGCGCGCTGTCGCTGATGCGCTCGGGAACCGATTCAGATAGACGCCCACCGTTGAACTGTATGTCCTTGAGACTGGCATGGTATTGCACCATGTTCTTGGTAACGGGGATCTGAAACATCTCACTGAGAGAGGCAGCCGCCGCGATCATGGTACTGCCCTCCTCAGCCAGAGATTTCAGACACGTATAGAACTCTTCCTTCTCAGTGTCGCTCAGTGTCGCGAAGTGCTTCGTCATTGAACCCTACTCTCTACCTCACGTCGAGCAAGGTCACGGCTCAGCGCTTGGTACATCTTCTCATAGATCTTCGTCATTGGCTCCAATCGGGTGATGACGGCGGTTAGCTCGAGGCGTCGCTTGTGCAGCGGCACCAGCTGCGGGTTGTTGGATAGGACGGTATTCTCTACCTCGGTAGCCTTGACCCTACCAAGCGCGGCACGAACAGGACCGGCAAGCCCGGCTACCTTACCAGCAAGCTCGCTCTCAACTAGCGTGAGCTCGCTCTCAGCCAGCCCCAGTAGGTGTACCGCGTACCCCAGGAACCCCGCGAACCGCAGCATGAGCTGTCCCAGCTGCATCGTGCTCAGGTCCGAGGGGTCGTCGGGAAACAGGTACTCGGGGTCGCCAGGGCGGGGCTTCGCAGGCAGTGGTAGGTTCTGCTTTGCGATACGCTCACCAGCCCAGGTATTAATCTCGTCGGCGTTCACGTCGCTTAGCTGCATACAATCCTTTAATCCTACTATACTCCACCTCAGTTATCTGCCCTGTTTGATACATCTCAGTGGCGCGTTCAAAGTTGATGACGTCTAGCGGGTGAGAGACCTTATCTCTAACCACGGGCTTACCCGTTTCAGGGTCGGTGAAGAGCTCGATTAGGTCCTCATTCTTACGCTTCTCCAGAGCCGCTCCTTCAAAAGTACGCAACCCCAATGTCCTAAGTGGATCTGAGCTTAGCGTCGAGCGCGCGGACCTCCTCATACCCTGCTGTCTCCGGTAGCTGTCGACAAAGGTACCGGTGGTTGCACCACTTACATCCGAGGTTGTTGGACGATAGGCTGGGGTTGAAACCCTCCGGAATCGGCGCAAGACGGATCGGGTTCTGGGAAGCGTACTCCCAAGCAGTCTTGTGAATATCCAGGACAATCGCATGAAGCTCCTCGTCTCTCTTCAGCCAGAAGATCTTACGTCGCTGGTCGTTCTTGTCCTCAAACAGGAGGAAGCCCTGCGTCAGCTTAGCTCCGAACAGGTAGGTGTTCAGTTGACACAGGTACTTGTAGTGGTAGTAGTCAAGCAGCGGTGAGTCCATCATGAACAGTAGCCCGTGTTGCTCTGGCAACTTGTCAAAGTTCTCAGTCTTGATGGACTTGATGTCACCGATAACCCACCGGTTACGCGGCGTCCTGATACGGACGTCGTAGTGCCCTACTATGGGTGGGTCCGTGAGCTCTACCTTCTTCTGGGTATCTCCTAGTAGGCCCGGGACTAGCTCCATAGTGTCTATGTTGGACTTCTCAATCGCGTACCCTGCCTTGAAGATGCGGGCAACTCGGGGTTCAACCGGCACCCTGTGACCCATGACGTCGAAGGTGAGAGCACGTTCGCACCTCTCTCCCGTACCACTAGCTCGGAAGAACTTGCGCGGCTCATCCCACTCCCTCTGGTTGAAGATGAGGGCCTCGTCCAAGGCATGGTCCAGCCAGTCATCCTGCAATTTGGGCTGTGGCTTAGGTTGTGAAACCCTCTTCCTTCGCCTCGTTGCCTTCTCAAAGAGGTCCCTTATAACCAAGGCACACGGTCCTCGGCGAACGCCCACCGCTCGTCCTTGCTGTCTGCCTGTACGTTGAGGAACGCCTGCACGTCCGCGAGTACCTCATCAAGGTTAGCATACAACCTCACGTGATGGATGGGTAGCCGGTACAGCTTCATCAGGTACTCATCGCGCTTCTTCGTCTGTAGTGGCGAGTGGCGTGGCCCGTCAACCTCTACCCCCACGTGGTAGTCAGGTAGGTAGATGTCTACCCGATAGGGTGGGAACTCCACCTCCTCCATGGCTCCTATGTGGGTAGCTAGGTGCGTGAACACGCGCATGTGCTCCCTGGTTAGGTAGGTCTCCTCGTCTTCAATCAGATTCATGAAGGTCCTCAGCGATCTTATCCAGTAGCTCGGGAGCCCCGCGTAGGTACTTCTCAACCTGTCCCATGCCATGTAGCTTCTTGCCATCAGTTCCCAGAATCTCATAGAACGACCCCTTCTTGGTGATGAGTCCGGCGCGGATCGCCAGCTCAATGAATGAGCTCATCGGGTCTACCTTACCAGTGAAGTAGAACTTCACCTCGGTCTGTTGAAAGGGAGCGGCCTGCTTGTTCTTATCGGTGCGCAGCTTGAGCATGAAGCCGGTGAACGCCTTGTCGTTGGGATCGATCTCGTCCAGGTCAGGCAGGTCATCCTCATCATCGAAGTGATCGAGCAACCACTTGCCACGCCTCAGTCGTACAATCAGTGAGGCGTAGAACTTCAACGCCTTACCGCCTGGCATCCGCTCAGGGTTCCCGTAGGTCACGCCCATGTCGATGCGCAGCTGGTTGATCAGGATCACGGCGGTACTAACGTTGGCTTGCGTGATCTTACCTACCCCCTCAGTTATCTTACGGGCAGCAAGACCTCGGAAGTCCTTCTCACTCATCTTCGCCTTCAGCATGTCGTCGGGGATGAGCGCCGGGATCGAGTCAAGCACCAGCACCTCAGGCCGTACCTCGTCAAGGGCATCAGTCATCATGTCGAAGCCCTGCTCAAGGTTACGAGGGCGCATGATCAGGAGCTTCTTAGGGTCGACGTCCACGCCGGTAAGGGCGAACCAGTCAGGGTCGAAGGTATGCTCAACGTCGAAGAACATAGCCCTGCCGCCGTCACGTTGTGCCGCGGCGATGGTGAGCTGTGCGAGAAGTGTCTTACCACTAGAGGGTTCACCCACAAATACGCTCGTCCTGCCGCGAGGGATCCCACCACCGAGCACCTTGTCGACGGCAGGCATCTCAAGTGAGACCGCCTTAGGGCGGAGCTCCTCGTCAGTAGGGCTGAATGCCACGTGCTTCTTCGTCTCCTTGTTCCAACGTTCACCGAACGCCTCCAATTCATTACTCATCTCTTGGCTCCCAACCTATGTTATCGACCCATGCCGTTCCGTCCATCCACTTCTTAGCATCCTTGATTACCATGCA
>SDBT01016661.1_pt1 | contig 11630 bp, 7 predicted proteins | sample 2277101 | NCBI WGS metagenome assembly SDBT01 (sample SAMN10404973, study PRJNA504765) | marine sediment metagenome | isolation source: marine sediment core GS10_PC15, 103 cmbsf | place: Arctic Ocean: Southern Knipovich Ridge | collected 2010
CGTGACAATGCCGTCGGCCAGCGCGTAAAGGGTATAGTCCCGGCCGACGCCGACGTTCTTGCCGGGCTTGATCCTGGTGCCGCACTGGCGGACGATAATGCCGCCGGCGCGGACCTTCTCCCCGCCGAACAGTTTAACCCCGCGATACTTCGGGTTGCTGTCCCGGTTGTTCCGGGTGCTTGACTGACCTTTTTTATGTGCCATGGCTCATTCTCCTTGGGCCTGAATCACCGCTCCCCGTTCACGCGGAAGTGCCGATTAAGGAAGCATGAGTATAGCACCATAAATCCAAAAGCCAAAAGCTAAAAACTAAAATTTTCCGCGAATAGTTTGTATTTTCAGCAACGTCCGGTTATAAGATTGGTGGAGGTTTGCGCATTTTGACCAGTTGGGAGGCTGGAGATGCCGCCGAAAAAACATGTCGTGCAGGAAAAGCAAAAGGCCCAGAGTCCCGACGTTGTGGGGATTGAAGGGGCGAAACCCGAATCCACCCAGGATAAGGGGGCCGCGGGCGCCCGCCAGGTTCTCGAAGAGCTTGGGCTGAGCTTTTCGATGCAGGATGGTTCGCAGCGCTACGCGCTGTATGACGAGATCGGCCGGGGGGGCGTGGCTCGGGTCTATTTGGGCTTGGACAAGGCGCTGCACCGGCAGGTGGCGGTGAAGGTGCTGCGGCGGCGGTACCTGAGCAACCATGAGGCGGTGGTGCACTTCCTGAACGAGGCCAAGATTATGGCCGCACTCGACCACCCGGGGATTGTGCCGATTTACGACGTCGGGTTGATGGGCAACGGCGAGCTGTTCTTCTCAATGGAAAAGGTGGAAGGCATAACCCTGCGGCAGATGCTGAATGAACGGCAGGGCCCCCGGGACGTGCAGCGCTCGCAGGATCGGCTTATCCCGATTTTCGAGCAGGTCTGCCAGATTGTCGGTTACGCGCACAGCCGCGGGGTGGCGCACTGCGATCTGAAGCCGGAGAATATCATGGTCGGCGGATTCAACACGGTGTTCGTGATGGACTGGGGGTTGGCCCGGGACCTTAACCAAGCCCCGCAAAAGACCGCCCCCCGCAAGCCCGCCGCCAAGGATGCGAAAGCGACCGGAAAGACGCCTGCCAGAAAGATGAAAGGTACGCCGAAGTACATGGCCCCGGAACAAATCCTGGGCCTGAACACCCTGGATTGCCGGGCGGACGTGTTTTCGCTGGGCTTGATCCTTTATGAAGTCCTGAGCGGCGAACATCCTTTCGAGCGCGACAGCACGCGCGAGACTCTGCACGCGCTTAAGGAGCAGGCCCCGCCGCCGTTGCCGCGCTACTTTATCCCGAACAATCTCAAAAGCATCTGTGTCAAGACCCTCGAGAAACTGCCGCAGGAACGCTACGCCCATGCCGGCGAACTTGCCGGGGACATCCGTCGCAGCCTTTCTCACCAGCAGGTATCGGTGCACCGGGACAATCCCGTTGTCCGCTTCTGGAAGTTCGCCCGCCGCCACCGGGTATTGTCCCTGGTGGCTGTGCTTCTGCTCTTGCTCGCCGGCATCCTGGCCTATACCCGGATCGCCGGCCTCCACGAGTTCGAGAACCTGCTCGGGATGGCCGGGAGCCGCATAAACTCCGCCGCCCTGTGCAAACGCCAGATCAGGGAATGGCAGCGGGCCTCGGTCGCCGCGGCCCGGAAAAAACGCAAAATCGCCAAACTCCGCGCCAGCCGGAATACTCAACTCGCCAGCGCCCGTGTCCTTCTTTGCGTGGCCATGAAAAAGAATAGCGGCAGACTCCCGGCCTGGGCCGTCAAGGCCCTGAAAGAGGCCTGGTTTGCCGAACTCCAGTATTATCTGCAGGTTGCCGATGAGCCGGGCTTTCAGGCTGCTTTCGATGAAATGGCCAGCTTCCTCGCGCCCAACAACCACGCCATGAACTGGACCGTCGGCGAACTGCAACGAATCACCCGCTACCGGGAAGTTCTCGCGCGAATGGCCAAACAGGCGGAAAAACCGTAGCGGTCTGCACGGCTCGCCCAGGTCAGGGTTTTTTCTTCCGGAACTCTTGCACCGCCGGCTTGGCCCATTATACTACGGTTCCGTTTGTCGAAGCTTTCTTTAATGTTGAACCGTTAAACACTAAGAGGGGTATCATGAGTGCTCTTAGCCCTGATTTTGCGAAACAGGCAAAAACCATCCGCGGCTTCAAAGTTACCGAACGCAAGCTTGTCGGTCATCTGCCAACCATCGCGCTGACCCCCGTCGTTGACGGCCGGGCCGGCGCCTACGAGGACAATCTCGAGAAGACCTGGGCCATGGTCGAGCGGGTCTACGACCTGATTACTCAGAACGTGTTTCTGCCGGACGGCACGCCGGTGAACGTGGTGGCGGCCCCGGAAATCGTCTACGGCGCGCGCACCGGGGCGCTGGCCCAGGAGTACTACACCAGCCAAGGCGTTTGCGCGAACATTTTCCTCAGCCGGTCCTGGGCCTACAGCGACGAGTTGATGAGCGCCTGCCAGGGTCTCGGCAGCAGTGAATGGGTCCAGGCGGCCTACGGCTTGAATCAGACCGACCGGCCCGGCGCCGTCTGGCTCAAGGCCTTCTGCGCGGCGATGGACGAGAAGAAACGGCCGATCTTCTCGATTTACAACCCTGACCTCGAGAGCGAGGACGGCCCGATGGCACCATACGTCCGCGAACGGTTGCTGCGCTTCGCCCGCTGTGCCGCGGCGGTCGGCGAGATGCGCGGCAAGAACTACCTCGGCGTCGGCAGCGTGTCCATGGGCATCATCGGTTCGGACGTGCGCCGCAATCTCCTGCTGGACTATTTTGGCATGGGCTCGGTGTCGGTAGACATGGTGTTGCTGACGGGCCGGATGGACAAAGAATTCTATGATCATGAAGAATTCGAGCAGGCGTTCGGCTGGTTCAAACAGAACTTCAAATACACCTGGAATCAGGATGGCCCCTTGAGCAATGACGACCTGCTGGCGTTCTCGATCAAGACGGCAATGATCGTCCGTGACCTGATGGTCGGCAACCCGAAGCTGGCGGATGCCGCCATCGGCAGCGCCCAGGGTTTCAAGGCCGATATCGAGTATGCCCAAGGCCATAACGCCATCGCGGCCGGCACCCAGGGCCAGCGGCAATGGACCGATCTGTACCCGAACTTCGACCTCACCGAGTCCATCCTTAACAGCTCGTTCGACTGGAACGGCTGCCGCGCCCCCTACATTGTGGCGACCGAGAACGACAGCAAGAACGCCCTCGGCATGCTGGCGGCAATGCTCCTTTCGAGCGCCCCGCAGCTCTTTGCCGACATCCGCACCAACTGGACCGCGGAAAGCATCAAGCAGGCCACCGGCACGGATGTCAGCAATATCTGTCCGAACGGGCTGATTGACAAGCGCAACTCCGGCGCCGGCGCGTTGGATTACGCCCTGGATATCTACGCCATTGCCGGGGTGGACCGCCAGACCCCGATTCAGGAAGTGATGCACAAAATCCGCGGCGACCAGGCCCTCCAGCAGCGGCTTAGCAAAGCCGCGTGTGAGGCGACCACTTACATGGCCGCCCTCCTGCAGTATTTCCCGGGGGACGGTCTGTCGAGCCATTTCCGTACGCCCGGCGGCCTCCCGATGACCGCCTATCGCTACAACGTGATCGGCGACCAGCTCACCTGCAGCGTGGTCGAGGGGGATACCGCCAAGTTGCCCGAAGCCGTGGCCGATCATATCAGTAAGGTCACCGATAAAACCTGGCCGGAAACCTACTGGGTTCCCCGCGGCATGAGCAGCTTCGAGTATATGAGCCGCATCGGCCCGAATCATGACGCCAACTCGTTCGGCCTTATCGGCGCGGACATGCTTACGCTCAACGCCATGCTGCGCATCCCGGTGGACATGCATAACGTCGCCAAAGAAGACATCTTCCGCCCGACCATCTGGGACCGCTTCGGCGCGGACGACTTCCGCGCCTGCGACTGCCTCGGCCCACTCTACGGCTGAAGCGAAAGATGAATAGCTAATGCAGGGTTCAATCGAGCGGGTGCGGGCGGTAATCAACGGGGAGATGCCGGACCGGGCGCCGCTCTACGACCTGCTGCGCAATGACGCGGTCATCAATCATTTCACCGGCGAGACGCTGAGCATCGAGAACGCCGCGGAGGTGGTCTATCGGGCTTTTGCGCCGGCGATTGACGCCACGCGCCCAAGTGTTCGCCTGCCTGATGAGGAGCGGACCATCATTCTTGAGGATGGCCGGCAGCAGCGCTTCTTCCGCTGGACGGCCTGGACGGAGCCGCGGCGCTACCCGGATGCGGCAGGCTACGCAGCGGCCAAGCGGCAGTACCTCGACGGCTTCGACGACGCCTGGAACGAACAGAAAGAGCAAAGGATGCGGGAGTTCCTGGCCGGGGTCGCGGACCAGCGGCGGCGGTTGGGCGAGGTCTTTTTCTTCTCGAGCGGGCCGGGCCTGGGTCTGATGGGCCTCTATGGCGAGGTGGGGCTGGACCAGTTCTGCTATTACCTGGTGGACTATCCTGAACTGATTGACGAGTTGCTCGAGTGCCAGACCCTGGATGCCCTGGCGTGGATAGAGCATCTCCCGGACGGGCACGGCCTCGAAGCCATGTTCGCAGGTGATGATATTGCCTTTAACACCGGGCCGATGTTTTCGCCAAGGTGGTTCGAGGAACACTACTTCCCGCGTTTTGCCCGGCTGGTCGCGGCCTATCACGCCAAAGGCGTCAAGGTATTATTTCACTCCGACGGCAATCTGAACTCGATTCTGCCCGGCCTGGTCGAGGCCGGGATTGACGGGCTCAATCCCATCGAAGTACTGGCCGGCATGGACATTGGCGACCTCCACCGCCGCTATCCGCAACTGTTTCTGGCCGGCGGCATTGACGTGTCCCAGCTTCTGCCCTTCGGCACCCCTGCCCAAGTCCGTGACGCGACCAAGCGCGCCCTGGACGACGCTGAGGGCCGGATCATGATCGGCTCATCAACCGAACTGAACAACGATGTCCCCCTCGAAAACTTCCTCGCCATGCGCGACACCGTCCTCGAAAACCCCTATTAACCCCGGCCCGCGCCAGGCTACTCACCTGCCCATCCTATTCGGTGGCCCCACCCGCCCAACCGACTGATACCAATTTGACCTAAACATAGAGTAAAGTTGAAGGTCAACTCTTATTTGCCCGCTTCAGCGGGCACGGCGCGGAGCGCCCTTAGACCCCCGCTTCAGCGGGGGGCCAGATGGCCCATCCCTCTCCTCACCCCGCCGTCCCCGCCACTCGTAATCGAGTGGCGGGGACGGCGGGGGAATCTTTAGGCTCCGATTACCACCGCCTGAAGGCGGTGTCTAAGGCCCTTCGCTTTCGCTCAGGGCACGCCTGCTGAAGCAGGCCGACAGACAATTCAGCCTTACCTTCAGCGCTTGGGGCCGGCTATGGCCGGTGATCTTCGTCTACGCGGTAGCTCTCGTAATAGTCCTTGCCATAGTGGTATGTCGTTCCGGTCAACTTCATCCAACGCACAGAGCCGGTGATCTCCATCGCGTTGGCCCCCTGGGCCAGGCGATATACGCCAACCATCATGTCCGATGGATGATTGCTGATTGAACCGTGGGCGGCGCCGCCATAAGACCTGACGTCGGCGAGCGTAACACTGCGGTCCATGATCATCACGGCGTTTTCGCGGACGTCTTGTCTACGGTTGGCGATACGGCCGTAGTTGCGGGCCCAGAAGCCCCACGGGTACCAGCCGTACTGCGGCGCCAGCGGCCAGCCTTCGGCGGTAAATTCGGCCGGATAACTGCAACGGCCGGTGAACAGCCAGTAACTGGCCATGAACCAGTAGCTATTCGAGTTTTCGTCTGCAAGCGAATCCCACGCCTCCTGGGTGTTCGGCGAGCCGGGGCCGCGTCTGAACGAGGGGCATTGCGTCAACTCGTAAGGCACGCACTTGGTGAAAGCTGCGGCAAAGGTCTTTGACCACGAACTATAGGCGGCACCGCCAGAACCGTTGGGGCCGTACGCGGTGTAGCAATCATTGCGGTCACGCATCACCAGACCCGGATACACGTCACCGTAGTCGTCCGCGTAAAACTGGTAGCCGATGTACCACTGCTTCAGGTTACTCATGCAGAGGGTGCGCCGGGCGGTCTCCCGCGCCCTGGTAAGGACCGGGAGGAGCATCGCCGCCAAGATCGCGATGATCGCGATCACGACCAATAACTCGATTAGGGTGAACCTGCCCCGGCGCTTTGTCGTACGCATATTCCGCTCCCTTCGCCGTCTCAGGATGACGCTGAAGGATTTTTCGGCCACGGCCGAATGCCTGTTATTCAACTGATTACTACTACTCCCGAGGCCCTGGCCGAAGGCATTCAGGTCTTCGAGGAAGCCATTGACCAAGTCCTGCGCTGAACCGCCGCTTCAACCCACTGCAACCACCCACAATCACCTTCACGGCATGGCAAGTCCTGGTCCCACGTAGATGTTGTGGTAGTAGCTTTTAACGTACCAGGTTACGATGCCGGTGTGGCTGGTCCATTCGACGCGGCCGTCAATCATCATGCAGTTGGCGCCAGCGGAATCCTGAGAGAACGGTCGATTCGCCCTCCGATGGTTGCTGCCATACTGGTCATAGCTACCGTACCAATACCAGCTTCCATCCACAAAGCTGCGGTCCATCGCCATGATTGCATTGGCGCTGTAGTCATGGTTGCGGCGGACGACCGGGCCCCGCTTGTCGGCGTAACGCAGGCCCCAGTACGTGTTCCAGCCCGGCCAGCCCATGAACCGGTTATCCGCAAACCAGTCGGGATGCGTGCCAAAGCCGGTGAACATATAGTAATCGGTGCCGCACCAGTAACCGGATGGCGGCCACGTTCCCGGGTTGATGCGGGCCCGCTTGTCCCGCACGGATGGGCAGAACATCAGCTCGTGCGGCACGTAGTCGGCAATCGACTCGCATTGATCGTCGGCCCCAGGGTTTGGCACCCAGGTTTCGGAAAAGCAATAATACATGTCCCACATGATCCGGCCAGGGAAGTTTCCGTCCCGCGCATCCGCGCCCCCCTGGTAACCGATGTACCACTGCTTCAGATTGTTTATACAGAGAACGCGCCGGGCGGTCTCGCGCGCCCTGGTGAGGGCCGGGAGGAGCATCGCCGCCAGGATCGCGATGATCGCGATTACCACCAACAGTTCGATCAACGTGAACTTACTCCGCCGTTTTGTCATGTGCATCTTCCACTCCTTTTGCCACCCTGGGATGGCGCTGAAAACTTATCCGCCACAGGCCGAATGCCTGTTATTCAACTGATTACTACTATAGACCCGCCTGCGGGGTTAATCAAATCTTTTTCCGGTCTTTTTCGGAAATTTTTTTGAAAAACGAAAGCGGCACAGTCCATGACGAGTCGGGACACTCCAAAGTAGCGCAGGCATTCTTGCCTGCAGCTTTCCGAAAGGCCCTGCCAACGAAGGCTCAGCAAACTAAAGTTTGAACTCCAACCCGAAAGCTTGGATAGCGGGAAGGCATTTGTTGGAGTTCAAACTTTAGTTTGCTCCTGTTAAAGCCCCCCTTCGCTCAGCAAGCTAAAGCTTGAACTCCAACTGATGAAGCTACAGGCTGGGACGCCTGTGCTACTCCTGAAATGTAGCACAGCCGTCCCGGCTGTGTTGGAAGCTTTCACAGGCGGGACGCCTGTGCTACTCTTGGATGCCTGTGCTGCTTTATTCAGCCGGGTTGGTCGCAGATGCTGAAAGCGTCGCGGAGGGCCTGGATAAGCTCGGCCTTGGGGCTGAATTCGTGGCCGACATAGAACTCGTAGCCGGTCGCGGCAATGGCTTTGCAGATGCCGCGATAGTTGAGCTCCTGGGTATCGTCCAGGTCATTCCGGCCGGGATTGCCGGCGGTATGGAAGTGGCCGATGAACTGAATGTTCTCACGGATCGTGCGGATAATATCGCCTTCCATGATCTGCATGTGGTAGATGTCGTAGAGCAGTTTTACCCGCGGGCTGCCGACGCGCTTGACCACCTCGACCCCCCAGGCCGTACGGTCGCAGTTATAGCCGGGATGATCAACCTTCGAGTTAAGCAGTTCCAGGTTCAGGTTTACGCCCTTTTCCTCGGCATACGGCGCGACCCGGGCCAGTCCCCGGGCGCTGATTTCGCTGGCTTCCGCATCACTGACGCCCTCGCGCCGGTTGCCGGAGAAGCAGATGATGCCGGGTACGCCGTGGGCCGCGGCAATCTCGATAGACTCGCGCAGTTCCGCCTCGATCTGCGCGTGGGCGTCCGGATCGTTCAGGCCGCCGGCCGGCGAGCCGTGGCCGATCATGCTGGCGACCACCAGGTTGTTGGCCCGGGCCAGGGCTGCGACGTCGGCAAAATCATCACCTCGGGCCCAGAGCTCGACGGCCTGGAAACCGATGTCCGCGGCGGCTTTGAACAATTCCGCCAGCGGCATGTCCCGGAGTTGGAGGATGGGGTAGCAAACAGACTGTTTAAGGCGCATGAGCATCTTCCTTTCGATTACTTTGAGGGCAGCCATCCCACAGGATGGCGGATTGATGGAGTGATGGAGTAATGGAGTAATGGTTTTTGGAGGGTTGCCGCTTCGCTCTCGCCTTCGGCTCGCATAGCGCCTTCGGCGCGTCTGTCACTCCGTGCGACCGCGGCCCGGGAGAACTCAGAACCGATGAACAAGGAACGACGAAGTGAGAAGTAAGGAAGTCCGAACCGATGAGACGGCCCGAAGGGCCTATGCGAGCCGACAGGCGAGAGCGAAGCGTCAACAAGGAACGACGAAGGCAGAACTTCATCATTCTGAATTCCTTGTTCGATATTCTGAATTCCTGGGTTCTTCGGTTCCTTGTTCGGACTTCTGACTTCGCGTGGCCCTCCAAGGGAATCCATAGTTCCAAATTCGGTGCAGGCCGCCGGAAAGGAACAAGCTAAAGCTTGAACTACAAACAACCGAGCCTCGGACCTTGCCGCGGCTTGTATTGTCGTCTAACGTATTCTTACTCAACACGCCAACACTCCAGCACTCCAATACTCCAATACTCCATAGGATGCCTATGTTTCGATTACTTTGAGGGCAGCCAGAGACAATGGGAGCCCGGCTGGCCCGGACATTTTCAGGGCTCGACCTCGACCACGGCCAGGCCGGACGGGTCCTGCCACAGCACCCGGTGACGCTTCTGAAACTTTTTAGGACGGCCAATCGCCACCACATAATACGGCTGCTTTGGCTGATAGCCTTTTTCCCTCAGCATCCTGGTGATTTCCGCCTCGTATTTGTAGACGCCATATAAAGATTCGGTTATGGGCGTGGGAGTGTACATGGTCCGGCGCTGGGTGCAGTACCGCGCCCACTTACGGATGGTGTATACAACCGTATGCGGAGGTGTCTGGCGCCGGATATACTCATAGGCTCGAAGCAAAGCCGGGGAATGCTGACGTTGGTATTGCCGGCGCCACACGGGATAATTACTCGCGGCCAACGCCAGCAGAAAGATCAGCTCGGCCCACCAGGGGACCCGTAATGTGGCCCGAATGCGATACAGGGCATAGCCGGCAAAGACCGCTAGAAACACGGCCATATCACTCAGGAAACGCGACGGCGTGAAGGCCACGTATTCCTTACCGTAACTCAGCATGACAAGCAAACGGTACATGTGTGAGAAACCAAGAAACAGCATCAGCAGAACTACGATTACCGTCAACAACATACCGTCCTGTGAGAAACGCCGCCACTCGGGGGGTTCAGCGTTCTGAGCGGCACGGCGACGCGTTGCCGCAAACGCGCAGAACCCCAATCCGGCCACCACCGCGGCCAGATCACTCAGGAAACGCGGCCACGTGAAGATCACGTAGTCCACGCCGTGAAGCCGCCGGGCAAGGAAATGGTAAGAGTATGACAGACCCATAAACAGCGTCAGCAGAACCGCAAGTGCCGCCAGCAGCATGTCGCCTTGCCGGAAACGTCCGCGCTTGGACAGTTCACCGTCTTGAGAGGTGTGGTGAAACTTTGCTGCAAACACGTAAAACCCGAACCCGGCCAGAACTGCGGCCAGGAAAGCATAGCCCACGGAGTGACAGACCGTTGTGAGTTCGAAAAAGCATTCTGGGTAACGGAATACGTTGGTCTTGCCGAGCCGTGTGACCTTGAAAGCATAGGGAATCATGTAAACCCCGCCGATGAGCACACTGGCCATAAGTCCCTTGATGATGCCCCACGCCTTGGCCTGATCCTTGCGCAGGATAAAGAAATAGAAAATCAGCCCCGCATAAATCGCCAGACTCGTTATCATCACGTGATGATGCGCGAAGAAAGTCGCCGCGAAAAATACGGCGAACAGCCCGCATTCCTTCTTTGAAAAGGATTTGCCGGCCAGGAGGGTAAGGCTGGCAAGGAGAAAGCACATGGCCAGTTGATTGGGCATGCCGCCCCACATGTAATAATCAATGCCGCCGAAAACCGCCAGCAGCCCATAGGCGAAAGCCGCGCGCACCGCCACGCCGATCTTCCCGCTAACTTTCTCCGCTAACAGAAAGACCTGGGCCGTGGTGATGATGCTCAGAACCGGCATGAGAAAATGATAGATATTGTGCAGCGGCGCCGTCGTTACCGCAGCCAGATTAGCCAGCAGAAAGTGGCATCCCAACGGATAATTAAGATGCGCCGGGGCAAACGGCGCCCAGTCATGGAAGATATGCTTCAAGCGCATGGCCTTTCGCGCCAGAAGCATATGGAAACTGGGGTCGAAGCCCGGCGGCAGCAACTGCACGAAGAGCGGGGCCAGGCGGGTGACCGCCACCAGGAGAAGAATCACCGTGAGCTGTAGCCAGAACAGCTTGGGCACCCAGGGCCGGCGCTCGACCCCGCCCGTTTGCCGCCTCAGCCAGAAGCCGTAGCCTTGAACCGCCACCAGCGCGGCCACCCATAAGACGAAAAACAGATAAAGATGAATATAGCTGCTCAGAAATCCCAGGCACATGGCCAGCGCCAGGCCGAACACAATCCCCAAAATAGCCCGTTCGTGCCGGGGTTTTTCAGGGTAGAGATAGTTCGTCAGACTCCAGCCCGGCAGTGTGAACGCCACAAAGGCTGCCGTAAACAGGATGAATTCGATCCACATGCGTTACTCTTTCCACGCCACAGCAAAGGACCGGGCCGGCGGTCTATTCCAGGGACTTCTTGCTGCGGGTTCTCTGCAACTCGTGGTCCGGGAGCCGGCGGTTAATGAAATCAAGCGACAGGTCAATTACTTCGCGCGCCTCATCCGGCGTGGTAGTGCCGATGGCCACCATGTCCTGGTCGCGGATGGTGTTCCACACGAATGCCAGGCCCACCACCGGGATCAGCCTGCCCGCCGCCAGCGGCTTGAAGGTCAGCACCGGCTTCTTGGCGTTATGGATCACTCGCATCACCCAGTCTACTTCAACCTGCATCAGAAAACCGGCCGCGTTGTAAAGCTGGATATAGGTATCCACATCGGCGTCCGTCTTGTCGGCCACGATAATGGCTTCGGGCGTGTGAGTCGAAAGTCCCGGGTGCATGCCCCGCTCACGGATCATCCCGGCATATTTGTTGATGTCACGAATCTCCCCGTGCATCTTGTCCAGG
>SDBT01016662.1_pt1 | contig 11629 bp, 12 predicted proteins | sample 2277101 | NCBI WGS metagenome assembly SDBT01 (sample SAMN10404973, study PRJNA504765) | marine sediment metagenome | isolation source: marine sediment core GS10_PC15, 103 cmbsf | place: Arctic Ocean: Southern Knipovich Ridge | collected 2010
CTGGGCTTATTGGGGGATTGAAAAATAAGCCTTATTACTATATAATTCGCTTGTGAGTTATCAAAGGGTGGTTGGCGGAGTAGACAATCGCATCAGACTGTAAATCTGACGGCCACTGGCCTACGGGGGTGCAAATCCCTCACCACCCACAATTTTTATTAGGCCTGGGTAGCTCAGTCAGTTAGAGCACGTCTTTGGTAAAGACGAGGTCAGCGGTGCAACTCCGCTCTCAGGCTCAAAGAATATGGCAACCAAAAAACCATTCGTGAAAATTAGGTGCAAGGAGTGTAAAAGAATTAATTATCATACTAAAAAATCAAAGAAGATGGTTGGGGAAAAATTAGAATTGAAAAAATTCTGTAAGTGGTGTAGGAAACATACTTTACACAAAGAAATGAAAAAATAGTAATAGGGGGCGTCGGTTAACTGGCAAACCACTTCTCTCCAAAAGAAGCATACTGGGGGTTCAAGTCCCTCCGCCCCTGCTTCGCGAATCCAAAGAAGTGCTAAATTCGAAAAAAAACCTTCTGCACTCATAATTCTGGTTCTGATGTCGCTCAAGATGTCCTGCAGCTCATTAGGACCTGTGATTAATGTCTCTGGATTATGAACAAATAGTTAGTGAGTTGAAGGATGGAGTAAAACATGACATTCTATAGCATTAGGTTTTGGGGTTTAAATCTGGGTAAATACATTAATAATTATTATTCAATACAATAATGAGAAATGTTGCACTTATAGTATTATATGATAATGAAAAAAAAATACTTCTTCAGCACAGAGATGATGGAATAGAAAGACTTCCTGGGCACTGGGCATTTTTTGGTGGGGGAATAAAAGATGGAGAAACCCCTGAAGACGCTGTGAAGAGAGAGGCTTTTGAAGAATTAAATTATAATATAAAAAACACAAAACTATTTGTAACTAAAAAGTTCACTAGCGGAATCCATCATGTGTTTGTTGAAAATTGTATTAACAAGAGCCCATTAAAGCTTCAAGAGGGACAAGGGATGGGTTGGTATACGATTTCTGAAACCAACAAACTTAAGATGGCTGATCATGATAGAGAAATTTTAGATTCTATTAAAGATATATTTTAGATATTTAAACATAAACATTTCGCGCTCTAATACAAAGAGCAAAAAGCAAAGGCATATACGCACTCTCAGTGTATTGGTTCTTGAAATAGTAGTAAGGGGGTAGAATGTGATATTATATAATATAATATTAGCTTTTTGGGTTTAAATCTGGTATATTAATATATTCATCTGAATATTGAAATATAGTTCTAACATCGTTCACGAGCCCCTGTCGTTTCATTTACGAACACAATCTTTGCCACTTGCCATAGTTCCTTGGTTTGTTGTAAAATTAACTTATGAGAAAGCTTAAGATTAAAAAATCAAAACTCTTCTTGGGAATCTCCGTGGCTTTACTTTCTTTAGAGATATACTTTGGCGGAATTTTTGGCTATTTTGCCGCCAAATTCCTGTCTGGTAAACTGAATTCTGTTACTTTTAATATTGGTAATTATAAGCTACATTTTCATCACTGGATGATGGGATTGACTGCTTTGAGTTTAACTCTTTTGTACAGCATTACTCCCTTGACGAACCAACTATTTTTTGGGTTTATGGGAGGTTTAATTGTTGAAGGTATTTCCAATTATCCTGATTGGCACAGAATTTTTTTTAAAATAAAATAAATCTAATTTTTAATTTTTGCTCCTAATTAATCTTATTCGGAGTTTTTTTTATTAGCAAAAATTTGTTATGATTAATCCATGAAAAAAGTTATTATATTTTTAATTATTGTTTCTGTTATTTCTTTTGCTCTCTATCAAGTCTATTTTAAAAAAGCAGAAACAGATTTTACTTTGGCCAAAGTTGAAAGAGGAGATATTTTTCAAGAAGTTTCAGAAACAGGTCAGGTTAAAAAAGGTGATAAAATTAATCTTAGCTTTAAATCAACAGGAGTGATTGAAGGAATTTATGTTGAAGTGGGAGAGCAGGTTCAAGAAAAAGAGATATTGGCAAAATTAGAAAATAACCAGCTAAAAATTAAACTAAGGGAAGCTAAAGCCAAACTGGAGTTATCTCAAGCTGAACTCGATAAGTTACTGTCAGGTGCCACTCCAGAAGAAATTCAAATTGTTCAAACCGCAGTTAATAATGCCAAAATTTCTCTTCTTATTAATCAGCAAACCCTAAAAGATAAAAAAGCTCAGGGAGAAGATAATTTAAAATCAGCCTATGAAGATTCTTTAAACGCTCTTGACGATGCCTATATTAAAATTTCTAATGCTAAAAATACGGCAGATTTAATTCAAACAATCTACTTTACTGTTAACGATCAAGAGGGGGTAAAAGTAAGAGAAAATAAGGATAAGATGCAAAATGCTCTAACTCAAATAAAACCATATTTGGATATAGCTAAAGCTAGCAATGAAAATGAAGATATTGATTCTGCTCTTTCTGAAATGGGAAAAAAGCTCAATGACGTCTCTGATGCTCTAAGAACTATCAGGGATACTTGTGAAGCAATCAATTATAAAAATGCAATCTCATCCAGCGATAAAAGCTCTTTGGATGCTCAAAGGGAATATATCAATACCACCTTAACCAATATTGTTAATTCTCAGCAAACTATTTCCTCAACCAAACTTACCAATAGTTTAAATATAAATACGTATCAGGGAGAAATAGATTCTGCTCAAGGAGATTTAAATACAGCTGAAGATAAGCTATCTCAGCTTATAGCACCTCCACGTAAAGAAGATGTTGATTTGTATCAAGCTCAGGTAAAACAAGCAGAAGCTCAAGTTCAGCTTCTGGAAGAACAATTTGAAGACGTATTATTAAAAAGTCCGATTAATGGACAAATTATTAAAGTGGAGAAAAGGGTAGGTGAGTTAGTTCAGTCAGCACTTGGTGATACTATAGTCTCGATTCTTCCTGCCATTCCTTTTGAAATAGAGGTGAATATTTACGAAGAAGACGTAGTTAAAATAAATGTTGGAAATCAAGTGAATATTTTTTTGGTTGCTTTTCCCGAACAAACTTTTGAAGGAAAAATAATTTCCATTGAACCATCTGAAAAACTAATTGAGGGAGTAGTTTACTATCAAGCAACTATTGCTTTTGAGAAATTACCCGAAGGAGTTAAACCTGGAATGACCGCTGACTTAATCATTAAAACTGCTGAAAGGGAGAATGTTTTAATAATTCCCGAAGACGCTATTCAGAAAAAAGACGGAAAGAAATTTGTAGAAGTTTTAGTTGGCGAAAAGCCAGAAGAAAGAGAAGTTGAAACAGGTCTTTTAGGAAGCAATGATATGATAGAAATTATTTCTGGGGTTAATGAAGAAGATCAAGTAATTATTCGCTAAAATTAACTCATTGTGCCAGAACCAATCATTAAACTGGAAAATGTCTGGAAGACTTATCAGTTGGGGAAGGTAGATGTTCACGCTCTGCGGGATTTGAGCTTGGAAATAAACCCAGGCGCTTTTGTGACTATTATGGGTTCTTCCGGGTCTGGCAAATCTACCTTGTTAAACATGGTGGGCTGTTTAGACTTCCCAACAAAAGGAGAAGTATATTTAAAAGGAAAAGATATTTCTAAAATGACGGAAAGTCAACTTGCTCAATTTCGGGGGAAAATATTAGGATTTGTTTTTCAGGAATTTAATTTGATTCCTAATCTTAATGCCTTACAAAACGTAACACTGCCAATGATTTTTCAAAAAATATCACCAGAAGAAAGAAATAAAAAAGCAACAGATCTTTTGGAGATGGTAGGGCTTAAAGAGAGAATTCTACATCAGCCAGCAGAGCTTTCAGGGGGAGAAAGGCAAAGGGTTGCTTTGGCCAGGGCTTTTGCTAATGATCCAGAAGTAATTATTGCTGATGAGCCAACCGGAAATCTTGATTCTATCACTGGAAAAAAGATAATGGAGATTTTAACTGAATACCACAGCAAAAAAGGTGGCACAATGGTGGTAGTTACCCACGATCCCAAGATTGCAGACTATGCTGAAGAAACAGTCCATATTGAAGATGGTCAAATAATCGAAAACCATGCAAATGGTAGGAAATACCTATGGAAGAGACAAAAGAATATTTCAAAATAGCCTTAAGAAATATAAAGACTAGGAAGTTGAGGAGTTTGTTGACTCTTTTGGGTATTGTTATAGGTATATTTTTAATAATTTCCCTACTTTCTTTGAGTGAAGGACTAAAGTCAACCATCAATCAGCAACTGCAAGCCCTAGGAGGAGAAATGGTTATGATAATGCCTGGCGGTGACGAAGATTTTTTTTCTAGCATGATGTTCGGCGGTGCAAAATTAGAGAAATCAGATATTGAGGCGATTAAAAAAGCAGAAGGTGTAGACACTGTTTTAGGATATTCTTATACGGGAACACCTGCAAGATATAAGAAGGAAGCAAAACAAATTGTCATAGCGGGTCTTGACCCCTGGAAAGAGAGCTTGGAAATTATGTCTGTTTTTCAGGGTTGGGATATAGCTGAAGGTAGGTGGCCTGTAAAAGAAAAGGAAATTTTAATTGGCCAGCGAATAGCTAATGAGATTTTTTCAAAAAAAGTAAAACCAGGATCAGAATTAGTGGTAAAAGGCAGAAAATTTGAGGTGGCAGGGGTTTTAAAAACTTTGGGGAGTAAACAAGATGATAGTATGGCTTATATGGACATGGGAATATATCAAGATATAACCGGAGAAAAACGGGGGACAGCCACATATGCAATGGCGAAACTTGAAGAAGGTGTGGACGAAAATGTTGTAGCCGAAGCAATCGAAGAGGCTCTTGAAAAAACTAGGAAAAGAAGATTTGGGACAGATGAAGCTGATTTCTCGGTTATTACTTCGGAAAGAATGGGAGACATAGCCGGTACTATTTTGGGAATAATTCAGATGGTCATATTCTTATTTGCCGGTGTTGCTATTGTTGTAGGAGGAATTGGAGTTACAAATTCAATGTTTACTTCGGTCAGAGAAAGAACTCGGGAAATCGGAATTATGAAAGCCATAGGCGCTAAAAACTCGGCAATCCTTTTAATATTTTTATTTGAAGCAGGAATAGTCGGTCTGGTGGGTGGAATCGTAGGAACATTACTCGGAGTTATTTTAGCCAAGGGAATTCAAGTATACGGCCAGATCCATCCAGTATTTTATTTTAACGCATCTATCAGTCCCGGATTAATTCTTTTCGGTTTGGGGTTTTCGTTCATTGTTGGTTGTCTTTCTGGATTTTTTCCGGCTAGATCAGCAGCTAAACTTAAACCAGTCGAAGCTCTTAGAAGATATGAATAAATCTTGGAATTTTAAAGGTGAAGTTTGAAATCAGGACATATTTTTAAAGGGTTTTATATTTTAAGTTTCGTCAAAGTATGTATTTAGTAGTTTTATTTATCGGTTTTTTATTAGGGTGAAAGTATAAACATGAAAAAGACAATTTATATAATTACATTCACGTTTCTGGGTATTTTGCTTCAGTTTTTAATTCATGGTTTAATCGAAACTTGGTACATTGATCTTTTAATCACTGATTTTTCAAAATATAGCCTTGGTTTTTCATGGCCTCAATGGTTTATTATCCATCACATAGGAACGGTTGTTCTTTTTGTTGTTGGGTCTTTGTTTGGTTTTTGGCAGGGGAAATTTTGGTGGCACAGAATCTACGAAAAAAAAATAACACCAGATAGATAAAAAATCGCTAAAAAGGCGGTTTTTTGGTAGAATTAATAAAATATATAAATAGTCTTTTTGGGCTTGCAGCTTGGAGCTTGAAATACATATTGTAGGATTTCATGTCTCACGTTTCATGTCCCATAAAAATATGGATTTAGTAGTTTTATTTGCCGGTTTTTTGGGAGGAGCTATTAGAGGTTTGGTAGGGTTTATCAAACACCAATTTTCTTATAAAAACGTTGGCTTTAAATGGCCTTATTTTTTAGGAATGACTTTTCTGTCAGGGATGGTTGGCTTATTTGCTTCAATAGCAATCAAAAGTGTCAGCTTTACCTTGGCTGGTACTTTTAGTCCAGCTTTGGGTTTCATTGTGGGTTATGCTGGAGGTGACTTTATCGAGAATATTTATAAGATTATTATCAAAAAATCCTCTCTTTATCCCACAGAAGAATCCTAAAATTATTAGAGTTTGATATTACTTTATGAATCTAATTGATAGTTTAATTCAACAAGGATGGCTAAAGACTCCAAGAATCATTGGAGCTTTTAAAAAGATTAAAAGAGTAGATTTTTTGCCAGAGGATATTAAAAATTTAGCTGAACTAAATGAAGCTCTGCCAATAGGTTATAGCCAGACCATTTCCCAACCCTTGGTGGTAGCTTTTATGATGGAGTTATTAAATCCAAAAGCCGGAGATAAAATTTTAGATGTGGGTTCAGGTTCTGGCTGGACAAGTGCTTTATTAGCTGAGATTGTAGAGGATAAAGGTAAAATCATCTCTATTGAAATTGTTCCTGAGCTTAAAGAATTTGGTGAGAAAAATGTAGCAAAATACAATTTCATAGAAAAAGGAATGGTTGAATTTATTTGTACTGATGGCTCAAAAGGATATGAAAAAGAAGCTCCCTGGAATAAGATTTTAGCTTCAGCGAGCGCTAAAAAATTACCTTCATCCTGGAAAGAGCAGCTAAGGATTGGAGGCAGAATTGTGACTCCTATTGGTACTTCCATTTGGTCGTTTATTAAACAATCAGAAAAAGATTTTGAAGAGAAAGAATATCCTGGTTTTGCTTTTGTGCCTCTAATAACATGAAACTTGAGATATGAAACAAAGAACTAAACTAACAGTAGGTATCTTATTTTTTTTGTCTCTTATTTTATTATTCACTTGGCAAGTCTATTCACCAAAAAACATTTCAGACACTAAAAACGAATTGTTTTTGATTGAAAAAGGTCAAGGATTTTTGCAGATATCTTCAGATTTAGAAAAAAAAGGAATAATCAAAAATGATTTTTGGTTGAATTTTTATGTAATCTTAAAAATCAGTCAATCAAAGTTACAGGCAGGAGAATATTTTTTAAATCCTTCAATGAACATTGCTGAAATCGCAAATAAAATAATCTCTGGGAATACAGCCAGAGTTGTAATAACAATTCCAGAAGGTTGGAATTTAAGAGATATGGGATGGTATTTTGAAGGTAAAGGAATGTTTCAAGCCGAAGAACTTTTTGAGCTAGTTGGTTTTCCTCTGATTGATTATTCAAAAAATACTGATTTACCAAAACCAAAAGACTTTGGTAAAGAATTTACTTTTTTGGAAGACAAGCCTAAAAGTGTAAGCCTGGAGGGCTATTTTTTCCCAGACACATATTATCTTCAAAGGTTAGAGAGCTTAGAAAGTGTGGCTAGAAAAATGCTTGAGAATTTTGATAATAAATTAACCCAAGAGTTAAGAGAAGAAATTGGAAAACAAGAAAAATCAATTTTTGAAATAATCACCATGGCTTCTTTAATTGAAAAAGAAGTAAGAGGTTTTGAAGATAAAAAAATAGTTTCAGGAATTTTATGGAAAAGATTAAAAAATAGTGTTCCCTTGCAGGTTGACGCTACAATAATTTATATTACGGGAAAGAACACAACAAAGGTTTCAATAAAGGAAACTCAAATTAATTCTCCATACAATACTTATAAATATAGAGGATTGCCTTTGGGTCCCATCTGTAATCCTGGACTTGAAAGTATTCAAGCGTCAGTCTATCCCAAAAGTAGTCAATATTGGTATTATCTTTCTACGCCAGAAGGCAAGACTATTTTCAGTAAAACCTTAGAAGAACATAATATTGCTAAAGCTAAATATCTTAAATAATAAAATTAAAGATAGGAATTTAATAAATTATGAAAAACAAAAAAATAGCAATAGTAGTTGCTTTTCGTGACTTTAGAGATCCAGAATATTTTATTCCTAAACAAATTTTAGAAGAAGCAGGGGCTGAAATTAAAACTGTATCCAATAAAACAGGAATAGCTATTGGTGCTGAAGGGGGAGAGGCAAGTGTAGATTTATTAGTTTCTGAGATAAATCCAGTTGATTTTGATGCTATAGTTTTTATTGGTGGATCTGGATGTCTTAAGAATCTTGATAATGAAAATTCTTATAAATTGATAAAAGAAACAGTGGTTCAAGATAAAGTTTTGGCTTCAATTTGTGTTTCTCCAGTTATTTTGGCAAAAGCTGGAGTTTTAAAGCAAAAGAAAGCAACCGTATGGAGTTCGCCCATGGATAAAAAACCAGTGAAGATTTTAGAAGAAAATGAAGCAATTTATCAACCAGAGCCAGTAGTTGTTGATGGGAGAATTATCACGGCTGATGGACCAGCAGCAGCAGAAAAATTTGGAAGGACGATAAGAGAACTTTTGACCCCTTCATCATAACGCTCATAAAATTTTATTTATTTGTGCAAAACGCAATGCGCGTTTGATGGGGGTTGACAAAAAAATAGTATATTATAGTATAGTATTAGTGTCCACAGACAGTAGGCATTTAGTAAGACCTGCCGAGGAGACAAGAGATAAATATGCCTTAAAATTTCTGTGGATGTACACAGATTTTTTGTTTTTAAAATCATGGCAAAAACTAAAGAACAAAAGAAAAAAACCTTTGAGGAGTTAAAAGAAAAAATAAATAAACAAAAGACAACAATTTTTGTTGATTTTACTGGTCTAAAAGTACAAGATATGTTTGACTTGAGAAGAAAACTTAAAAAATCTAATGGGGAATTAAAAGTGGCTAAAAAAACCATAGTAAAATTGGCATTCAAAGAAAGTAAGCTTAAATTAGAAAGTGATAAATTAAAAGGCGAGATTGCTCTAATCTTTGGATATGGGGATGAGGTTTCTCCAGCAAAAATAGCTTATGAATTTGGAAGGATAAATCCTAATTTGAAAATTTTAGGAGGTTTTTTTGAAAATGAATTCAAAAGCGCCAAAGATTTTATAGCTTTAGGCCAGCTTCCTTCAAAAAAGGAACTTTTATCAAGGTTAGTGGGAAGTGTATCAGCGCCTATATCAGGTTTTGTTAGAGTTTTGGAGGCTAATCTTAAAGGTCTAGTTTATGTTTTATCAGTAATTAAAAAGTAAAACTTGCAAAGCAGAACCTTGCTTTCTCGCTTTGCTTGAAAATAAAAAAATATGGAAGAAGAACAAAAAAAAGAAGAAATAAAAACAGAGACAGAGGAGAAAAAAGAGGAGACAAAAGAGGAGACAAAAGAAGTTAAGGAGGAAACTAAGGAAAAAGAAAAACCCTCTTCCGTCAAAGCTTCAGACGATAAGGAAGAAAAGCCAGTTAAAGTTCCAGCAAAATTTAAGAAATTAGTAGAGGAGGTTGAAAAAATGAGTGTTTTGGATTTAGCAGAATTAGTGAAGATTTTGGAAAAAAAGTTTGGAGTTTCAGCTACAGCTCCAATGATGTCTTCACCTGCCGCTGCAGCTCCAGGTGCCGCTCCAGCTGAACAAAAATCTGTTTTTAATATTGTTTTAACTGAAGTAGGTGGAAAGAAAATTGAGGTTATTAAAGCCGTTAGAGATGTTACTCAGAAAGGATTGAAAGAATCCAAAGACTTGGTGGATGAAGTAGCTTCTGGTCCTCAAGTAGTGAAAGAAAATGTTAAAAAAGAAGAAGCAGAAGAAATCAAAAAGAAATTTGAAACAGCTGGTGCAAAATTAGAATTGAAGTAATCATTATTTTCTCAAACATAAAAAAATAGGGGAAACTTAGGTGTCCCCTGTTTTTTGTTGATGCAAGGCGATTCTCTGCTGCTTCCACTTTCTCCAGTTAAACCTTGGAGAAAAGCGTACTGCACAACTAGTTATGTGTAAAAGAGTTTCTAGCGGTATTTGGGATACTGGAATATCGGTAGCGGTCAATGAACCATTCAAGATAAACCTTCCTGGCTTTTTGCGCCCTATTTGCGGGGCGCAATAGAAGTACCACTCTGGAATTTCGCTGATTTTCCCTGGCCGTCTAAGATCGATATTAGGAATTTCATGCTCTTGAATCAGCAATTCTTCTAGACGGAACAGTGAGACAAGTGTATCTGGCAATCGAGGATTGACTCTTTTAGTGTCAAAGGATATCTGAGTGTGGCCACTTGTATTTCGCTGAATTATTACTAAAGCTCCTTCTGTTCTGGCTGCTGGATTGAACTTAGTATTATCTGTCACACATGCGATAATGGTTTTGCCTTTTATCATGACTTTCATTGCTTTTTCTTTTATTTCCTTTTTTGCCATGAAGAATTGCACTGAATCTTGGTAGACAAATTCTAGAAGTTCATTAACAAGTTTCTCAGCCACTTTTTTTCCGAATTGTTTCCGTGTAGCCACTCCGATCTCTACGACATCAAATGCTCTTTCGAATTTTTCGGATTTTAGCTGATCACAATAGCGCTGGATCTTTGGTGAAATTATCTCTTTTTCGAGAGTGAAATCACTGATTATCTTTCGTACCCACTGATTGTCTCTTCGGAGGGAATTCCTTCTGAAAAAAAGTGCATTCTCTACAGCCTTGACTCCAATTTTCATCTTTTTTTCATCACTTAGATCTCTATTTCTCTGGACACATTTCGTAATATCTGATACGTCAAACGGTAACGAGATTCCTTGGAAGTCACTCTGCTTGACCAAGCGTAATAATTGCTGAGTGGCTTTTTCTTTTGATATACCAAATTTCTTTGCTATGAGTGCGGCACTAGTTTCCTGAGTTTGTTTTCCATGATGATCAAAAGGGCCTTGTCCTCTATCGACCGTGATGATCCCAAAAGAGTTGCTTATAACTTCATCTCCGCCTTTTAAGAATAAAGTATTAATTATTCTTGTACCATAGTGTTCTTTTAAGAAAACGTATCCTACTAGAGCATCTAGGTCAGGCGCTTCATGTGTTGCCGTAGAAACATTCTTTTTTTTCTCTTGCAAGACCTGTTTAACCTCCTTTTTTAGTTTTTAAGAACTTTTATATTATATTAATATTTTTGTATTTTGTCAAGAACTGAACCAAATAAAAAAATGAGGCTAACCCCATCTTTTTCATGAATTTTCCTGTTAAAAATTCTACGGAGTTCAGGTCTCCGTTAATCTGTCCATTTTATTTGATAAACTTTTAAGCCATCCAAAAGATAAATTGTTTTTCCATCTTCAGAAACTCCAAAATCTAATAAATTATCAAATTTTTCACTTTGGAATTGCTTAATAATTTTCCCAGTTTTATCTAAAATAACAATTCTTTTTTGAATAGGTTCTAAGATATAAAGATAAGGAAGAGTAGGGGAGGTATAAATTTTTGAAAAATCTTTTATTTGAGGAAAAATTTCTAATTCAATTTTTTGTTGAAATTTCCCAGCATAGTATTTATAGATTGTATTCTCTTTTAAGGTCCAAATTGAACCATCAACAGTAAAAGAATCAACACCTAGAAATTTGATAGTTTCAGAAGTTAACCATAATTTGGGAGTATCCCAATTTTTATCTCCAAGAAAAGGATATTTTGCTATTTGCCCTGTTTTCTTATCAAGGGAATAGAGGTTGCTTTTATAAGAGGAGAGGTAAGAAAAGTTAAAATCGGGATAAAGTATTTGGAGAGAGAT
>SDBT01016663.1_pt1 | contig 11629 bp, 14 predicted proteins | sample 2277101 | NCBI WGS metagenome assembly SDBT01 (sample SAMN10404973, study PRJNA504765) | marine sediment metagenome | isolation source: marine sediment core GS10_PC15, 103 cmbsf | place: Arctic Ocean: Southern Knipovich Ridge | collected 2010
GGCGCTCAAGAGCGACCCGGGCGCGCTACGCATGATACGAAACGTCGGCAAGGTCACGAAGAACGAGATCACCGCACTACTCATCGACTTAGCCGAGCCCGAACAGGACGAGATGGGGCCCGCACGAGCCAAGATGCGGGGCGACCGGCGACGGTTCAGCAAGATGGCAATGAGATAGGCGAAACACATAACCCGTCCAGCCCCGTGCAGGCTGGTCGGCTATCGTGCTGGCTCTCGCCGATGCGGCAATCACGTCGCAATCGCCAGCGGCGGGTGACGGGATTAACGCACGATGAGACCAGAAGGCCACGTTGGGCCCATCTCGGGCGATAGACCGCTGAAGAGCCTGGGCGGCCTACTGTCAGTTAGGACGAGAAACATACTCGTTCGCGCAGGCTTCAGGTCCGTCGATGACGTACGCAGGGCCTATCGTGAAAGCCCCGTCCGGCTGTTAATGGTGGAGAATCTCGGCCAGACCTCATACAACGAGATTCGGGTGGTGCTCATACCTAAACCAGAGGAAGAGATATGGCCGGTGGTTGCACGCGACCGTGAAGCGATCGAGATCGAGATCGCCGCAGCGAAGCAACGGCTTACGCGGCTTTTCATGCAGTTGGCCGCGGCAGAAGCGGCAGAAGCGGCAGATATTGAACGCGAATTACTACGGAAGGTGAAGACTACATAACCCGGCCAGCCCCGTGCAGGCTGGTCGGCTCTATCGCGTGCCGCGGTAGAACGCGGGTAAAGCGCAACGCACGGCATGACGTGGACGACAAAGACGACGGGCCAACGACGTTCCCTACCCGTCGCCATGCTTCGGCATGAGCTGCTGCTGGCCTGCAAGCTGCCTATGCGTCCGGGCGAAATGGTGTAAAGACCAGCCTGTGCTGCCTAAAGGGCTCAGCCGAGCGGCCGATTCTTGGCAGACCGATCCTTGAGATGGGGTCGGTCTACACACAGGGTCTTGCCGTCGACCAGATGGGAGTAAGGATGATCGATCCAGTGGTTACACCTGAATTACTCAAGCGATTGGAGACGAAGAGGGGCGGCTGGACTAAGGAGTCTCTGTGCTACTTGGGTATAGAGTGGCCTCCGATGACTGGTTGGAAGAAACGGGTACTCGGGAAGCCCAGAAGGCCGTTACGGGACACTGGCGCCATGTTGTATCTGCCATTCTAAGTACCCCAGAAAAAAAAGGCGGATTTGTCACAATAGGCAAAGGTGGACCAATGACATCAGACGGACCGAAGCTCGGGCGAGCGGTGGCACCGCCTAATCCGGGCTACGTACCAATCCCGCCGGAACAGGGTACGAAGGAATTCCCGCTGTACCTCTCCGGTAGTCGAAAGGCCCTACTACGCATCCCAGAGGGCATGACAGAGGCCGATTTCAATCTGCTGAGGACACAGCTCGACACTAGCCTCTCCGTTACAGCGGCGGCCACGACATCCGTGAGCGTGGAATACTTCCCCGGCACGTCCAGCTTCAAGTTCAACAAGGAAACCGCCGAGACCGTTTGTTGACCCATGCCAGACCCAACCACAGCCCTAGCCGTCATTTGGTGTATCGGTGTCGCGGTCGCCTGCCAACGGTGGATGGCGGAGATCATGCACGCAGAAACGATGCAGGACGACATCCAGTTTGCCAAGCGGCTGCAACAGCAGGTGGAATCCTGCTATGCTATCATCCACCAGCATGAAGCGCCCTGATCCCCCGAGCCCCTTTAACCCCTCCGAACTCACACTCGTCGCGCCCCGCGAGGAACTGACGATCAGCCAATGGGCGGCGCGGCACCTGCGGATCACCGAGGGGCCAATGGTTGGCTCCGACGGGTCGCCCGTCGCCTGGTCGCCAGACGTGTTCCCGCTCCAGTCGATCGCAATGGAGGCGATCGAAGACCCGCGGTGGTCGAAAGTGCTACTGCTGACCCCGCCGCAAGCCTGGGGGAAGACGCAAGCCGCGGCCATCCCGACGCTACTGCACGCCATATCGCACCGCGGGGTATCGGCCCTGTACGTGGCGGCGACGAGCAACCTTGGAACGACGCAATGGCGCAAGAAAATCGAGCCCGCGATCCTAGCGGACGGGGAGATGGAGTCGCTGATCCCCGAGAATACCGACGACCGAGGCGACCGGACGCGGCGAGACTTCACGAACGGGACCAGTCTGCACATTGCCGGCGCGGAATCAGTGGGCAACCTGTCGGCATTCACCGTGCCCGTCGTGGTCTGCGATGATCTGCAAGCCTACCCGGCGACCCTGCCTGGATTCGGCCATCCGGCCGACTTGGCGTGGCGGCGTTCGGAGTCCTATCCGGCGGACCTGACGACGCTGGTGGCGATTGGCACAGCCGGGACGGTCGACGACTACCTGTGGCGGTCGATGAAGACGTCGGCCCTGTTCTGCCCGTTCCTACCCTGCCCGGGCTGTGGGGTCTACCAGCTCCTCGAGTGGGACCGGCTGCAATTCGACGCCGAGGACCCGGACGAGGCCAAAGCCGATACGTGGATGCAGTGTGCGGCGGGTTGCGACTGCCAGATCCGGTTCGACGACCTGCCCGCGATGCTGACGGGGCACAAGTGGGCAAGCTGCCCGCCCGGCGATTGCTGGGTTACGAAGCCTGAGCCGGGCGGGACCTTGCTTCCGGAGGCTGCGGACGTCTACCCGGCGACCCGCCGCAATACCAACGTGGCGGGGTTCTGGTCGAACGCACTGTACTGGCCGCTGGGTGCCGCCTGGGGCGAGCGGGCGGCGGAGTACCTCTCCCGTCTTGGCGACCCCGACAAGTTGAAGGATCACCAGCAGCAGATCCGGGTAGTGCCCTATGAGGAACCCGAGGAGGATGAATCGGCCCTGACCGTCGAGGCGGTGGCGGCGCATCAGGCAAAGGAACACCGGTATCGGACCGTTCCCGCCGAGGCGGACATCGTCACGGTGGCGGCCGACGTGCATGATCGGTTCCTCTACTACGTGGTGCGGGCGTGGACGCTGGCGACTGGCGAATCGTGGCTGGTTGACGCTGGCACGCTCGGCGTCCACAGCCCCAAAACCGACGAGGATCTAACGACCAAAGAGCGGGCTGCCCGCGTCGGCAGCGCCATCCGGGACGCGCTCGAGGCCCTGTGGGCGATGGAGGAGGAGGGCTGGCCGACGGTCAAGGCCGACGGAGAGCTGGTCAAGATTCACCATTCGGAGATCGCCCTGGTCGACGGCGGCTATCGTCCGGACGCGGTTTTCCAGCACTGCACCCTACGGAATTCGTCAAAACGGCGTGTCTGGTGTATGATTAAGGGAAGGTCCGATAGCAAGGCGGCGCGGCCGATCTGGCCTCGAAAGCCAACGGAATCGAAGCGGCGCGGCCATCGGTACTGGGAGGTAAACGTCGATGAAGCCAAGCATTTAGTCCGCGAGCTGCTGGCGATCCCGCAGGGGCAGGCGGGGGCCTGGCACCTCTACTCGGGTCGACCGCTGGACGCCTACCTACGCCATCTTGTGGCCGAGCACTTCATCGCCACAAAGGGCGGCCAGGGTGCCAAGGCGTGGCGCCGGCGGACGGGCGCCGGGCCCAACCACTGGTGGGACTGCGAGGTGTACAGCGTAGCGGCGGCGATCGCGTGCGGCGTGAAACTAAGGACGCGGGATACGATTCCGACGCCGGTTCACCGTAGACGTAGGCGCACACGTAGGATTACAATGCCAGACGGAAGGCCGTTCAGGGTTGCAACCCGATAAACAGGGAGGTTTGAGTATGGGCAAGGGATCAAAGCCGAAGGTTGTGGGTACGCCGAAACCAAAGGTGGCGCCGAAAGTCGAGGCGCCACCAACTGCCCGCGAGGTGACCATTCGAGCCCCGCTGTCGACTGGCGAACTGGAACGGATCCACATCAAGCGGCACCTTGACTTCCGGCTAAACAGCAGGGTACAGCGCGAGACCGCCAAGCGGCTCTATCAGGGGCTGAACGCCTGCGGTGCGCGGCTGCCGAACGCCACCGAGCCGGGCCAGCCCGGTCGCTACGTCCAGACCGTCGCAGACGCGATGCGGTGGCTGCTTGAGGAACTGGGTAAGAAAACCGGATAGCCCGGTCAATCCGGACAATCCGACGAATCCGAAGCTCGGATCGTCCGGGCAGCGTTGATCCACGTCTAACGCCGCGCATGCTCTATGTGTGGCAACAGTAAGTAGCACTACAACCGAGACCCAACTGCGGGCGGCGTACAAGGACAACTGCGGGTATCGCGAGGATGCGTCCGCCACCGAGGCGGCGGCGTTCATCACGGTGCTTGAGGCTATGCTCGATCGCGGTCTGCGCGTTCTTGAGTTCGACGACCAGCGTTTTGAATTCTCGACGGCTGCGCTAGAGAACTCCATCAAGCGGGCCCAGCAGTTCCTAATCAGCAATCAGCCAGTCACGTCCGGCGGCGCGGGCTTCAAAACCGTGTCGTTCGGTCGGAACTTCAGAGGGTAGCGTGGTCAGCGGCAACGGCAAACTCAAAGCCCAGCGCACGGCATCGCGGCTCGGCACCGACCGCGGCGGCAGAGCCCGGCACCGAGCGAGCGACCGTGGGTATCAAGTGCGCATGCCGGGCGACGCGCATGCCGAATATAACATCAACACGCGGAGCCGTTACCGACAGCCGACAGTCGGGGTTGCGCCGGCGGGTTCCGGCGCCGATTACCACACCCGGATCGAGACGGACTTCCTGCGGGGGATGGAGCTTGCCCGGGCATTCGACCGGAATGATATGGTCGTCGGGCAGGGGATCGATCGCGTCGTGGACAATGTCCTTCAGGCGGGCATGAAGCTCGACGTCGACACCGGCGACAAGCGGCTAGACAAGGAACTCGCACGGCGGTGGAAGGAATGGTCCGAGAACCCCGATCTGTGCGACGTGGCCAAAGAGCTCACCCATCACGAGATTTCCAAGCTGGTCTTGCGGCATACGCTCGTTGACGGCGACATTGTCGAGTTGCCGCTGGTCGATGGCTCGCTGCAACTGATCGAAGCCCATCGGATCCGGAACCCGAAACAGAAGGCGCCCAACCCGGTAGCCAACGGCGTGGAGCTTGGCCCGACTCGCGAGCGCATCGCCTACTACATCCTGGAGGATGAGACAGATCCGTCCCGGACGTTCGGCAACAAGATCGCCCCGCGCATGGTCCGAGACGCGGTCGGCAACCGGATCCTATTCCACATCTATGACCCCAAACGCACGAGCCAGAGCCGCGGGGTGTCGGTGTTCGCGCGGATCGTCGATGCCGTCGGGATGCATGACGATATACAATTTGCCAAGCTTCTCCAGCAGAAGACGGTGAGCTGTTTCTCGATCCTGCACGAGCTGGACTCCGACGCGCTAACCACCTCCGGCAGTACACAGCATGGGGCGCAGACGAGCGAAGCCGAGGGGGGCGGTTTCACCAGGGTCGACGAAGAGCTGACGCCAGCTACGGAATGGTTCGGCGTGCCCGGCGAGCGGTTGACGGGGTTCAGCCCGAACATCCCAAACCAGGAATGGTTCGACCAGACGAAACTGATTCTCACGTTCGTCGCCGTGAACCTCAAGATCCCGCTGGCGGTGCTTCTACTGGATGCATCACAGACGAACTTTAGCGGCTGGCGCGGCACGATGGATCAAGCGCGGGTCGGTTTCCGCAGCGTCCAAAAGTGGATGATCGATCGCCACTACCGCCCGAACTATGACTGGAAACTGCGCCAGTGGTACGCGACCGACGAGCGGCTGCGCAGGATGGCCGGGCTGGCCGTGATCGGCGGCAAGCTGGCGCAGGTCGGCCGGTTCAAGGTCGACGGGTTCGGGCACAAGTGGAGCCCGCCGGTATGGAACTACATCAAGCCTAGCGAGGATGTAAAGGCCGATGCGGACACCATCAAAGAGGGCCTGGATTCGCGACGTAATGTCCTGGCTCGCCGAGGGCTGGACGTTGACCAAGTCGATAGTGTCGCGGTGGCGGACAGGACGGCGCTGATCGACGCCGCGATCAGCGCGGCGGACACGATCAACGCCAAGCACCCGGAAGCCGCCGTCGATTGGCGCGAGCTCCTGGGCGAGAAAGTCAAGTTGGCGGCAGAGTCGCCCGGCCCGACAGAAGTGACGGGGACAGTGGAGCTCGAACAAGAATGAAAATCAAGATGCCGCAGCGATTCGAGGTAGTTCAGGGCGCTCACCGTGGCGAAACCGACGTGTGGATCTACGGCATCATCGGCGACGACTGGTCCGAGGATGGTGTCAGCGCCGCGTCCATCGCGAAGGATTTGGCGGACAGCAACGCCAAGACGATCAACGTACGGATCAACAGCCCGGGCGGGAACGTGTTCGATGGCATGGCGATCTACAACGCGCTGGCGCAACACAAGGCCCAGGTGATCGTCCATATCGACGGGTCGGCGCTGTCTGCCGCGTCGGTGATTGCGATGGCGGGCGACGAGATCCGCATGGCCGAAACCGCCCTGATGATGATCCACGACCCGTGGACTCTGGCGATCGGTAGCGCGGAGGATCTGCGCGAGCAGGCGACGTTCCTCGACAAGGTCGCCGGGACGATTGTGGCGACCTACGCCGCGCGGACTGGAATCGGGGCGGATGAGATTTCCGACATGATGGCGGCCGAGACGTGGATGGGCGCCGAGGAAGCACTGGATCGGGGTTTCGCTACATCGGTGGTGGAAGCCAAGCGGGTCGCGGCCTACGCGGACCCATACAAGTACAAAAACGCGCCTAAGAGGGCGACCGACGCGGGCCGGAAGCCCGTGGCCAAACGAGAGGAGGCAGTGATGCCGGAAAATAGCGGGACGGCTGTCGCCCAAGAGGTGCGATCGGCCACGTTTGCGGAGATCAAGGCGGAGTGCCCCGACGCGGACGATGGGTTCATCTGTGCGCAACTGGCGGCCAATGCAACGGCCGAGCTGGTGCGGACGGCTTGGGCCGCCCAGGTGTCCGAGAACATGAAGGCGACTTCCGAAGAGAACGCGGAGCTGAAAGCCAAGCTGGCCGACGCGGAAGCTCGCGCGGGCAAAGCCGAGGAGGCGGCCGCGAAACCGCCGGGTGCCGATCCCGTCGACGCGCGTGCCGGCATGACGGTGGGCACGTCGAGCGGCGAGACATTCCCCGCGGCCGTCGCGCGGTTGAAGGCGGCGGGCCACGCGCCAGACGTGGCGACCAAGATGGCCCGCGCGGAGGACATGGGCCGCTGGGAGCAGTACATCGCGGACGCGAACAAGTAGAGGACACCCCACGGGGCAGGGCGGCCGGTTGCCGCGACTGAACAAATAGGAGTAAGAGACCATGAGCCAATTTGATGATTCAGGCTATAAGGCGTTCACTGCCGGTGTTGCCATTCCGCAATGGTCACGGGTGATTATCACCTCTGGTAAGCTGGCAATCGCGGCGATCACCTCCACAACCGACATCGGCGTCACGATACAGGAGGCGTTCGCCGACGGCGACAAGGTGACTGTCGCCCTGGCGACGAAGCCAGGCACCGTCAAGTGTATTGCGTCGGCGGCGTTGACAAAGGGCGCGCTTTGCTGGACTGCTGCGGACGGCGAGGTGAGCGTGAGTGCATCGACCGGCCGCGTGTTCGGCGTCTGCATGGAAGCGGCGACAGCCGATCAGGACATCATCGAAGTGATGCGGATGCAGATGGTCGGCGCTGCAGTGTAGTAGGGTACGAGAAAACAAAACCGCGCTAGTTGTGGCTGGCGTTAGCAAAAGGAGGCTAACCAATGCCATCACCATCGACAGTGTTGACGACCCAACGGCCGGACCTGCCCCATTCGTACATGGAGTTCAGCAACGCGGCCAATCAAAAGGGCTTCATAGCGCACCGCGTGTTGCCCATTTCGGAGGTTGCGAAACAAGCGGGGAACTTCGGCAAGATTCCTGTTGAGGAACTGCTACAGAACCGCGATACGGCTCGTACGCCCGGTTCCGGGTACAGCCGCGGCGAATGGACGTTCCTCCCGGCCACCTACTCGTGTGAAGAGCACGGGGCGGAGGAGCCGATCGACGATTCCGAACGGAAGATATATGGGGAGTATTTCGACTCGGACATGATTGCCGCGTCCAGGGCGTTCGCAGCGGTGCTTGGAAATGCCGAGGCTCGCGTGGCTGCCGCGGTGTTCAACGCCACTACGTGGACGTCGAACACCACGGCGGTCACGGAGGAATGGGACACCGTGTCGGCCGCCATCCCAGCGGCCGACATCCTGGCTGCGAAACGGTCGATGTTTGCCGTGTCTGGGCTGGAGGCCAACGCGCTGATCATCAACCGGAACGTGTTCGACAATATCAAGCTCCTCGATTCGGTTACTGAGGTGTCCCAGGCTCAGAATTTCATGGACATGCGCGCTGGAACGATCAGTGAGCAGGGGCTGGCGCTGATCCTGGGTATCGACGAGATCATCGTGGCTGGTGCTGCGAAGAACACGGCGAACGAGAACCAGACGGGCGCGTTCTCGCGGCACTGGTCCGACGAGTATGCGATGGTCGCCAAGATCGCCAAGACGGAGGACTTCCGCGAGCCGGCCATCGGCCGGACGTTCCACTGGGGCGAAGACGGCTCCTCGATTGGTGGCACGGTCGAAACGTACCGCGAGGAGCAGACGCGGTCGGACATCTTCCGAGTGCGCCATCAGGTGGACGAGGTTATCACCCACGTCGAGGCTGGGTGGTTGCTGTCGAACGTCACGACTATCTAGGTCGTCGTTGCAGCCATTGGGCCGGTCCGTCGTGTGCCACAACGCGCGGCGGCCGGCCCGGCGCAGGGTATCAATATGCCACTGGGAACCGACATCCTGTCCAGCCTCGCAGGCCCGATTATGATGGGGCGGGAAGGCCGGTCGGTGACCTACAAAGAGCCACGCGCGGACGATAAGACGATCACGGCCGTCGTCGGCGCCGTTCGTGCGGACGAGAATCCTGGCGATCGAGGCGGCCGGCGGCGCGAAGACACGCGGCTGATTAAGTTCCTGGCCGATCCGGATGCCGTGCCCGACGGTGGGGTGGCGGACCCGCCGCTGAATGCGTCGTTCATCGTCACGAGCGAGGGAACGGACGTCTGGAATATCCGCCGGGTCGATCGGCGTGATGCCGGGATGGTTACAGTCGAGTGCGTGCGCATGGTGCCGAGCGAAGTATCGCGGCCGGGATTCCGCCGGGGTGACCGATGACCACGACGGCAACAGGTAGCCGCTCCTTAGTTGTCAAGAGCCTGCGGACGTCGCTGGCGGCATCGGCGACGTTCCGGGCGTGGGTGGGTGCGAGCGGCGCAAGTGCCAACACGCAGGCACTGGCGAGGACGCACCATAGTGTATTCCCTTCGGCGGCGGACCGCGAGGAGTACACGCTTGACGAGCTGAAGAAGCTGCGACCGTGTGCGATCGTCTGGACTGAGTCGTATACGGCCGCGTCAAAGAACGACGAACTGAACGAGGGCGTCCTGGGTGTGCTGCTGTTCCAGGACGTAGAGCAAGACACGGAAGACAACCCGACAGAGGTGTCGATCAGGCTCGATAACGTCATCGGCGGGATCCTGGCGGACATGCGGGCACTGACGGATACGGCGGGATTTCTGAGCTTCGACAAGGCGACGTCGGACGCATGGAATCGTAGCGACAAAGACGAGGTGCCCGGCGGCGGCGACGTGCTGATGTGCGAACTTTCGCTTGAGTGGCGGGGGCGGTAGTGCTCAAGATCACCATAGCATGGACCGGCTATATTGCGCTGCCCAAGCGTGCATTCGCTCGCGCGCAGAAGATGGCCTGGGCCGCTGTCGGCGAGCACCATTTCAACAAGAACCTGCGAAAACACTTTACGCTCGCTGGTGCGAGGGAGTACGGCTACACCGAACGGAAGCGGTCATACAGGGCTCGCAAGCTCCGCGAGAAGCGGCACAAGCGCCCGCTGGTCTGGTCGGGCGAGACGCGACGACGTGCCCTGTCCATGAAGAACATCAAGGCGACCAGCAAGGGCGTCACGCTGCGGATCAACGCCCCGACACTGAACCGGAAGGGCAGGAACAGTAACGTCAACATGAGGGAAGAGATGGAGACGATCTCGCCCGGCGAGATTCGGGAAATCGAGGGCATTCTACAGCGGGAGATTGTCGCTGCGCTTCGGACCGACAAGTCTAAGCGCGTGCGACGTCTGGCGTTGATCGCATAGGAGCTACCGACATGGCAGTTACATCGTTTCACGGGCCGCACGGGGTCGTCGTCAATGCGACGACAATCAGCGGGATCACGCAAGCCAACGTCGTTCTCGGAACGCAACTGCGGGACGACGCCACGAGCGGCGAGGTTTTCAACCGGTTCCAGGCCATCCAAAAGCAGGTCCCGGGCGCGACGTTCACCACCTACCAGATCAAGACGCTGCTGGATGTGATCGGGCTGGACGGCTTCAATATCGGGGCCGTTGCTGGCCTGTCGATCTACGGCGTGTCTCACGAGCTGGGTGCCACCCGCAAGTCCGGCTCGGTCAATGCGAAATACGCGATCCCCGATGGCATCCTCTTTGCCGCGCGCCTGTCGGCCGCCGACGGGGGTGACGCTACGGTTGCGGCCGAGTGTGCTGTACTGCACGATGGCAGCGCAAACGATCCGGTCATCCCAACATTCAACAACGCGGCGCTGACGTTGACGGACGCCGAGCGGTTCACGCTGGGCCCGGTGACGCTCGAAAATGTGGTCTTTAATCAGATAACCGGCATCGACATCGACTTCGGTATCAGCGTCGTGCGCCGTCCGGCGGGTTCGGAGATTCACGACACGTTCGCCTCGATCGAAACCATCCGCCCGGTGATCACCATCCGCGGGACGCTTGTAACGTGGTTCGGCGACAGCTTCATCCCGCACGAGGGGCTCGCGGTCTCCACCGCGAACACGACGATCTACCTGAAAAAGCGGGCTGAGGGCGGCACCTACGTCGCGAACGGCACGTCCGAGCATATCCAGTTCAAGGCGACTGGCCTTGCGACAATCCAGCAGGCGTTCGACGACAGTGGTGAGGTGATCATCACGATGCCTTGCCGTTACGACGGAACCAACGATCCGATCACGGTCGATACCGCGATCGCAATCACGTAGGGGGTGGCTGGTGGCGTGTCTGATTTACTACGTTCCCAACCTGGACCGATCGATCACCATGGCGCAAGTCGCCGAGGTGGGTCTCGGCTATGCGTTCGTCTCGGGCCGCTCGCCGGCACCGATCCGCAATGGGCCCGACGGCGCTAACGGCGTCGTCCTCGTCACTGACGGCGCGGCGCTCGGCGACAAGATGCTGGGCTACTACCCGGACGATCAGACCTGGCAGAAGATCCCCGGTTCGGTTGCGTGGGTAGGGTGCTACGACGACGCGCGGCCCAAGCCTGAAGACCTGTTGCAGCCCGACACGCTGGGCGGACACCTTGTCCGGCTCGGCGACGGCAAGGAGTGGACGGTGCCGGTTGCGCGCGGGATGAGCGAGGAAGACGGCGAGCTGCGTTGGAGCTGTGCGCTGCCTACGGGCGTCGCGCTGGACGATGACGGCAACTGGCTGCGCGGTGCACCGCTTGCGAAATACGATCGGCTTTGGGAGCTGGCGTGCAAGTGGTGGGACGTCTGGAACGCTGCGGCGG
>SDBT01016664.1_pt1 | contig 11628 bp, 13 predicted proteins | sample 2277101 | NCBI WGS metagenome assembly SDBT01 (sample SAMN10404973, study PRJNA504765) | marine sediment metagenome | isolation source: marine sediment core GS10_PC15, 103 cmbsf | place: Arctic Ocean: Southern Knipovich Ridge | collected 2010
GGTAGTTCCTACAACGGGATGGGCGCGCGGAAGCAGCTGCTCAACGATCCGATCATCGGGATCGATTCCATCGGTGTCGATTCGGAGCCGTCGGTCGTCGGGGACATCTCGGTGGATCTTTTGTACCTTCGGACCTTCAACCGACACTTGCAGCGGATGACGAGTCCGGACGATCGCAACTCCCCGAAGATCGAGTTCGTTCATTCGCGCGACCTGGTCGGCATCGGTGCAATCGCTCGGTTCCAACCACTTGCCGGCATCTCGTTCCGGAGTCTCGCGTTCCCAACGGGCGTGCAGAACATTGGGATCGACGGGTTCTTCGGATACACCGAGCCGGACGGCACACCGTTCGGGAAGACGCCGACGCTGATTCGTCACGCCACGAAGATGATGGTGTTGCGCGAGATCCCTTTGCTCACCGATCCGTCGTGCCGCGAGCAGCTCATAGACAAGTGGCGTGTCAAAGAAGAACGCGTGCGCGATCAGACCATCAAGTTGGGTGACGAACGCAAGATGGGATCGTTCACGGGCGACGCTGAGATCGACACGATCTTGTTGATGCACATGAGGCCCCCAGCGCTCGGGGCGGTGTGATGCGTCGCGGTCGTTTAATCCATCCGTTCCAGGTGGTGCTCGCGCGTCTTGATACGCTCAAGACGAGGTCGACGGATCCGGACGGCACTGGAGATCTGACTGGAGGCTACGACGATGTGTTCCGCGCTCCGCATGTCGTCGAGGGATCGAGCGGCGAGCGGGTCGAGGTTCGAAAGGAAGACATCATCAAGGTGCCTGCACAGGTCGAAGATCGGCAGCAAGAAGCTCTGCGGCAGTTACCATCGGGGGACTCTCCGCAATCGAACATGGTGCTAACGATGCACTTCGAAGATTTGGAACGGCTCGGGCTCGTCGACGACGAGGGGGTAGCGGCGATCCATAAGAACGATCGGCTCCTCGAGATCAGGGAGATCTGCACACCGAACCGTCTCGTGCAGAGCTACCGAAACCCACCCGGTCTTTTCGTGACGCAAGCGGTGCCAGCGGCGCACGGGTTCGGGGGCAAACGAAACCTGCTGCTCGTAACGCTTGAGCATAGAGACACCGCAACCGCAGCGACAACCTGATGGTTGCTGGACTCAACGTCGCGAAGACCGGTCAATGGGAGCGGTCCAAAGTCATCGTCAACTCGATGACTGCCGGGCTCGCCAAAGCGCAGAAGCAAGCGACCTTGAAAGAAGCGCAGCTGATGCGCAAGGAGATCGTGACCGGGATCCGAACCGGATCTCCGGGAGGCAAAACATTCAAGCCGCTGGCTGCGACGACGCTTGCGGTTCGAGCATTCAAAGGTCGCGGCGGGAAGAAGCCGTTGATCGTCTCGGGGTCGCTTCGGAACTCGATCAAGATCAAACAACAAGGTGACGAGGTGTTCGTTGGCGTGCTCCGGAGCGCGAGCAAAGGCAAAGCGAACATCGCTGAGATTCAGGAGTTCGGAAGCCGTCCGATCGTCGTACCGATCACACCGCGGAGCCGTCGCTTTTTGATGGCTGCGTTTCGCAGCGCGGGGTTGCTCAAGACGGGTGGGAAGAAAACCGGGATCGCCGTGATTCGAATTCCCCCGCGGCCGTTCATCACACCGGTCGTCGAAAGCGCGCTCTTCAAAGAGGCAACGATGCGGAAGCGCTACGAGCACAACCTGTCGATCGGTATGGGCGGGATGCTCGGGACGGCTTAGAAGGCCGAGCCCTGCGCCGCGCTCGGGCCCTGCGGCGCTTTGCCCGGGGGGCATGCGTCGTTGATCGCGGCGGGGGGCCGGGCCGTTAGGGGGCCTCCTACGCAGGGCGGATTGGCATACCAGGAAACGCCGGGGTTTCACGGGAGGCGGGTAAAACACTGCGCACTAGGAGCGAAAACCTGAGCGCACCGCGTAATGAATTTCGCTTCACTCTCGCGCCAACCTCGCGTTAATTCGTGTCTGCCAATGGTGGCACACACTTCGCATTTACCCTGGGCATGACCACCTACAACGCCCTCGAGACCATGAAGACCATCCGCTTCGGAATCGAAATCGAAACCACCGGGAGGACGCGCAAGGCGGTAGCCAAGGCGGTCCAGAAAGTAGTCGGCGGCACGGTCACCTACATCGGCAGCCCGCATTGCTACGACCCCTGGGAGGTACGCGCAGCGGACGGCCGGGTTTGGCAGGTCATGCGGGACAGCAGCGTGACCGGCGGGGGAGCAGAGATAGTCTCGCCGATTTGCCGCTACGAAGATATGGAGACCATCCAGAACGTAGCCCGGGCGGTCAAAGCGATCGGGACACGCACCGGCAGCACTTGCGGCATCCACATCCACATCGACGGGGCACGCTTCAACGCTAGCGAGCTAGCGCGACTTGCGAAGCTCACCTACAGCCAGGAAGACCTGATCGTAAAGGCGCTGCAGAGCGAGTCCCGGATAGCCGGGAACGGCAGCGTACCTTGCAGGCAGGTCGACGAATACTTCATCGAGCGCTTGCGCCAGGCCGGAACGCTCGGCTCGATCGAGCAACTCAACCGAGCCTGGTACGGCAGCGACAACGGCTACCGCAGCCAGGATCATTACGACAGCAGCCGCTACGCCGGGCTCAACCTACACAGCGTCTTCTACCGCGGCACGGTCGAGTTTCGATACTTCAACGCAACGCTGCACGCCGGCAAGATCAAAAGCTACATCCAACTCTGCTTGGGCCTCGGCGCCAAGGCGCTCAACAGCCGAGGGGCCACGGCCCGCAAGCGCCAATACAACCAAGCCAACCCACGGTACGCCTTCCGGACCTTCCTGATTCGGCTCGGGATGAACGGCACGGAATTCAAAACCCTCCGCCATCACCTGCTCAACCACTTGGACGGGAACGCTTCTTGGGCCGGCACGCGGCCCGCAGCGGCAACCCCCGCGGCATGAGCCTCGGGCAAGGAGACCGATCGATGGCACACCACGTTTTCGTATACGGCACCCTCAAGCGCGGGTTTGCAAACGATTGGTTCCTCGAAAGAGCACGCTTGCTCGGCGAGGCTCGTACCGAGGCGCGCTACACCATGCGCTCGCTCGGGGAATTCCCCGGGGTGATCGAAGGCGGGGAGACCGCGATCACCGGTGAGGTTTACGAGGTCAGCGACGAGCAACTTGCTCGAATAGATCAGCTCGAAGGTCATCCAGATTTCTACCGACGCCAGATGATCACGGTCAGCGGGATTCGGGTGCTCGCCTACTTGCTCCCGATCAATTATTTCGAGAGTGCGCAGGTTGACTTTCCGGTGATCGAAAACGGAGTCTGGTCATGAACCGGATCAAGATCTTCGCGTTCGGATCGAACCTCGACTACCCGCAGATGCGACGGCGCTGCCCGAGTACTCGGGTGATCGGACCAGCCGGGCTCAAGCACCACCGGCTCGCGTTCGTAGGACGCAGCCGGTCCTGGGGCGGAGCGGTGGCAACGATCACCGATGCGCCGGGGAAGTTCACGGCCGGGATGGTTTACTCGATCACGGTTCGCGACCTGCAAGTGCTCGACGCATGCGAGGGGCACCCCCGCTACTACATTCGCGAGTACGCCAAGGTGCAGATGCTGAAGACGAACAAGACGTCTCCGGTTTGGCTCTATCGACTCGACCAGGACTTTGCACCACCGACCCCCGAGTACGTTGCAGCGATCCGTCGCGGCTACGAGAAGTGGGGCTTCGATCGGAAGTGGCTGCGCAACGCGATCCGGTTTTCACGGCGCCGCTTCGAGGCGGAGCTTCGGATGCGTCTCGAGGCAATTGATCAGATGGAACTCAGCTGGTTTGATGACGACTATGCCAACACCGACACACTCAAATTCCAAAAGGAGTAACCATGCTTTCGCATATTGGAGCACTCATCCATGCCAATCCTGACGAGGCTCGTTCGCGCATCCTCGCTGCCTTCCTGAAAGCATCTGGTAACAGGTCGAAGGCCGCGAAGGAGCTGGGGCTCTCGAACGTTCGCTCGCTGTACCGATGGATTGACAAGCTCGATCTTTGGTCGGCGATCGAATCGCAGACGGAGTCGAGCGGCCACGATGTGATCCCCGGGCCTCCGCGAAAGAGAGACCAGATCCGTGGCGTGCTCGTCGAGACCCGTGGCAACGTAAGACTTGCCGCGAAGAAGCTCGGCGTGACCGAGGGCGAGCTGGGACGCACGCTGCGCTCGCTGGGGATCTCCGCTTCCGCGTAAGCGATCAGCTCCTTGATCGTCCTCCATCGCATGCGCGCGTTCGCGTCTGGACTATGGCATCGACCGGAACGGTAGGCCGTGATCCATTCGAGCGGACCCTTCCCGCACAGCTTCTTGTGATGGAAGAGAACGTCGTACCCAGCCTCGATGTTGGTACGAGGATCTTCGAGCTGCTCTCGCGTGACTCCTTTCCACTTCGCGTCGACGTTCGGTAGCCAGCGCGGAGCCGAATCGTTCAGCTGCATCGGACCGAAGTTTCCGTCGCCCTCGCATTCAAGGCGGAACCGACATTCGTGCCATGCGATGCCAGCGATGAAGAACGGATCGTTCGAACCGATGAGCACGCTGCGCCGGCCCAGCTCGGAAGCGTAGCGGGCCATCCCTCGAATGTAGCGCTGCCACTCTTCAGACTTTCTCGCCGACGGCGCTTCGGTTTCGAGCTTGCGCCAGAGGACGCGTTCTATGAGCGCCGTGTCGATCGCTGGCTGCGCTTCGGCCCCGAACGGGACACCGATCGGGAGCGTTGGCGCTAGCGCGACAGGGGCCAACGTCGCGCAGCAGCGGAACCCCGTGTGATAGCCGTGCCAGATCGCCCCGTGCTTGACGATGGATCCGGAGCACGTCCGGTGCGGCGATGCCCAGTACCCACCGACTTGGCAAACGCCATGCGGTCCGGAACACGACACCAGCTCCTCGGCGCTTCCGATCGTATCGAAGACACCCGCGCTCGAGACGCAGTCGGAATGTGATCCGCTACGGTCGCGCTGGTCGAGATGCTTCATGTGCTCCGGGTCGCGCTGCGAGACCTTTCCCCAATCGACCTTGCGCCAGCTCTTGTGGATGTTGCAGTTGTCTTTGGGCGTGCCTGCGCAGGCCGCGCGCCATTCCCGGATGGAGCACATTCGCTTGTGCACGCTCTTGCAGAGCGCGAACGCATTCAGCGTTTCGGTGTCCTGCGGATGAGCTTGAGCCGAGACGCCGATCGTCGGGAGCGATCCTTTTCGGTTGGGCCACTCGTAGCGATCGACGCACACCGATCCAACCAGGATCATGTCCTTCGGGCATCTATCGGCACCGGTGTCAGCGAGCGCTGACGAAACAAAGAGAAGCGGCGCCGCGAATAGTGGCGCGGCTTTGTTCATACGCTTGGCGCGGAGCGTAGCAGCTACTTCAGCTCGTGGTCTAACGGTCCGGTCTCGATCTTGACCTTCAACCGTTTCGCGCGAGCCTTGACCTGGTTCAGTTCCTTGGTAACGGATGGAGCCGGCGCTTTCTTCGTCAACCTTGCGGCGCGCTGTTCCGCTTCGAGAGCACTGACTTGTAGCTGCAGGGATGCTTTTAGCAGCTCTTGTTTTGCTCTCTCGTCAAACGTGTCGTCTCCGCCGCTAGCCTTCTCGACTTCAAGGCCGTGTGTTTTCGCCTGTCGACGAAGGAGTTCCAGCGCGTCGTGAAGCATGGCGTTGTTCGCCTTCGTTTCTTCACGTGTTTCCTCGAGAGCTGTTTGCGCGTCCTTGGCGATTAGCTCGAGCGAATACATCCGTCTCGCAAACCATCCCGACGCGAGCAGCGCGAAGCTGCACGTCACGAGAAGCATGCCGATCATCAGGCGCGACCGATTGCGAACCTGTGATCGGGTGTCCTCGTTGTCGGCGCGAGTCTTCTTCTGTTCCTTCTCGTTGCGTTCGATGACGCTGACGAGGTCGCGCTGGACTTCAGTCGAAGCGTTCCACGCTGTGAGCAATAGCTGGGTGTCGATGCCTTCTTTGATCGGCGTCTTCATGTCGGTGAGTGTTCGGCTCATCGCTGCGCCGTCCATCGGCGGAGTCGTTTCGCGTTCCACCGGCTTCGGTTTTTTGCTCATGGTTTCCCCAGTGCTTCTTGCATGATGCGATCGGAGCTATCGATCCGATCGCGAACATCAGAGAGCGTTCGGCTCTTTCGTTTTTGCGTTGCCCGCTTCAGAGCGGAGAGCTGGTTCTCGTACTCAACGCGAGCGCGCTCCTGATCTCCGTTTGGTTTGGGCTCCTCGACAGGTTCTGGCTTCCGCCTTTTTTTGCGGGCCCAAGCTTTGACTCCTTCAAACATTTCAGCCCCCCGCTAACAGTAGGACTTTGTCGATTCGATCGTCGTGATCTCGCAGAGCTTCCGTCACGACGCGTGCGGATTCACCCATTGCTTGAGTCGCGGCAACCTGATCGGTTGTACGTTGGTCGCGCAGCTGCTTCGCGTCGTCCAAAGCAGCGTCGCGCTCTTTCTTCATATCGGCGATCTGGGTCAGCAACCATTTGATCGCGATACCCATCACGACACAGAGAGGGGCCGTGTAGGGGCCCATCTCTTTAATGATCTCAGGCCAGCTCATCCGAGTCCGTCGAACGCCTCTTGTACCATCGAGATGTATTTCTCCCAGGGGAAGTTCGGACCAGGATCGTAATGGTCGGACTTGCCGAACGCCAGCGACACATCGTGATGCCCACAGAAACCTCGACCGGTTTTGACCTCGGTGCTGTCGAGCTTCTCGACCGGGATGTCCCAGCGCTTGCAGATGCGTGCGCTGAGCAGCGCCGAACGTTTCAACATGCGACTGCTGAACTGGTCGCGCCATTCCGCCTCGCTCTGTGGCGCGTACCCAGCGTGATCCAGTCCGATGACTTGTCGATTCGCACCGGGCACGTGCCACGCCATGTGGTATTCGCGGACCGACTGCACGATCGAGTTGTCGTCGATGGCGTAGTGCCAGCTCGCTCGTGGCCCGGACGAGCTGGCGCCCCATGCCGCAACGTTCTCTGCGGTGGTGCTCGCCTCGCCGGCTTCCATCGAATGGATCACGATCAGGTCGACGGTGTCGCGCGACGCGTTCTTGTCGCCTCGCGCTCCGTAGCGGCGGGCTTCGACGAATTCGATTTCTGAATCCTCGACGCCGATCGCGGTCGGCTCCTCGAGCGCGCGCGTCGGGTTCCCGATTGCTCCGCGAGTCTTTTCGCCAACTTCACCGTCTGGTTTTAAGTCACGGCTGCGTTGCCACGAGACCGTGGCGTTGTGAGTCCGGCCACCAAAGTCTTCGTCGGCGTTGTACGGACTAAGATCGTGGTCATCGGCCATCAATTGGTTTTGCCAGGCGCCACAGTCCGCACCTGACATTCCTTTGCAAAGGGGGTCGCGCCATTCGCTCGGGGGAAGATCGGCTTCGGTTGTCATGGATCCCAGCGTAACACGCTGACGCCTGGACGGATCCCGGCGTGGCCGTTAGACTTTTTCGACGCATGGCCGTGCCGACAGTCGCAACGCTCGATCCGGTTCAGGGACACACCGGTGGCCGCACCATGATTGATCTGGCCGGGACCAACTTTAGGTTGCCGACGATTCCTCCCTCGGGAGAAACCGATGGGGTGTTGCTGGAGACGGTCGAGGTTCTATTCGGCACCGAGCTGTCTCCTCTCGTTCAAGTCCTGTCGGACGATCGGTTGCTCGTTACCGCTCCGATCAACGACGCCGGCAGCGTCGCGATCACCGTTCGCAACGTCGACGATCTTGGCGTCCCGATTCCAGGCGAGTCGGTTGTCCTTGCGAGCGGCTACGAATTCCTCACGCCGAAGCTGTTCACCGATCCGAAGAACAGCTCCGAGCTGACGCGATTGGTGATGACACTCATCCAGGAGATGCGACGACAGATTGTTGGCGAGGTCTCGCTGGCAACGCACACCGACTATGACGCTGCGACGAACGCGGAGCTTCACGTAGTCGAGCTGTCGACGTTGCCGGGGTTGATTCTCATAGGTCCGGACCTGGAAGAGAACCGTTTCTATTCTCTGAACGAGCAGCCCGAATTCGAAGTGACGCCAGGGGATCCGGACACCGAGTTCGTTGAGACCGAGGTTCCCTATACCGTCGACGTCACGTTCGACATCGTTGGGTTCTCGAACAACCCGATGGAGATGATCAACCTGCAGCACGCCGCGACCATCTTCTTCAAAAAGAACAAGGTGCTGCGGATGGATATGGACGCGGACGACCTGTCGAAGGGACGGGTCGAGTACGAAATCGACCTGACCCCAGACGGGGATCTCAAGCGCACCGGGCAGCCGAACAACTCCAACATCATGTCCTTCTCGGGAAAGATGGTCGTCCGAGGATTCGACATCGATCAGACCGCTGGCATCGACTCCGGAGCTGATATTGCAGGTGTTCCGAAGAACGAGATCATCAATCGAGGGTTCACTTCAGACGAGACCGATGGGGTGGAGCTAGACCCCGTCGAACAGATCGGGATAAGCTCTCCTCTGGTGGTCCGAAGCATCAAGAGCACCGGAGGCTGCTGAACCATGACCGTTGCGTTGAAGAATCTCGAGCGAAGGATGGCAACCTACAACCTCGCTCATCCGGCGCACACGAAGACGCGGAAGTTTCCTGTCGTTACCCAGCTGAAAAACGGGTCGAGCATCGGTCGGATGCAACCCAAGGCATGCCCGGACTCGCTGACCTTTTTGGCCAAGGAGATCCGAGCCGGTCTTCCTGATACAATTCTTCTGTGTCCCGACGTGAAGGCAGCATTGACCTCGACGCCACCGCGGTTACTAGAGGTCAAGAAGATCGTCGATCGTTCGGTGCGACCGACCACCACCACCAAATCCGGTCGTGGTGGCAGTCGCCGTAACCCCAAGTGAACCACCCAGCAGGAGTAATCGATGGCTGAGCTTCTTCTCGCATCCAAGGTTATCATCCAAGAGGAGCAGCCTCGGGTCAGAAACATTGTCGGTGTCCCGACGAACATCTCAGCCTTCGTTGGAGTCTCCGAGCGGGGACCATTCGGCAAGACACAGATCTCGTCCTTCGACGAGTACGCCGCGCTCTTCGGTGGCATCACCGCGAACGCACTGGATCTTCCCGCCGGGGTCGAGGGCTTCTTCGACGAGGCCGGTGGCGCCGCACTCAAGTGCTACATCGGACGCACCGTCCACTATTCAGACATCACGAACGCGGCGTCGAAGACCAGCGCGCTCGGAACGATCACGCTGCAGACGGCAGCGGTTGGCGCCAGTTCTGGATTGGTGCTCGGTACGATCGTCGGACCCTACGTGTTCGTTCCGGCCGACACGCTCGTCATCGACGTCGATGGTGGCGGTGATGTAACCGCGACCTTCGACGCTGCTGCGGCAGCCGTGACCGGATCGAACACGGAGACCTTCGCGCTCGCCGATGGGCAGACGTTGATCTTCGCGGTCGACGGTGGCGCACCGCAGACGGCAACCTTCAACACGGCTGAGTTTGCAGACATCGGTGCGGCAACCGCGGACGAGGTGGCTGCGGTCATCAACGCGGAGATCACCGGCATCCAAGCAACCGAGAGCGGTGGCGCCGTCGTGATCACGAGCGACAAGAAGGGAACCGGCGCTTCGATCGGCGCGCTGAGCGGAACGGCTTCGGCGGCGCTCGGTTTCTCGTCTGGAGCATCGGGCACCGGAGACGTTGCCGACATCGGGGCCGTCACCGTTGCTGAGATCAAGACTCTTGTGGAAGCAGACATCCCGGGCCTCACGGTCAACGACGTTGGCGGTGCAGTTCAGATCGTCTCGGACACGACCGGCCCGTCTTCGACCATCACGGTTAACGCGACGTCGACGGCGGACACGAAGATCGGCGTCGACAACGCAACGCATTCGGGCGCAGCGGCTGGGGCGGTCGATACGCTTCGAGTCGACGGCAAGACCGACGGCGCGTACGCGAACGTTGTGACCACCGAGATTGCAGCGGCGACGAGCGGCGTGGCCGAAGAGTTCAACTTGCTCGTGCTCGACGGTGGCGTTCTCGCAGAGGTGTTTCCGAACCTCATCATGACGGACACCGAATCGAACTATGTCGAGAGCATCGTCAACGACCCGGACAGCGGATCGGACCTGATCGCCGTCGTCGACTTGGACGCTGCGCTTGCAGCTCCCGACGACCGTCCTGCCAGCGGAACCTTCGCGCTCGCTGGCGGCGACGATGGTCTCGGCAGCATCGACGACAACGACTTCATCGGCAGCTCGATTTCCCTCACCGGGATCCGAGCGTTCGATCAGACGAACGACATCTCCATCTTGGCGGTACCGGGCCGGGCGACCAGCGCGGTCCACAACGCGATGCTGACCTACTCGGAGGTCACGCGCGCGGGCTCGATGTTCGCGGTGCTCGATTCGCCAGCAGCCCAGACGGCAGCGGGCATCGTCACCTATGTGAAGACGACCGCGTCGCTGAAAAACAGCAGCGAGTTCGGAGCCATCTACTGGCCCCGCATCAAGATCAACAACCCGAGCAAGCTGCTGTTCGGAAACGAGTCCACGATCGTGGTCCCTCCCAGCGGACATATCTGTGGCGTGTACGCGCGGACCGATGCGAGCTTCGGTGGCGCTGGAGTCTACGAGGCCCCGGCGGGAATCGAGGTCGGCAGGATCTTCGCGGCGAGAGGCGTCGAGACCGAAGAGGCCAACGACGAGAACAAGCGGGACCTCGTTTTCCCCGAGCTGATCAATCCCATCGTCGCCGAGGACGGGAAACCGACGCACATCGACGGCGCACGGACCCTCAAGGAGAATGGAGATTTCCCGACCATTGGAGAGCGCCGCGGGATCATCTTCATCTCCAAGTCGCTCAAGACCGGGCTGGAGTTCGGGAAGCACCGAAAGATTAAGCCGAAGACTCGTGCGGCACTCGATCGCGTGGCTCGCCGGTTCATGCTCGTGCAGACGCGCAACGGTGCGTTCGCTTCGGACGATCCGAACAAGGCGTTCTTCCTCGACTTCACCGACGCGCTCAATCCACCAACCGTCGCGTTCGGAAGGAAGATCATCGGACGACTTGGTGTGGCAACAGCAAAGCCTGCTGAATTCATCATCGTTCGTCTGTCGCAAGACACGAGAGCACTCGACGCCGAGCTGGCCGAGGCTGCGTAATAAACCACCAGGAGCACAACGATGGTTCTCGGAAAGCCCCGCACCTTTCACAAGAAGTTCAAGTTCCTCATTGAGATCGACGACATCTCGGTGGCGGGATTTCAGAAGTGCTCTGAACTCAGCGCCGAGGTCGCGAAGATCGAGCAGTCAGAAGGCGGTTCGCTCATCCCGAACAAGAGCCCCGGCCGCGTGACCTTCACCGACATCACGCTCGAGCGTGGCGCTGCCGACGATCGGGAGATGTGGGACTGGTGGAAGCAGGTCGTCGACGCTGCCGCGAACGTCGGACTCGACGAGCCGGACTTCAAACGCAACGCAGACATCCTTCAGCAGTCTCGAAGCGGAGCTGAGCTTCGACGCTGGCGCATCGAGGGTGCCTGGCCCATCAAATTCGTCGCTGGCGAATGGGACAACGAGGCGGACGAAAACGTGATCGAGATGACCACTCTCACGTACGACACCTTTGACC
>SDBT01016665.1_pt1 | contig 11628 bp, 14 predicted proteins | sample 2277101 | NCBI WGS metagenome assembly SDBT01 (sample SAMN10404973, study PRJNA504765) | marine sediment metagenome | isolation source: marine sediment core GS10_PC15, 103 cmbsf | place: Arctic Ocean: Southern Knipovich Ridge | collected 2010
ATCATCACCATCGTATTTACCGGTTATAGACATATTGCCTATGAGGCAAGCACCTGAAGAACCGATGGTTAAAATATCAGAGTCATTTGATTGTATGATTATCTCTCCACCTGTGGAGTCTATTATCAAGTCACAAGCACCGACAGTAGTAATTTCAGGAATACTACCTACAACCTGAAATCTAAAATAATCACTTGTAAATCCTCCTTGATTGGGAATAATGTCTATTTCTACATCAGACCACCACTCAATTACACTATTAGCATAATTACACTCTATATTTATCCAAGGCGACCAACCACCGCCAGTAAGTCCCCCATCGGCATACCAAAAGAGATTTAATGATTTTCCTTCAGGAGCTAAGAAGTTAATTTGAGAATCATTATTACCACCACTATAAATACTCTGAATACTAAAACTATGATTAGTCGTTTGAATTTCCTCATAAGTATCAGTGGCATTTGTAAAGATAAGACTGCCATTAATATAAGCATCATCACCAACGAACAAATCATCTGCTATGCTAACATCATCCCTTGAGCAAAGACCATCAACAGATATATTGCCGAATGAACCACCGCCTATATTTGTAAGGTAAGTTGCATCTCCAAAAAGATAACCGCCAACACTTAAGTCATCCCTGACACATATGCCATTAACACCGACATTAGCAAGTTCAGTATCACCAGTAACATCTAAAGTTCCTGTGAGAGTTAAATCATTTAAATAACCATCCCCACCAACCGAAGTTAAATCATTGCCTTGTAAATTGAGATTTTCATACACATTTTGATCTGCAAATGCAGATGTTGTAAGTAATAAACTAAATAAGATTATTAAAAATAACTTACGCATTCCATTCACCCTTTAAATCTCCATCTAAATACAGAGATAATTTCTTTGTCGTATCATTAAACTCAAAATAGCTATCACCTTCTAATCCACCAAAGTAAATCTTCACTGTATCTCCTGCTTTTTCTGTTACTCCCCTCACTCTTTTTACATAATCAAATAATTGGCTAAATAGAAAATCTGCATCAGGGTCTTTTACTATTCGTGTTTTGGTTATATCGAAACTTCCACCACCCATTATCTTTTTCCTTTTATTGAAACTTCTCTATTGAAATTAAATATTTCAATTGGTTCATCGGCATATTTATTGCTAAATTTAAGTTGATGAGCATTACCTCGGGCCGTAACTTTAACTTGGTGTGAATTTTTAAGACTAACATCAATATCTTGTCCTGTCGCTATTTCTGGTGTTGAAGAAAAATCTTTATAGTGTCTAATATTTAAATTACGAGATGAGGATGCTTTCTTGCCGGTTAAATATAAATTATGTGTCTTTTTAATTTTGTCAGGAATATCATCATTAAATACTTTTAAGTATCTTTCAAACACAATCCCACCTATAACATAAACGGATGAAGTTGTCGGAGTGCTATCCCAAGCGCTTATCGTCAAAGCTGTCGCAGTATTGCTTTGAATTACAACATCATTCTCTAAATCACCATTACTATCATATGTTCTTAATTTTACGCCCTTAAGACCATCTCCTGTAGTATAAAAAGTTGCCCCACTATCAGTTAAAATAGTTGAAGTTACACCTGTGGGAGTGCCTGTACTTGTTCCCGAGTTTACACCATCATTTGTTCCACTATCCATTAACCAAATAAAGCCTAAATCATCACCAAAATATGGTCTTAATATACCATCGCTATCTAAAAAAAGCCCAGAAGATACAGCTGTAAAACCTGTCCACATAACCCAAGGACTTGGCAAATCCTTTGAGCCATAAGGATTGACTTTAGCATTGAAGACAAAACAAGCATTAGGATAAGTTGAACCACTTAAGCATTGAAATAACATAAACCAATCTTTAAGCCCATAATAAAGGGCGTGTCCTTGAGCATATTTTGTAGTATCTACTCTTAAATCTCTATGAATGCCTTCGTGTGTACCATTTAGAATATTACCTATAAAATTCTCACTTATGTTAAATGTAGAACCTGCTACACCGGCGCTTCTCATTATCTGCCCATTCTGATTTTGCCAGAATATATCACCAGTTTTAAGGTCATTAGTTATTGTTCTAAAGTTAATACACCCTACGCCTGGGAGTAACAATTCTTTACGATATGTATTTGCTCCTACTTTTGATTGTGTCCAAACTGAAAAATTAGTAAATAAACATAATTGGTTATTGGTCTTTCCTATACCTGTTGCTTTCTCATTATCTACACCACCATAGAATTCTTCATAATTATCTGTCGGAAATGACTCAGGCCTTACATTGGCCGAACTATCTATTAAAGACCATTCTGATCGCAGAGGATCAAGGCTTATGGTATAATCTACTCCTGTGCCTGTGGTTCCCTCATAATTTTCACTTAATGTTAATGTTTGGCCAGCTACGCTTACAGCTGATATAAAATAAAATTTAGAACCATCACCTGTGCGGTTAAATAATTTGCCAACCATTCCCTTGGTAAAAGCGGTACTATTTCCTGTAACTGTAGGTGAACCATTAGTAACATCAACATCTTCATCTGAATAAGTCTTTGAACCCCATAGATGTATTTGATTACCAAAGGATTCAATGAAAGGCCTAGTTAATGGAGTACCGTGATTTGTAGAAATTTGAGCTCCCAGGGCCGAATCAGCTTTAATTGATTCGTGAGTAATAGCTGAACCTGAATAATCAGCCCTATCATCATAAAAGAAAAGTGAACCACCTACTAAGGTGCGATATATTTCCACTTGATCGATACCATCTTGCACAGAAGAATTAGCAAGAATGTTTATTTTAATACCATCGTTAGGATTAGTTCCGGCAGTCATAGCAGCCGAAGCCCCGGCACCATTACCTATTATGCTATGTTTTGACCTACGATAACTAAAATCAAACTTATAATCACCTGCTGACAAGGAACCATTCACTTGAGAATTATAAGTAGCTACAGCCGGTGGAGCATCAATTCCTATCTCCCACGCTGTTACACCATCAGTAATTCTTATCCTATTAAGTCCATTCGTAAGAAATAATAGACGAGGTTTACCCATTACTGCATAGTCATATTTCTGTTTTGTAATAAGCCCCGAAATTAAAAGTGTCATTTTTTATCCTCTAATAAATTCCTTTAAAAATTTAATTGCTTTTTCAATAGTATATTTTTTTGTCAGCATAACAAAATTACATGCACCGCCTGTTACACCACAGCATAAAGTTTTAAATGTTAAGGTTTCTTGATCCACAACAAAAGGTTTTGAGCCATCCTTATCTATTTCTGTTCCACAAAAAGGACAACTTCCTGATTTCATTAGTTTATCTATTAAAGGTATTCCATCACTCTGTTTTTTTTGTAATGCTTTTGTAATTTTTTGCCACTCTTTTTCATCAAATGTATACTTACCCATAATACTTCTCCTTTTAAAAAGTGTTTACTGCGCCATCTGTAGTTATTGCTATTCTCAAATCTATTTCATCTTCTGTCTGAAGTCTAAGTATCCCCTCTACCAATCCCCCACCTAAAACTGATGAATTATCTTTGACTAAGCCATTTCTCGTTTTATCTACACCATCTTCTGATATATCCTCGTTCCTGCTATCAGGAGTTTCTTCATCTTTAATATCATCAGGATCATTTTCTGTATTTAATCCAGACCATCTAGAAATTGTTTTTTTTTGTTCAAGCATATTTTTTATACCAATTGATAGTTTCAAAGCTATCCTTAAATATTCCCACTTTTTTATTGCCCAAACTTCTTAACTTTTCTATTTCTTCAACTGCTTTTTGCATTCTCTTATTGCAACCATTTATGTTAAATTCATCTTTAAGAAAAGGTATCTCTCCAAGGTCAAACTTTTTAAAAAAATATTCTCCATTTCGTTTAGCCGAATAGTAATTTTTTATTACATCTATCGGATGTTGTAAGTGATAGAAATTCATATAGTTATAAGTTTTTAATCTAGTAATCTTATTTAATCTATACCCAAAGTCAGTATCTTCAAATCCCCAGCCTTTATAAAACTCGTCAAACCCACCAACTTTATTAAATAACTCACTTGTAATAAAAAAAACATCACTATGGAATGTTTCCCATCTCCCATTAAAAATATAATCAGAAGTTGCCTTTCTTTTAATTTTCTGTTTAAAATGTTCAAAAGTATATTCCATTCCCATATCAATAATATCTTTAGCTATAAAACCTTTTGCTTTAGAAATTAAGAAATCATCTAACTTACTTAATCCCTTTTCAATATAATCATTCTCAAGCAATATATCATTATCCATAAATAAAAGGATATTCCCATTAGCTAATCCTGCTCCATTGTTTCTTGCTTTAGCACGATTAACATCATAAACTTCAATAATTTCATTTGGCTGATGGCTTTGTTGTTTTAAGTTTTCCCTTTGCCAACTTAAATTCTTTTTATTTTTTACTGGTATAATTATACTTAACATTGTTAATTAGAAAAATAAGGTACTAATGAATCAAGTGTATAGTCGCTTGAATGAAACCATATTTTCCCACCTGTTACTTCGTTATCGTGCATTATAATAACAGCGGCCACATTAAGATAATCTGCACCTAAATCAAAAACCTGCCATCCATAATTATAATAAGGATCTGCCCCGGGACCATTGCCATCAATTGAAAACTCTTGAGAATCTACTAATTTAGTTCCTGCTGAAGGTTGATTATCCCAAGTTAAAGTACTTTCATCCCAAGTATCTACTACCTTGAAAACATCCATAGCGTGAGTAAATGTTCCAGGGGGGCCTTCATCACTTACAGTTCCCCTAAAACCATAAATATGCAAATATCTTTTTCTAGTTACTCCCTGCTTTATAAAAGTTCTACAAGCATATGATGTAGCACTTCCTCTATCTGAACCCATACAATATAAAACTTCAGACGTTCCAAAATTTTCATCATTAGCCCCATAAGAAGCATCATCATTTGAAACATAAGCATCATTTATAACTAGTACCCCTTTATCGTTATATAAATTTCCAGGACTACCAGCAATGTATAAATTAAAATTAACATTGCAATCATCAGATTTCAAATTAAACAAGCCCATAATGGGGTACCCTACAGCAACACTATTGTTTTTGGCAAACCCAGCTCTTGTCTTTAATCTACCTCTGACAATAAGTTCATTTCTACCATCAGGTGTTTCCTCATTTCGTATGAGATGTGGCTTTACTTGAGTATTTAAACCAGCGAATTTCATAATTTAATCATCTTCTTCTTAATTATATTTACCTTTGGAATATTGTGGATATATTTATATTTTTTATACTCTGCCATATATTCGTTAGCCAAAGTTATATATTTTTTATCCTCATCAATATAAATGCCTATGCTCTCTAATATTATTTCTTTATGTGGTAAATTTTCTTTTTTATAACCACCATTATCAAAATTAGCATCAAACCATTTAATGTAAATTACTTTCATAGTTTATAAATCCTTATATGGTATTTGGCTTACTTCAGGTAATAACCTACCCATGGCATTCATCAGTTCGTCCTTTTCCTTTTGATAATATCCATACGCATTATTTATATCATTATTGTCAATATCCTCGTTATCTTTCATTGCCCAGATAGCTCCTCGCCAAAGGACATTATCGCTTAAAGTAGTAATTATTGAAATATCATTATCATTGATTAAACGTGGTAAGCGATAGAGGTAATCAAAATCAACGATAATCTGTTCGGTTGGGCGTTCATATAATTCAAGCATCAATTGCCCTGGAGGTGCTATTTTAAACGTACCTGTGGTTATAGTAGAGCCTTCATATGCCCTATCTATGTTAAAAGTAGTAGAATTAACATATTCAAGCGTATAATCAACGCTATCGCCATCTATCCGCAAAGCCATACCATCCATAGCCTCAAGCAGTATTCCTGTTGCTATGGTACCTTGTGTGTCGCCATTATCTATAGAAATGGTGCCTGTGGCATAAAAAGCATCAGTAGAGAGAATAATCGCCCCATCAGAAGGTTCTGAATCAGTATCTACATCAAATATATCGGGATCACTAAGGTCAGTCTTGCTTTGCAAGATAATCGGATCTTCGTTAGTTCTATCTACTACATTCCATACTCCTAGGACATCTCTGCCAAGATAATATCTATCTTTGAGTATTTTGAATGTAGCAACAGTATTTGTTGTGCCTGCATAAGCCACATCAAGTTTAGCATTGTTATCATCTGTTATGCTAGCAATACGATATTCAACATCAATATCATCATCACAGACAAATACTCTATCTTTAAAATCAGAAGTGAATACTCCTGTAGTGATAGTAATGGTCTTTGAACCATTGGTTACCGCCATTGTGCCGGTGGTATATTCAGCAATAATTAAAACTCGCCCTTTCTTCAATAAGAACTTCCGTAAACTAGGAAGTTTATTACATTCTTCCTGAATGTTGTTAAGAGCCAATTTTATGGATGTCAATAATTTGGCATTGGCATCAGTCGTTAAATCTATATTGCCGAGACGATGGGCCATCTCATTTCTTAATTCTTGAAAAGTTCGCATTATAAATTTACCTCCTTGACAAAACTTAATTTATATGGTATTCTTATATTAGCTAACGACAATGCGGTATTTTTATGTTTAAACTCGGCAGTTAGTAAGGTGAAAATATATAACCGTATTTTCGTTAGCAACCTGAAAGCTGCCGTTTTAATTAGGAGAATATAATGCCTGTTAAAATAATTTGCAAAATTTGTGGTAAAACATTCGAAGTTAAACCTTATAGGAAAAAAAGTGCCAAAGTCTGTTCGTATAAATGTCGCTATCAAAGCCAAAAAGGACAAACGGGTTCTAAAAGCAATAGTTGGAAAGGTGGTAAATATAACCACGGCGATGGATATATTTACATTCATAAGCCTAATCATCCGTTTTGCAATAAACAAGGGTATGTTTTTGAACATCGTCTTGTTGTGGAAAAGCATCTTGGAAGATACCTTAAACCAAAAGAACGAGTTCATCATCTTAATAAAATAGTTAGTGATAATCATATTAAAAACCTTATGTTATTTAAAAACGGAAACTATCATCGTTGGTTTCATAAGAAAGGTTTTTGTAATTTAAAAGGTATTATTTTCGACGGTCGCATTCTTCTTTAAAAAACTTCTCAATAGCGTTTTGAATCGTAACCTTGAATTACCACCTTGCCATCACAATTAGCAGTTGATCCCGTACCAAAAACTGCAAGCCACCCACCGGCAGGCAATTTAATTGGTTGAGGAAAAGTTGCTACAACATTATATGGCGATGTAACCGCACCTTCTATAAAGATTTCATCCAAGACAACATAGCCGGTAAGAAAACATCGACTATCATTCTCATCTGGGTACCAACGTAATTCAAATAATACATCCCCTGTAGTAGTTAAAACCCCACAAGACCAACCAGTTACATAGCTTTTGTCTCCCCCATTGAAATGTTGAGCCATACCTGCATTAAGTATACCTGCAGGAATTGATGTAATAAATACATCATTCGTTGATCGTCTTATAGTAATTGTTCCCACACATTCAGCATCAACACTTACTTGGTCTATATACTCAAATATCTGCGCATCACATATTGCAACATCACCATTTAATTCAAAAGTTGTTGATACTTTTTCTGACGAGTTTGTGCCTGTAATCGTAACAGTTTGCGTGGTATCACTAGAATCACTACTAACTACTTCAAGTGTATCTGATCCTGATGTTAATTGTAGATAGGTACTATCAAGTTCTGTTATTAATTCTGCTGCAGCATCTATATCGTCATCTATAACGCATATATGCCACCCTTCTACTTCATATGGCCTATATACTTTATTTCGTTCATATTCTGATTCAATGGCGGATGCAGAACTACAGAATATAAAAAAACCTAACAACAATAGTAATATGGTTATTTTTTTCATATATTTACCCTCACATGGGGGGAGTGCATAAAATACCCTCCCCCTAATTTGTAGATTATTGTCCTAGTTTCACAGTAAAGTCATCATTCTCATCACACCAAAGTTCACCTGTATGCGCTCCGGCAGCAGCCTGATCATTGCCAGCCTTTAAACCAGCCCAGAGATTACCTTTGATAGCAACATTTCCACTTGCATCAACGCTGAAAACTTGACAGGTTCCATCATCTACCTTAAGTGTTCCACTAACAACCGCATTTCCACCAATGTAAGCCCCTAATGTAGTACTTATTTTACCAATTACACAAGCACCACCAGATCCAACAATTAAAATATCTGAACCATTAGATTGTAATGCTAAAGTACCGCCTTCGGCATTAATATCAAGGTTTCCATCAGCGTCTATCAAATCGCCATCAACTGATAAATTTCCGACCAATTCAGTATTACCAGTAACTTTTAATACGTCTCCTATATAAATATTACCAGTATTACTGAAATTACCAATAAGACAAGCACCTAAATTGTCTGTAGAAAATACACTATCTACAAAGTGGCCTTTAACTGTTAAATCACCAGCTGAAGTATCAAATATTAAACTATTAAGCAAAGAAGCATCAGTAATAGTTAAATCAGCTTGATACATAGTAACATCACCGGATAATTCAGTTGCACCACAAACATTCAAGCCAATTCCTATTTTTACAGCATCATCAGCATCAAATCTAACTGTTTCAACGATAGCACCATTTATATTTTGGCTGAAGATAATATCACAGTCTTCAGTTCCATCACTTGCATCTGTAAGCGTAAAATCTATTGAAGCCTGTTCTTCTACGCCACCAACATCATCAATGTGAACAACTAAACCAGCTCCAAGGCCAGCAGCACCTGTTCCCGTTGAAGAAGAAGTCAATTTTAACAAATCCTGCACAACATTGGTAGAAGATGTATCATTGACTATATTGATGTCGTTTATAGTTGTTATCAATCCATTAGCAGCAAGTGTTAATTTAGTAACCAATGAACCACTTGTATCGTTAATGAATAACAACTTATTGCTATCACCATCATCATTCTTAAATTGCCATTCATCGCCATTATCAGCTGCAGCATCTGATGTTAATTGAAATAGAGCATCTTTATTAGCAGTTGCATAACTTTCAACAACAACATCATTATCGTTTGAGGTAAACCTATGTTCATCATCAATAACTACATCATAGGTTTCATCACCAATAATAAGTGAAGTTACAGTTGTGGCCCCGGTTACAGACATTGTGCTACTTACAGTCAAAATACCTGTTACAGCAACAGTTCCACCATCAGGAGCAATTTCTAAATTACATGAACCAGAAGTTGCTATTATCGGCACATCGGCAGTAGTTTTGAAATATATAAAATCATTAACATCACCACCTGTTAGAATATCAACAGTACCTTCTGTTGCGTCTGCTTGAGGATACAATTCTATAGAACCATCACTTGTAGATAGTAACACGTCATTTCCATCAAGATTAATAGTAAATGTATCACTATTATCTCCAAATATAATAGAGGCATCAGTACCTAAATCAATAGTCTGATCATAAGTAGTTCCTGTAATGTCATTAGTATCTAAAATGGTAACAAGAAGCTGGCCACTTGAATAAGTAGCTATAAACTTCGCAGGAGCAGCATCAAGTGTTATCGCTGTTCCTGTATTTGTCCAATGCCCATCACTTCCTAATGAACCTGCCTCCAATGCTAAAATGTCAACTGTAGCTGCATCAAATAAATTCCATTGATCAAGTTGAGACCAGCCTTGCTTATACTTCTCAAGCAATTCTGTATCAAGTGTTGAGGCAAATAGTTGAGGCATAATTAACAAGAGAACCATTGTCAACAAGCAAAACTTGCCTAATTTTTTAAACATTTATTTCACCTTCCTTTAATTGTGAGGGAAGAGGACATCCTCCCCCCTCATTTTGTACTTTACAAATTATTCTCATTGCAGTTTACGGATTGCTCTTAATCAAGCCTAAAATAGTCAAGCGGACATCTTTGTAAGAAGCACTAGCAGCTGTATTGTCATCTTTCCACAGCTTGATATTGATTTTGTTCAATGTAGAACTATCTTCTTTAGCTGTAACACTTGAACAATTAGCAACTGGATCTTCAATTAGATGCGCGCCTAAAACAATTACCTCATCAAAATCACTTGACAAAGTAACATCTCCAGTTGCACCATCTGTGTCCACATCTACATAAGCTAATTGATATTCACCTGCAAATTCACTTTTTACTACTGTTCCTGCACTGTAACCCATATCTTTTCACCTTCCTTTATTTTTTGTCCTTAGCTTCTGCTTTAGCTTTAGCCTTGGGTTCCTCTTTAGGAATTTCCTTAGTTTCTTTAGTATTCTTAAAAACATCACCAGCATTTTTCAATAGGACAATTCCTATCTTATCACTAACTGCTGTCTCTTTGTTAGGAATAAAAGAAACTTTCTCACCCAACACCTCAACCTTTTTAGGATTTTTCTTACCTATATAAATCAACTTCATAATTTACACCCCCTGTTAAGCGTTAGGATTAATAGCATAAGTATCAAGAGCTATTACACCATAATCTATACTATTAAACTTAATCTTTTGAGATCCAAAAATAGCTCCACCGGTGATAACATGTTTGTTGCCTCTATCATCTGTTTCTTCATTCCATCTACTTCTTTCACCAAAACCTAAAGCTACTGCCTTTGCACCACAAAATAGAGCTCTTGCCCCGGGAGTAACTCCACCACTACCCCAAGTTGAGAATGTAGGCACAAATGGATGTGCTACAAGTAAAACACTATCCCAAATACCTATGGCATTCTGGAATAGAACGTTTTTGGGGCCACGAGGACCAGCTTCACGATAAGTCTGTCTGTAAACAGAATCTTTCTTGAAGTCATACTTTTGATAGTTATGCACGAAACAGACATACTTAACATCCCCTGGAAGATTCAAAGGCTCAATCAGCGGCACGCCTGCTACTTCTGTCTCAGCTAATACTACTGCTTTAGCTAAAAGGTCTGTATCAATTATGTCTGCACTATCAATATCACTAATAGATGTTGCATTACCACCAAAGAGATTACGATTAGAGGTTGGTCCGGTAGGAGTATTTGCGAAAGTATAACTGGTAAGGCCTGCCATTTTTCTAAAAAGGTCCTTCTCAATTATTCTAGATAACCACAACTTAAGTTGTGTTTTTGCTTCTATTCGCATACTATAAGCAGCTTTCTGCTCATCCATACGACCTTTTAATCTTACTGAATGGCGCTTTTGGTCAATGAACCACGAAAAATCATAGGTATCTAACTCACCTTCATGACCCTTCATCTCATTATCGCCATCAACACCTTCACCTGTCAATAAAGGACTAAAACCTATCGTAATTTTATGTCCTTTTTCAACCAAGAAATCATTCTTTTGCAGAACAATGGCATTGCCACCTTGTTCCTTTGACTTAACCTGCCCAGCTCTCATGAGCCACAAATTTTGCACAGCTTCAAAAATCAGTTTCTTTTCAAAGATTACTCTGCGCAGAGCAGCATTACTAAGTGTGTTACCCATTAAAATCACCTTCCCTTTTATGTTATGTTAATGTTTCAACTTGAGATTTTTTCAGGCTTCTCTTGCCGAAACAGGAAAGGCGA
>SDBT01016666.1_pt1 | contig 11627 bp, 12 predicted proteins | sample 2277101 | NCBI WGS metagenome assembly SDBT01 (sample SAMN10404973, study PRJNA504765) | marine sediment metagenome | isolation source: marine sediment core GS10_PC15, 103 cmbsf | place: Arctic Ocean: Southern Knipovich Ridge | collected 2010
CCTCAGGGGTGGCAAAGAGGCAATCAATTCTAATGGCGCCCTGGCTAAGATGGTTCAGGAAGCCAGTGAACGCGCTGGTGTGCCTGACGGCGCGGTGCAATTTATTGAAGATACCGACCGTGCCGTGGTTGATAATATGCTGAAAATGAACGACGTTATCGACCTTGTTATCCCCCGGGGCGGCGCCGGCCTGATAAATTCGGTTAAAGAGAAGGCTACCATGCCGGTGGTTAGCGGCGGTATCGGCGTTTGCCATACATATGTAGACAGGAGCGCCGACATGAGCAAAGCCACCGCTATTGCCTTCAACGCCAAGGTACAGCGCCCCACGGTATGTAATGCCTTGGATACGCTGCTGGTGCACGCTGAAATCGCCGGGCAATATCTACCCGTAATCGCCGCAGAGTGGGCAAAAGCAGGCGTCGAGATGCATTGTGATGAACGTGCTTTATCGATTCTTAAATCACATCCCGCCTTGAAGCTGGTTCCGGCAATTGACGAAGACTGGGGTAAAGAATATCTGTCACTTACCGCCGCGGTAAAGGTAGTAGATTCTCTGGAAGAAGCGCTTCAGCATATTGAGCGCTACGGCTCAGGGCACTCTGAGGCGATTATCACCGAAGAATACGAAGCAGCAATGCGTTTTCTCAATGAAGTGGATGCTGCCTGTGTCTATGTCAATGCCAGCACTCGCTTTACCGATGGGGGACAGTTTGGTCTGGGAGCGGAAGTCGGCATCAGCACCCAGAAAATGCACGCCCGTGGTCCATTGGGACTAAAGGAATTGACTACTTACAAATGGATTATCTTTGGCAGCGGCCAGGTAAGAGCCTGAATATCATAATGAGTCCAGAGTCGCCTGTTGCATCTGGAATAATTGCCGGATACCCTTTTCCGCCATTAAGAGTAATTCGTCAACTGTCTGCTTGGAGAAAGGCTTGCCTTCCGCCGTACCCTGAATCTCCACAAACTCTCCCCGGCTGGTCATGACCACATTGAAGTCGACTTCTGCATTGGAGTCCTCGTCATAGCACAGGTCTAACATCATATAGTTATGTAAAACTCCGACACTGGTAGCCGCGACGGCGCTCGTTAGCGGTATTGACGATATTATCCCCATATTTGCCAGGGTTTTAAGTGCCTGATGCAGGGCAATATAGGAACCGGTAACTGCCGCTGTCCTGGTGCCGCCATCTGCCTGCAATACGTCACAATCTATAATCAGCGTTCTTTCTCCCAGTTCGGAAAGGTCAGTTACTGCCCGTAGTGAACGCCCGATGAATCGTTGAATTTCGTGATTTCTACCGCCAACCCTGCCCTGCGCAGAATCACGGGGACTACGGGTAGCTGTAGCTCGCGGCAGCATCGCATATTCCGCAGTAACCCAACCGGTGCCGCTACCTCTCAGAAATCTGGGCACCCGTTCCTCAACGGTGACGGAACATGATATCCTGGTCTTGCCTACTTCCATCAATACCGAACCTTCGGCAAACTTCTGAAAACCGGGGGTTATCTTAACGATTCTCAGCTCATCATGAGCACGACCATCAGTTCTTTTCACATGAAATCTCCTGCTGACTTGTACGTTTGAGTATAACATTGATAGGTGGTAATAGACAATTAGTCCAAACTCAGCAGGTAGTCTTTTAACCAGCTTAAGGCAGCCCTGGCAGCGCTTTCTTTATTTTGCTCGCGGTTTCCTTTGAAGGTGTGCTTTCTACTGTAAGATTCACCTTGATGGGCCAATCCCAGGCAGAATAATCCCACCGGTTTCTCCGGCGTTATCCCACCCGGACCGGCAATTCCAGTATCCGACAAGCATATATCCACCGCCAATAACTTTTTGCCCCCGCGCGCCATTTCTTCGGCCACCTGATTGCTCACGGCACCATACCGGTTGATAGTATCTTCTTTTACGCCCACCACTTTAATCTTAACCGCATTACTGTAAGCAGTGACTGAACCCTTATAGTAGTTTGAGCTACCGGGTACGCTGGTTATCAAATGAGACAGCAGTCCCCCGGTAGCCGACTCGATAATTCCTAAAGTAAGCCCTTTCAGTTGCAACAAATCGCCGACTTCCTGCTCCAGAGTGACTGTAACCCTATTCCGCTTTGCCGTTATTTTCTCTTCAGCCATGCCAGCACTTCTTCACTATAGATTATTTGTTAGCTTCATGTTATTATTATCGGAAGAAAACTTTGGAAACCAGCCGTATAACCTTTTTGATTATATAACATCTGCATAAATTAAATACAAGGAGGTTCTTCATGGGAGCAATAGCTGCGATTTTGGGTGCTGTTGGGGGGCTTGGCGCTATTTTGGGTATCGTTACTGCGGCGGAAATAATCCCTCCAATAGGCGCGCAATTCACATGGACATTCTGGTTAATGCTGGCGGCTGTTTTATTGCTATCATCTATCGCCATTAGTTTAGGGCGTGGTGGCGGCGATTAATTAAATTTATTACAATTTTGACAACAATAGAGGGATAAAACTGCCGACAGAGCATCACAGTGACACCTATTTATTGCGACTGCGGGTTTACCCCGGTGCTTCCAGTAACAAGGTTACGGGTTTTGCCGACCGTGTTTTACAGGTAAGAATTACGGCACCCCCGACTAAGGGTAAAGCCAACGTGGAACTGATAAGGTTTCTCAGTAAAATGCTGGGTGTGAGCAAAGGTTCGTTAACTATTGTAAAAGGATTTACCAGCCAGAACAAGGTTATTGCTATTGCTGGACTGAGTCAGGAAGAAGTTATACAGCAGCTTTCACCTGAGCAAAGTACCTGAGCCTATTTAGTTAAAAGACTTGTGCCATCAGGGTGTCGCATATTGAATCCTCTCCTTTAACCCCCCATATTCGCTATAATGTATCTGATAAGCTCAATCCAGAAATTCGGTGGATTGAGCCTAAGGATAGCAGAAATATCGTGGACTGCTTTAGAGATTATCATGTAGTAGAACCCTAAGATTACCACTATTGCTACTAATTGACCTATCCGTGATGGTACGCTCTCAGAGTGTCGCATCATATCTAATCTTCTACCTACTCTGGCTCGCCTTTGGCTTACTGTTGCCTGGGATTAGCTGGCTCGCTTCACTAAACCCTCTTCTTCCGGCGACGCCACCATGCAAAGTAGACGATAACGCCAATAACTATCCAAACCGGGCTGAAAATACCGACCCAGATGAATATATTGGCCAGCACATGCCCAAAGGTGGCCAGGCCGCTCCAGGCGCCACTGGCAATGGTACCAGCGCTCCAGCCGGGAAGAACATCAACATAATTGTTCCTGACTTTGATATCCGTATTACTCTTGTCATCGGTTACCTTAAGGGTAACGTTATAACTTCCCTCAGATTTATAGGAATGGGTTGGCGATACATCGGTGCTGGTGCTCCCGTCACCAAAGTCCCATTCATAGCTGTAGGGGGAAATGCCGCCGCCAATACGGGGGTCAAAGTGAACATTCTGTCCCACCTTTACTATTTTCTTGCTGGCAGTAAAAGTTACATCAAGCTCCGCCTGGTTCAGCTGCACCCGAATAAGTGAGGTAGCCGAGGTCCGCTCCAGATACTGCATCCGGCCCTTCGTCTGCTCGATTTCGCCTCTTGTTTTTGAGAGCTCACGCTGAACATCAAGGATATCCTCTACTTTTTCTGCCTTCTCCATCAGCCTGAGATATTGCTCTTCGGTTGCTTCAAGGTTTTTCAGCTTGGCACTCAGGTCAACATACTCCTCGGTTACATCTTTGCTTGATGTGTCCTCGTGGGTAACATCAACCGCCAGTCCACGCAGGGTTCCCATAACGGTACTAAAATCCTCAGCCGGCACGCGAATGGCGATAATACCGACGAGTCTTTCCTCCTCCTTCCACTTTGTTGAGGAAACTACATACCCGCCAAGGTTCTCAGCGAGTTCAGCAATCCGGTCTAAGGCAACGGCGACGTCATTCACTACCAGCGACATCTCTGCGGTGCGCACAATCATGCGTTCACCAGCCCAGGACTGCTCTGCCTCTTTAGGCGCCGGTGCTGGAGTCGGAGTTGGAGTTGGTGTTGCTCCTGGCGGTGCTTGAATGATGATAGATGGTGCTGGCGACGAACTACTAAACTTGGGCGCGGGCGCCGGCGCTGGCGCAGGTGCTGGCCTTGGCGCTGGCGCTGGCGCTGGTGCTGGAGCAGGTGGCGCTTTGGCACAGGCTACTGGAATCAGCAGCAATATGACCAGTATTATTCCTATTATCAACCTTTTCATAAGAGCCTCCTATTTATTGCACCTTCACTATAGCATAACGCTGGCGGGAAGAAAAGGTTAGGGCGATTTATTGTTTTGACTGGCAAAGACTCCAGGCCCTGAACTTCATAAGCTTTACGGAAAACAACCCAACTGACACTTTACAACCCTGATTCCAAGATTGTCGGCGACCTTTCCGACATCCTGCGGTCTTAATTTTAGTTCGCTGGCGATTTTAAAGGCAACCGCGCAAGGCAGCTGACCATTAACCAGCGATGAAACCACCCTCTCCTCCAGTGTGTTGTCCATTTTATGTCTCTCCTTTCGATATCACTTATTTTAATATTAGCATAGCTGATAATATTCAGTATATAGAGTACTTACCGAGGTTCTGTTCATTCCTGGTTGGTCATACTTCTATTAAACCTCATCCCCTTTAGGAATAGTAACCCCATCCCCCTATATCCCCCTTCCCCTTATCAAGGGGAAGGGGGAGGTTTTAATAAGAAAGGCTTCGCCTCTCTTTAACTCTCCTTTTTTAGCTCTTTCCTTTAACATCTCATAAGGAGAGGGGGAATCCTTTAAAAGAGAGTCTGGCACCCCTCTTAAACACTTGCTTGTAATGTTTATCCTCTCTCACTGAGAAAGGGGGAGAGGGATAAAGGGTGAGGGGTTAGCAGAGAACAGCCAGGATTGAGTAAAAGGCTTATCGACTCACTATCTTGCCTCGTCCTTACATTTAAGAAAGCATCTCTCATATGAAGTTCGCAGTTAAATCAGGCGGCGACCCCGCGGCTCTATACGGCAGAATACCCCTGATATTATCCGCTTGGCATCAATAAAATAAGCAGGTCTAACTATTATTATTCAATATAATTAAAGCATTAATATATCGAATATAAGTATAAATCAACCTGAAGGCTTGACAAATAATATAAAATGTTTTAATATGGTATACGGTGACCGTATGCCGTATATCATGCATGTTATTCATATATAGTGGGAGTTCAATTATATGAACAGGATTTACTTGAAGGATGAATATTGTATTGGCTGTGGCTTGTGTCGAGTGCACTGCCAGGTAAGCCATTCAAAATCCAATGATATACTCAAGACTTTTAAAAAGGAATCGACACGCCCGGTGGCGCGATTAAGTGTTGAGAGAAAATCTGCCGTTTCATTCGCGGTGACGTGTCGCCAGTGCCAGGAACCCCACTGTGTGTATGCCTGTCTTACCGGAGCCCTCCAAAGAGATTCCGCTAGTGGTATTATTATTGTAGATGATGAGAGATGCATCGGTTGCGGGACATGCATTTTAGCCTGTCCCTTTGGCGCTATCAGCCAGGAGAAAGACGGTGGCAGGATAGTCAAATGTGACCTGTGCATGGATAAAGATACACCAGCATGTGTCGCTAACTGCCCCAATGAGGCGCTGGTATACATGAAGGCTCAGTCTTTATGAAAACGCGAGAGAATTATCGCACGGCAAAATATAGTGGAAGTTACCGTAGAGAATTAAAGGACTACTGATGATTGCAATTATTGATTATGGCTCCGGAAATCTACGCAGCGTTGCCAATGCTGTGGCTAAGCTAGGTTATCAGGCTAAAATAACCGGTAATGCCAATGATTTGCTTAATGCTAAGGCAGTTATCCTGCCCGGGGTTGGTTCCGGCGGCGATACCATGCAAAGCCTCAAGAGCATTGAGCTGGTTAGCCCGATTCGCCGATACATCTCGGAAGGAGGCGCCTTCTTCGGCATCTGCATTGGATTACAGGTCTTGTTTACCGGCACAGAGGAAGGTGGCGGGTACGAGTGCCTGGATATTATACCGGGTCGGGTAAAGAAACTGCCTTCGGGACTCAAGATTCCACACATGGGATGGAATCAGGTAACGCAGAAAGTTGCCCACCCGATTTTTGAGAATATACCGGATAAAGCCAACTTCTACTTTGTTCACAGCTACTATGTTGAGCCGGATGATGCGTCAATAGTGGTTGGGGAGACCGACTATGTCTTAACTCTGTGCAGTGTAATTGCCAGAGGAAACCTGGTAGCCACTCAGTTTCACCCGGAAAAAAGCGGTGATTATGGCTTGAGAATGTATGCTAATTTTATAAAGATGGCTATGGAAACATAGGTGAAAGGTTAATTAAGCGAGGATGGAATGGCAACACATACGGTAAAATACCTGATTATTGGTAACTCGGCGGGAGGCATCGGCGGCGCTGAAGCAATACGCGAAGTAGACAGGCAGGGTGCTCTGGCTATTGTTTCCGATGAGCCTTATCCTGCCTATTCACGACCGCTTATCTCAAACTACCTTGCGGAAGAGTATCCTTTGGAAAAAATGCTGTTCCGGCCGCCTGATTTCTATGAGACGAACAATATCCGAACTTTTTTAGTCAGAAAAGTGCAGCGACTTGATATTAATAATCATATTATCGAGCTGAAGTCTGACGAGAAAATTGCGTGGGACAAACTCCTGCTGGCTACCGGCGGTTCACCCGTCTTCCCCCGGATAAAGGGCATGGGAACCAGAGGGGTCTTTACCTTTACTACGCTCAATGACGCTAAAGCAATCGACCATTTCCTTCATCGAAGCGGTTCATCAAGGGCGGTGGTTATCGGTGGCGGTCTTATTGGCATAAGTGTCACCGAGGCGCTGGTGAAACGAGGCATTGAAGTTACAATAGTCGAGATGAAAGATAGTGTTCTAAGTACTATCCTCGACAAGGAAGCATCGTCAAGGGAGGAAGAAGCAATCACCGGAGCCGGCATAAGAGTGGTAACCGGCCATACCGTGAGTCAGATTATCTCTGGACAAGGTATCCTCAATAGCGTGATGCTGGACGATGGGATCATAATCCCTTGCCATCTGGTAATCGTAGCCATTGGTGTTCGGCCGCGCCTCGAGATTGTATCCGGTACGGGAATAAAGGTGGGGAGGGGTATTCTTGTTGATGACCACATGTCTACATCCATACCGGATATTTATGCCTGCGGTGATGCCGCTGAAGCACACGACTTCGTTTACAATGAGCCCCGGCTCTCCCCTATCTGGCCCAATGCGTATATCGGGGGAAGGACTGCCGGGTTCAATATGGCTGGTGTATCCACCAGGTATCCGGGTGGGACAGCAATGAATTCCCTGAAATACTTCGGGCTTGATATTGTTTCCGCCGGTTTAGTGGACCCGCCTGATGATAGTTATGAAATATTCAGTAATACGGGTGACAAAACTTACCACAAAGTTATTGCAAAAGACGGACTTGTAGTGGGGATGGTATTTGTCGGCAATATCGAAAAATCCGGTATTATCTTTAATTTCATACGGGAAAAAGTGAATGTGGATGCCTTCAAGGAGGTACTTACCGACGACGATTTCGGCTTCGCTTCTCTCCCTGAAGAGATGTGGCGACCGCATCTGGAGATACCTTCTTCGGCTCTTGTTTCACCTGCTATCAATCTTGAACAGACTGAAGAGATAGTTCTGGCAGAGTAGAGTTTTTAAATTATTATTACAGGAGCAATAACCATGAAAGACATTCGCCAGGTGCAAAACCCTTATGGCGACGACAAAGTGATTGACGGTTGTTCCATATTTGGCATGATGGATACTTCGGGAAACAGGTTTTCCGGAGAAGGCGTCATCAAGGCAATTGCCAATATGCATGACCGCAGTAACGGCCTGGGCGGCGGTTTTGCTATCTATGGACTGTATCCCGAATATGCAGACCTTTACGCCTTTCACGTAATGTTCACCAGCCGGCAGGGGCAGCAGGAGACAGAGGCATTCCTTAACGCCAGGTCCAACCTGGTCCACACCGACACGGTGCCGACGCGAATAATATCATCAATTGTGAATCAGCCTCTCGTGCGGCGCTATTTCCTTGATATTGGCCGGCACAAACCGGAGACAGTGTCGGAAGATGACTGCATCGTCGATATGGTGATGGAAATAAATACGAAGCTGCCGGATGCCTTTGTCTTTTCCAGCGGTAAGGACATGGCTGTCTTCAAGGGTGTAGGTTACCCCGAACAGATAGCTGATTACTTCTGCCTGGACCAATACGAAGGATATCTGTGGACAGCTCACGGTAGATTCCCCACCAATACGCCCGGCTGGTGGGGCGGCGCCCACCCATTCAGCATCCTGGACTGGACAGTGGTTCATAACGGTGAGATTTCGTCTTATGGAACAAACCAGCGCTATCTGGAGCAATTCTGCTATCAGTGCACCATGCAGACCGATACCGAAGTTATAGCCTACGCTGTTGACCTTCTTCTAAGAAAGCACCGGCTTCCTATTGAGATAGTTGCCAGGATACTGGCACCGCCGCTCTGGAGTGATATTGAACGCCTTCCCGCAAAAGAGCAGGCGCTATTCCGAACCCTGCGCCAGGTATACGGCAGCCTGCTTTTAAATGGCCCGTTTACGGTGATTATTGCGCACCAGGGAGAGATGATTGGGCTTACCGACCGTATCCGACTGCGCCCACTCACTGTCGGAACGAAAGGAGACATGCTTTACCTTTCGTCTGAGGAGTCGGCCATCCGCCTTATCTGTCCTGACCTGGATAAGGCATGGATTCCAAGTGGCGGTGAGCCTATCGTGGGAAGGTTGAAATCCACGCTTCCAGAAAAGGAGGCGTTAGCTGCCGTGGAGGAAGGATGCTGACTAAAAGGATTATTCCCTGCCTCGATGTGAAAGGCGGGCGTGTCGTTAAAGGAACCAGCTTTGTTGGTCTTCGTGACGTTGGTAATCCGGTCGAACTGGCCAGTTTTTATTACAAAGAAGGCGCTGACGAACTGGTTTTTCTGGATATAACCGCCACCCCTGATGGACGGGATACGCTGGTCGAAGTCGTTGAGCGAATCTCCGAGGAGGTCTTTATGCCCCTCACCGTAGGTGGCGGACTGCGCCGGACTGCCGACATTCAACGAATGTTAAGGGCAGGTGCGGATAAGGTAGCGTTAAACACCGCCGCCGTGCTTACCCCCGAACTTATCAGAAAAGCTGCCGACAAATTCGGCAGCCAGTGTATTGTTATCGCCATTGACGCCAAGCGGATAGAAGGCAGCCATATACCTGAGTGGGAGGTTTATATTAATAGCGGACAGAAGCCAACCGGCATTGATGCTGTCGATTGGGCAAAGCGGGCAGTCGAACTTGGAGCCGGCGAGTTACTGCTCACCAGCATCGACGCTGACGGTCATCGCGCCGGATATGACATTGAGCTTACCCGAACCATATCTGAGGCAGTTGTGGTGCCGGTTATTGCCAGTGGCGGCGCCGGCAATTTAGAAGACCTTTACCAGGCATTATCCGCCGGTAAAGCGGATGCCGTTCTTGCCGCCAGCATATTCCATTATGGCACCCATTCAATTCTTGAGACAAAACAGTACCTGGCGGAAAGAGGCGTGCCGGTACGTATTTGAGGTGTATGGTGAAGACATATTTGCAACCTAAATTTATGATTGAGAGAGACCCTGAGCTTTGTATCCAGTGCGAGGTTTGCGTTAACCAGTGCAGCTTTGATACGCATTATTATGACGGTGATGAGGACAGGGTGAAGAGTCGACTGGATACCTGCACCGGGTGTCATCGCTGTGTTTCGTTCTGTCCCACCAGCGCAATAACCGTCAGGAAAGTCACTCAGGACTACCGGGAGAACTATAACTGGCGCCCTGAGGTCATTGAAGATATCATCAAACAGTCCGAGACCGGCGGCATGCTCCTTACCGGCATGGGTACTGATAAGAGCCATCGTGTCTACTGGGACCATCTGCTTCTCAATGCCAGCCAGGTTACCAACCCTTCCATCGACCCGCTGCGCGAACCAATGGAACTGACTACTTATCTGGGGCGAAAACCCGACCGGGTGGAACTTGACCGGGACTTGAACCTAAAGACAGTGACCGCTCCCCTAGTGCGCCTGGAAGTCCCGATTATGTTTGCCGCCATGTCTTACGGCGCGGTGAGCCTTAACGTGCAGGAGTCGCTTGCCAGGGCGGCTGCGGAAACGGGCACACTGTGGAACACCGGTGAAGGCGGACTTCATCCCAAACTATATAAATATGGAAATAACACTATTGTCCAGGTAGCGTCAGGGCGCTTCGGCGTTCACCAGGAGTACCTCGATATCGGCCGTATTGTCGAGATTAAGATTGGGCAGGGAGCCAAGCCCGGTATCGGCGGTCATCTCCCCGGCGAAAAGGTAAGCGCTGAGGTCTCGATTACCCGAATGATTCCCGAGGGGACGGATGCCCTTTCCCCGGCCCCCCAGCATGATATTTACTCTATTGAAGACCTGGCTCAACTCATCAACGCTCTTAAGGAAGCGACAAACTACACCAAGCCAATCTCAGTAAAGATAGCCGCTGTCCATAACTCGGCGGCCATTGCCAGTGGCATGGTGCGAGCCGGTGCCGATATCATTGTGCTTGATGGACTCAGGGGGGCTACCGGCGCCGCCCCCAAGGTTATTCGTGATAATGTCGGTATTCCTATAGAACTGGCTTTAGCTGCTGCTGATAACCGGCTCCGGCAGGAAGGTATCCGTAATCAGGCTTCACTGGTAGTCTCGGGAGGGATTAGAAGCAGCAGTGATGTGGCTAAGGCGATAGCCCTTGGTGCTGATGCCGTCTATGTCGGCACGGCCGCTTTAATCGCCCTGGGCTGTCATCTCTGCCAGCAGTGTCACACCGGAAAATGCGCCTGGGGCATAACGACTACCGATTCTTTCCTGACCAGGAGAATTAATCCTGACATTGGTGCCCGGCGGTTATCCAATCTTCTCCGTGGTTGGAGCCTGGAAATTAAGGATATACTGGGAGGTATGGGCATCAATGCCCTGGAAAGCCTGCGCGGCAACCGGCTGCACCTGCGGGGGATAGGACTATCTGATACGGAGTTGGATATCCTGGGCGTAAGAATGGCAGGAAGATAGAATGACCGAGAAATTAACCACTGGAAAGACAGATTCAGTTATGAAAATAGATGCTGGCGGAGTTTCATACCGCGAACTTAACGCTGCAGTAAGGGATAGAGCCAGGGAGTATCAGAAGGTTGAACTCTATAATGTTTGCGGCCAGAGATACATTGGCACTAATCTGAACCGCCGATTGTCGATAGACATATTCGGCACGCCGGGTAACGACCTGGGCGCATTTATGGATGGGCCAAGGATTAATGTATATGGCAACGCCCAGGACGGCTGCGGAAATACCATGAACAGCGGTGAAATAATCGTCCATGGTCATGCCGGTGATATTATTGGCTTATCGGCACGGGGGGGTAAAATATTTGTCCGAGATGACGTTGGTTATCGCGCCGGTATCCATATGAAGGAATATCAGGATAAAAAGCCGGTACTGGTCATC
>SDBT01016667.1_pt1 | contig 11627 bp, 13 predicted proteins | sample 2277101 | NCBI WGS metagenome assembly SDBT01 (sample SAMN10404973, study PRJNA504765) | marine sediment metagenome | isolation source: marine sediment core GS10_PC15, 103 cmbsf | place: Arctic Ocean: Southern Knipovich Ridge | collected 2010
TCGTGCGCACTGTTTGAAGCGGCACGCTGAGGCCCCCTGTTAGAGGGCATGAGTAAAAAAAGACATCTCCATGCTCATGCGTCTCACCAAGGGTAACTATTTGGCCTTGAGTAAAGGCCAGGATGAGTTTTCAAAGAGCTAAAATGTTACCAAATTTTATTATTGCTTGAAACATCCTATTGAGACCAAAAAGGTCTAACGGGATTCATCCCCTTCAAGGACCTCATTCATACTGCCTGTTCTGTAGCCTTCCATATCAACTGTTACATAGGAATAACCTATCTTCTTGAAATATGATACCACCTGCTTCCTTAATGCCCCTCCTAGAAATTTGGGGATATCTTCCTCCATGACCTCTATCCTGGCTATCTTGTCATGGTGCCTTACCCTTACCTGGGTGATGCCGGAGTTCCTCAAGAACCTCTCTGCCTTATCTACCTTTTTAAGGTTCTCCTCGGTTATCCTCGTGCCATAGGGAAAGCGAGAGCCAAAACAGGCAAGGGATGGTTTGCTCCAGACGGGTAAGCCCATCTCTTTACCCAGGGAGCGGATATCCTGCTTGGTAAACATAGCCTCTTTAAGGGGCGATCTTACCCCCAGTTCTTCGGCCACCTTCATACCAGGACGGAAGTCATCCAGGTCATCGAAATTGGTGCCGTCTAAGACATATCTCAGGTTGTTGTCTTTGGCAATACCTATTAGCTTGGTAAATAGCTCCTCTTTACACCAGTAGCATCTGTCTTTTGGATTATTGACGAATTTGGGATTAGTCATCTCGCGGGTCTCTATGATCTTGTGTCTTACCTTGAGACTCTGTGCCAAGGCTTTTGCCTGTTCTATCTCCTCAGAGGGATACACAGATGAGCTTGCAGTAACAGCCAAGACCTTATCTCCCAGGACATCATTGGCAACCTTCATGACAAAGGCGCTATCCACACCACCTGAGTAAGCCACAAGGACGCTCTGCATTTCGGTTAATATCCCTTTTAGCCTGTTTAGTTTTCCTTCCGAGGTAAGTTCAAATGCCTCCTCCCTCGTTGAATTCTTCTGTGGCTCATAGGTGCCCTTCATTGACTCCTCCTTTTTTTATTTGATATGCCTTCTTTTGACTCTAATCTCTTTATCCTTTCCGCAAGTTTCTCCTGGTCCTTCATCACAGAGCGAATGGCATCAGCTATTGGGTCAGGAAGTCTTCCATGTTCCAAACCCTGAATCTCCTTTACGGAGAAGCCCATTCCAATCCTCCCAGGGACCCCAACTACCATAGCCCCAGGAGGAACATCATGGATAACCACACTGCCTGCTCCGATTATAGCCCCATCGCCGATATTAATTCCCCCCAAGACTATCGCCCCTGTTCCCACCACTACACTATTGCCTAGGGTAGGATGACGTTTCTTCTTTTCTAAGGTTGTGCCGCCCAGGACAGCGCCTTGATACATCAGGACATCATCGCCAATCTCGGCAGTTTCACCTATTACTACACCCATACCATGGTCGATAAAGAATCTTCTGCCGATCTTTGCTCCAGGGTGGATCTCTATCCCTGTTAACCAGCGGTTGATATGGGAGATAAATCTTGCGATAAAGACCAGCCTATTCTTCCAGAGGTAGTGGGCCACCCTGTGTACCCAGATAGCATGTAGCCCCGGATAGAAAAAGATAACCTCCAGTAAGCTTTTTGCCGCTGGATCCTTGGCGAATACCTTCTGGATATCCTCTTGTATTCCCCTAAACAGACCACCCACCCCCTAAGTATTTCTTGGGCTTTTTTACAGTATAGACCATCAAAATCTTACCTCCATTGCCCGAAGTGGACAGACCTTGACACAGAGCCCGCAGGCAATACATTTATTGTCATGAAAATGGACCTCTCTGTTTAAGGGATCAACCACAAAAGCACCGGTTGGACAGATAGGGACACAAACGCTGCAATCGCTACATCTTTGCTCATTGCGTACGATATCTTGAGATAGGGGTTGAACCTTTACCCCCACATCCGTAAGATACCGGATGCCTTTTTTATAATTTTTGTCTTCTCCGATCAGTTCCAAGACCAAGAGGCCCCCTTCTCCCGGGATAATGTACGCCTTTAAGATGTTGAACTCGAGCTCATAGTTTTTGACCAGCTTGTATACTATTGGTTGACCTGAAAGTCTATCAGGAAAATGAAGGACTATCCTCTTAGATATCATCTCCCACTACCTCCGGGTTTGCACTAGTATTGCGTTTCGCAATTATCATTACAATCGGCAATCCACCCTCACCCTGCTCCTCCCCCTTGAAGGGGGAGGAGCAGGGTGAGGGTGAAAGAGCAACGCTACTGTAAGGTTATTTAAGAAACGGTCTACTAGTTTTCAATCGGCCTTTCCTTTAAGGGCTTGAATGTATAGCCAGTCTCTGAACCGGGTAGATTGACTACAGGCTCACTTAGGAGGAAGTCGCCCTTTTTGATCCACTCCTTTAAGATATTAGCTATCTCCACTGCCTTGGGGTAGCTGGAGAGACTCCCTGTAAGGACATCCTTGCCTTGAACGGCGATCTTCCCGCTCTTAAGCTGGGCGTAGTTTACCTCCATGAGACTCCCCTTTTTTCCCTGGGGATAGGCCTCACTATAGTCGACGACCTGAGCCCAGAGCTCCTCATCTTTCACCGCAGTATATCGGCATATCTCCTCATCAAGGATGGGAATGGGAATACCAATACCAACGGTAATAGTTGTTCCATAACCTTGCATGGATGTTCCCAACAACCATTCAGGTTTCATTTGCTTTAGATCTCCCAGAACTGCCAAGGCAGCAGCAGGTACACAGGGCACACCATTTTCCTTGCGAGGCACCGAGGGATTATGCTGTGTCCCATGCCAGACTACGTGGCCCACTCCACCTCCTAAGAAGATCCTTGTGCCAACGCCGATAGTATTATATTGTGGATCATTCAAAAGTGGCGAAAGTTGTCCTGCACTGCAGTAGTTGGCATTACCCAGATTGGACCTAAGCTCCCCCATATAGGTATAGATAGTCTTATCCGATAGATTTACGGCAACATTGTAGTTCTGGTAAGCATTCCTTGGATTAAATAGCACTGCCTCGTTTACATCCTTGATATTAATCCATGTCTCCAACTTCTTCCTTGGATAACAATCTGTACCATAGGCAGTGGCTACCAACTTTACGTCCTTACCCCCTACTAGATCTTCAATCACATGCCCACCACCATATTTGAACTCACCGGGAAACACCTTATTCATCGGGTCATCATCAGGTAAGGCAGTTGCTCCAATAAAGACATCTACCGCCGCAAACCCGGTATAGACCGGTACATCATTCAGATATGCGCTGCCTCCGCCGAGTTTTATCTTTGGTGTGGCATGGCCTGTGTTAAGGTAGGCCCCGGACGAACACATCGGACCAAAGGTACCTGTTGTGACCACATCTACCCTTTGAGCTGCGTTCTTTATACCTTCCTTCTCGACAATGTCGATAATCTCCTCGGCAGTCACAACCACTGCCTCTCCTTTTTTGATCTTTTCATTGATCTCTTTAATGGTCTTTGCCATCTTCGTATCTCCTCTGTATTTATGATTATCCTTTCAGTTGTATTCCTCATCCAATATATGCCCATCACGGGCATAGGCATAATCCATAACATTGCCACCACCTACCTTTCTAAAGCACTAAGCTTTCTCGAGCTTTAATAAAACTCAAGATAGACTCTATTTTTCTAAACTTTTTTGAACCTTTCCATATAACTCATTGTTAGGGAATGGTCAATATAAATCTGTTTTTAACCTCTTATCATTTCTCGAAACCTTGTTGCCTTCCGCCAAGGCCTTGGGAAGTTTTGTCCTTACCGTCTTCTCCAGGGCATTAAGCGTCAGATCAATCTCCTCCCCGGTGTTAAAGTATCCCGGACTTAAACGTATAGTACCTAAGGGATAAGTATCCAGGGTCTTATGAGCAGCTGGTGCACAATGAAGCCCTGCCCTTATCTTTATATCAAATGCCTGGTCAAGAATGGCCCCTACCTCCCCTGGTTCATACCCATCGATGTTAATAGAGATGATGGGTGCTTGTTTAGACCCATCCCTGGCCTTGTAAAGGGTTAATCCGGGAATATCGGATAAACCCTTGATTAATTTATCCATAAGGTATTGCTTGTGGGCACGAATCTTATCCAGGCCTTCACTAAAGATATATTTCAACCCGGCACCCAGTCCACTGATGCCAATGCTATTTACCGTCCCGCTTTCGTAGCGATAGGGCAGAACATCGGGCTGCTCTTCCTGTTCGGCATATGAGCCGGTGCCACCCTCACGCAGCGAGTCAAGGTCAGCTCGGTTACCCACATAAAGCACCCCGGTACCTGGGGGGCCAAATAGGCCTTTGTGCCCCGAGAATGCAAGCAAATCGATGTTACCAGCCTGGACATCAAGGGGATGGTTGCCCGCAGTTTGAGCCGCATCTACCATAAAGAATAGATTATGCCTCCCGGCCACTAGCCCATATTCTTCAATGGGTTGAATGGCTCCGGTTACGTTAGATGCATGGGTAACAGCAACCAGCTTTGTGTCTTGGATTATGGCTTCCTCAATATCATTTGCGGACACAACCCCGAATTCTGGAGAGGGCGGCAATCTAGTGGTTTTGACACCATGCTGTTCGAGCTTTTTGAGCGGACGAACCAGAGAATTATGTCCGATACAGCTGGTAATCACATGGTCCCCAGGCCTAAGCAACCCTTTCAAGCCCAGGTTCAAGGCATCTGTGCAATTGAGGGTGAATATAGCCCGCTCTATTTCCGGGGCATTAATAAGTCGGGCTACCAGCCTCCTCGTTTCTTCAATCACCTCCTTGGCGGCGACCGCCAGGCTGTGGCTACCACGACCTGGATTGCCCCCTTTCTCTCTAAGGAACTCGTCCATAGTCTGATAAACACTTTCCGGCTTGGGCCAGGATGTTGCCGCATTATCCAAGTAAATCGGGGTATTGCCCTTACGTTCCAATATATTTGGCATAAAGCCCTCGTGCCCTGGATTCCTCGTTGGTATTCTTGATAATTGCCCGAGCGTCGGGGAAAACAACCATCTCGCAATCGTCTACTTTGAACCGTAGCATAAATTCATTGTATGTAACCTGGCCCACGGGCTTGAGGCGTGACGCCAAACCCTCCAAGGAGATGGTCCTTGCCTCAAGGTTTAGGACCTGCACGGCATCCTGACCACAAATGGAAGTAGCCCTCAACCCGTAGTCGCCATCTAAAAACTCGAATTTGCCCTGACAGGCTGGGCAGTCTTTGTGAAAGCGGATCTTTGGGCGGTCAAAGGTACCATTCCATACATCAATAATTATAAGGTCCCGATTGATGTCCTCGGCACCAACCAGTATCTTCATGGCTTCCACGGACTGGAGGGAGCCTATGATGAACGGGGCAGGGCTAATTACCCCCACAGTGTCACAGGTATGGATTGTTCCCTTGCCTGGCGAATCGGCTATAAAGCATCGGAAGCAAGGAGTTTCACCTGGGATTATGTTCATGGTCATTCCGATAGAAGAGATGGCTGCACCGTAAATCCACGGGATTTTGTGTCTTAAAGAGACATCATTTATAAGAAAGCGCGTTTCAAAGTTATCCAATCCGTCAAGGATTATATGGGCATCATGGACAAACTTTTCGATATTCGTGAAGTTCACATCTGCCACTATCCCTTCAATCTCAACCGAGGAGTTTACCTTCTTCAGATGCCGCTCCGCTGCTATTGCCTTGGGTAGTTGGTTCTTTATATCATCTTCATCGAAAAGTACTTGGCGTTGTAGATTGTGGTACTCTATAAAGTCCCTATCTATGATCCTGATCTTACCTACCCCGGCACGCACAAGGCAGGTGGCAATAATTGTCCCCAGTGCCCCACAGCCAATAATCACCACATAGCTGTTGCCTAATTTCTTTTGCCCTTTTTCTCCTATACTAGAGAAAAGGGTTTGCCTTGAGTACCTGTCTATCATGGTGACGGCCTTCCTCTTTCTACGCCTCGGTCAAGCTATAAACCCGGTGCAATTGATTACTCTACAATATCACCAACTATAGGCTCGACCCTCACCCCTAATTTAGTTAGATATTCGATCCCTTTCTCAATACGCTCGTGTTCTCCTTCCAGCTCTAAGATCAACTCTCCGACGGTCTCAGTAACATTAGCCCGACGAATGTTTGGTATTACATCAAACTGCATGGCCATGCGGAAGGTGACCGGTTCCTTGATTAATTCTTGAGGGAAGATTAACTTTACCATCTTTTTCGCCATCTCTATTCCTCCTCTAATGGGCTCCATCTCTGACAGGGCAAATTAACCCACACCAAGTGCCTGACTTTACCTCACATGACAGAATTCTTCGTAATCTATAAGTTTGGTTACAGTTGGTCTTTCTCCACAGACCTGACATTTTGGGTCTTTAGGGACTTTTACCTGTCGAAAAGATGGATTCAATGCGTTAAAAATCAGGAGTTTCCCTGTCAATAGATCTCCTATCCCTAAGATATATTTTAATACCTCATTTGCTTGAACTATCCCGATTAAACCAGCAACTGCCCCCAAGATTCCTGCCTCTTGACAACTTTGCGTAAACCCTGGAGGTGGAGGTTCTGGAAATAGGCATCTATAACAGGCACTTTTGCCCGGCAAGATTGTTATCGCCTGTCCATCAAACTTTAGTATCCCGCCATGCGATAATGGCTTTTCAGACAAAACACAGGCATCATTTACCAGATATCTTGTAGGGAAGTTATCACTGCCGTCCACAATAATATCGTAATCCTTGATAATAGCTAAGATATTTTTTGAAGTAAGTCTTAGTCTATGAGTAATAACCTCCACATCTGGGTTTGTATTATTCAATCTTTCCTTTGCCGACAGGACCTTTGCCTTCCCTACATCTTTTGTAGCGTGCAAGATCTGCCTTTGCAAATTATTAAGCTCAACTACATCTGAGTCTACAATGCCAATTTTCCCTATTCCTGCAGAGGCTAGATATAGTCCAGCTGGAGACCCCAGGCCACCAGCGCCTATTATTAAGACCTTGGCATTTAGGAGTTTTTCCTGGCCTTTTCCACCCACATTGGGCAACAGAATCTGTCTTGAGTACCTTTCAATCTGATCTTCTCGCAGTTTCACTATCTGCCTCCTGCTATGGCCGGAATCATCGAAACCTCATCACCATCCTTGAGGGGCGTTGCATCTTGCTGTAAGAATCGCACATCTTCTTCATTTACATAGATATTTATAAATCTGCGGATTTCTCCTGTCTCATCACAGATCCTTTCCTTGATTCCAGGAAAATTTTTCTCCAGGTCTTCGATCAACTCCCTTATATTTGCACCTTTTGCCTTAACTTCTGCTTGATTTTGGGTTAGTTTTTGAAGCGGTGTAGGAATTCTAACTGTTATCGACATTTTTACGTCCTCCTTTACACCCTTACATTCTCTTCGAATGAAGCGATATTAGGGTTAATTTTTATGGGTTTGCCTATCTTTTCAGTAACTGCTTCTTGAGTTTTTAGGCCATTACCCGTTATACATACAAGGATAGATTCATCCTTAGGAATTCTACCTTGTTCAATGAGTTTTTTAGTTACCCCCAAGGTAACTCCTCCTGCGGTTTCGGTAAATATTCCCTGGGTAGAGGCCAAGAGTTTCATTGCCTCCACAATCTCATCATCGGATACATCTTCAGCCCATCCACCAGACTCCTTTACAGTCCTAAAGGCATATACCCCATCCGCGGGATTTCCTATAGCCAAAGATCTGGCAATGGTGTTGGGTTTGACTGGCCTTATAAGATCGGAGTCTTCCTTTATCCCAGTCACTATAGGCGCACAACCAGTAGCCTGAGCTGCGTAAATCCTGGTGTCAACCTTATCAATCAATCCTAACTTTTTAAATTCCTTTAGGCCCTTCCATATCTTAGTTATAAGAGAACCCCCTGCACATGGAACGATAATATTCTTTGGCGCCTTCCAGCCTAATTGTTCGGCGATCTCATACCCATATGTCTTTGAGCCTTCGGCATAGTAAGGCCTGATATTTATATTGACGAATGCCCACTTATGTGTTGTGGCGATCTCAGAGCACAGCCTATTTACTTGGTCGTAATTACCCTCTACAGCAACCAAGATCGGATTAAATATAAGGGTACCGACTATTTTACCGAGCTCAAGGTCAGCGGGTATAAAGATGTATCTTTTCAAATTCGCTATTGCTGCTTGAGCCGATACGGAATTAGCTAAATTCCCAGTAGATGCACATGCTACCGTATCAAAACCAAATTCCTTTGCCTTAGATAAGGCCACAGCAACAACTCTATCCTTAAATGAGAGCGTAGGATGGTTTACAGAATCATCTTTAATATACAACTCCTTTACCCCCAGTGCCTTTTCCAGATTCTTGGCCCTTATTAAAGGGGTAAATCCTGAATTCAAACCGCATGCAGGCTCTCCATCTAAAGGTAGAAGTTCTCTATAACGCCAGAGATTCTTAGCCCTATTTTCTATCACCTCTTTAGTCAGCTTCTTCTTTATCCCTTCATAGTCATAGTCTACCTCCAGAGGCCCAAAACAGTATTCACATACGTACAGGGGTTCCTTTGGATATCCCCTGCCGCACTCCCTGCATTTTAATCCCTTCACATAACTCATTTGTAGTTACCTCAGATCTTCTTAATTAATAGTCTCCACTCACTGCCTATCTTGTCCACGTTCAGAATCTGATTTCCTTCTTCCCTTACTGCGCGAGGGACATTTCTAATAGGCTCACCGTCATCTAAGATTACCTCTAGGGTTTGCCCCTGCTTCATCTCCTCCTAGATTGTGGCACCGGGTGCTTTCCTCAATTTCTTCGCTTTTCCATTTATGTAAATTATCATGGGTGTCTTAATTACCTCTTGCAAGAATATCATACCCCTCTCTTAGAATTAAATGACCCCACCTTGAAAGGCGGGGCTTTATTTATGGCTTGTGTCGACCGCTATAAAACTCATTCTATCTTCACTATCTCCTCACTAATCTTTCCCTGAATAATCCTAAATGCCCTTACAGTTGGGGCATCTTTATCCTTTATGGAGATAATAAGATAGGAGGCCTCCGGATAAAAGGCCAGCTCCACATCATGCGCTGAAGGATAGGCCTCTGTTTCAATATGTGAATGGTATATTCCTACCATTTTCATCCCCAGATCCCTTATCTCTTTCATCACATTAAGCTGTTCTTTTGGATCCATGAAGAATGTCTTTGGGTTTTTATCCGCGTTAGTCATCTGGTAAACCTTCTCAACCTTTCCATCATTGCCTGCCAGTATGCCACATGCCTCATCAGGAGATTCTCTCTCTGAATGTTTAACTAACTCTTTAGCTTCCTCTTTACTTAAATAGAGCATATCTATCTCAGCAAGCGCATCCAGCGGCCAGCTCGTTCATCCTCTTCATTGAAGCGCAAAGGTAGCGACCGCGTCTAAAAAAATCCACCCCAGAGAAAACCTCCGTCAAATTCCCTCTCCATATATATTTTTCTGCAGGGGTTGTGTGTGTATCCCACATTCCCCACCGCACTTACTTGTGCCAATCCAGCGGCCAGAGCGTTCATCCTCATCATTTGTAATCTTTGTGCATGGTGCACAGCCTAATGACCTGTAACCTTGAGCATAAAGGGGATTTACCTTTACCTCATTAAGGGCCAGATACTGCCAGATCTCTCTTTCCTTCCATATCAAGATTGGATTTAGCTTAGTTAGTCCTTTATCCCGTTCTTCGACCTCGTGGAAATCCGTGCGGGTTCTTCCCTCAGTGCAGCGTAAGCCCGTAACCCAGCATTTTACAGCCATCCCTTTGATAGCCCAACGAGTAGGCAGGACCTTCAGAATATAGCAGCATCTATCCGGGTCTGTCTCATAAAGGCTATCAGGGATCTCTTCGTCATTTTTGTAGACCCTAAGCTCTGGATATAGATCTACTGTTTCCCCCATAAATTGAACAGTCTCTTTTGGCTTAAACCTCGTTGTAACTATAAAACCACGGATCTTGGGGTTTATCCTTTTTGCTAAATCCCACACACAGACAGAATCTTTCCCAAGGCTATTGGCCATTACCATGCTGTCGCCATATTTGTCGTAGGCCTCTTTTATAAGCGCTAGGGACCTATCTATTTTTTGTTTGAAGTTTAAGGTCTCAACTAATTCCTTAACGTCTTCTTTATTATCCAACAATCCCATCATCTCCTCCATCCTTCCTTCCCCCCAGGGCCACGTCATAGTCAAACCTAAGCTATTGGGTTTTAAGCTAATTGGTGGGTATGGGTATCTTTGACGTTCGCCTTCACTACCCCCTAAATCCTGAAAACCTCCAACTGGCTATCACTTATGCCTTCAACAATTATAAGGTCCTTTTTCCCTGAGGCAAGATCCTCTATTGCTATCTTCACCCCCTCGGGGTCAAGGCCTTTTACAGGGCTTACATTATCGTCTGAGATACCGTCGCTATATCTTGCCATTATCCGTGAGGCCAGTGTAATTGTATTTTGATCGAAATTGCCTCGACCAATTCCAATTGGACCAACTACATCCACAGGCCTGAAGCAGATATCATCCCTCTTGGCCAGCCCTAATAAGGTCTCGTTCTCCTCTTTATTTCTGCCAACAATAAGCTTGGCCTGACTCCCAAGCCGAAAATGTCTACCTAACTTTAGCAGTTGAATATCATTTAGGGTAATCTCACAGTGCTTTAGGAGGTCTTTCATGCGCCTTGTAAATCCAGGGTCGGTTAAAAGGCAACCACCTGCCGGGCAGGGATAATCTGCAATTCCATATTTAGCGGCCAAGGCCATCTGTGGCTTTCGAGACCGACCACTGATTTCTAATAACCTTTTTCGATCTATCCAGCCCTCTTTTTCTGGGATTGAAGGCGGAAATAGCTTAGCTGATAAAGGTCGTAAGATTAACCCTTCTAAGCCACTTTCTCTTTCTATTATCCTAAGGGCTGCCTTGTGCTGGGACATCGGTCTTTGTCCCAATACCTCCCCAGTGATTATAAAGGATGAACCTGTCTCTTTCATATATTCCCTGGCCTTTCTAAGCATCAAGATCCGGCAGTCGATACAGGGGTTTATGTTCTTCCCGTAGCCATGCCTTGGGGCTTTTATCACCTCAATATACTCAGTGGAGATATTGAATATCTTTAACCTCACACCCAAACCATCCGTTGCCCTTTTGGCCTCATGACCACAACCTTTTTTACCACTACACTGACAGAAAGGTGTGAAACAATTGACCGCCTCTACCTCAATATCCTGATCCAGAACCACCTTAATTGCTAAGGTGCTATCCAATCCCCCTGAAAGTAAGGCTAATGCCTTCATCTTCGTAAAAATAAAAACTCCCTCCTTCCTTAGGCCTTGCTCGGACTATTGTTGAAAAATGCCAAAAAGGTGTTTGTATACCACAATGTGGTAGATAGGTCAACTAAAAATTTTTGTAACATTTTAGCTCTTTGAAAACTACTCCTGGCCTTTACTCAAGGCCAAATAGTTACCCTTGGTGAGACGCATGAGCATGGAGATGTCTTTTCTTTACTCATGCCCTCTAACAGG
>SDBT01016668.1_pt1 | contig 11626 bp, 9 predicted proteins | sample 2277101 | NCBI WGS metagenome assembly SDBT01 (sample SAMN10404973, study PRJNA504765) | marine sediment metagenome | isolation source: marine sediment core GS10_PC15, 103 cmbsf | place: Arctic Ocean: Southern Knipovich Ridge | collected 2010
AGGACATTGTCGCAATTTGGACAGAGCCCCCTGAAATGGCAGAACTCGGCGTCAATATCGATCATGTGGCCACCGTGCGTCAGGCACGCCGGACCTACGAACCCGACCCCGTCTGGGCCGCGGCGCTGGCCGAATTGGGTGGTGCCGACGGCATTACGCTCCATCTGCGCGAAGATCGACGTCACATCCTCGACCGCGATCTGGAGCTGCTTCGCCAGACCGTGACCGTCAAGCTGAACCTCGAGATGGCGTGCGACCGAGAGGTCGTCGATATTGCGTGCCGTGTGAAGCCCGACCAGGCGACGCTGGTCCCCGAACGGCGCGAGGAGATTACGACCGAAGGTGGGCTGGACATCGACTCGCAACGAGATCGCGTCGGCGAGGTGGTTGGTCGGCTGAAAGAGGCCGGTATCCCGGTCAGCCTATTCCTCGATCCCGTGCCGCGGCAACTCGAGGTGGCTGCCGAATTGGGAGCCGACGCCGTCGAGCTACACACCGGTCAATATGCGTTGGCTCGGCCCGGGCCGGCTCAGAGCGAACAACTTCAAACCCTCAAGAAGGCCGCCGCCCAGATCTGCCAACTCGGCATGACGCTGCACGCGGGCCATGGTCTGACCTATCGCAACGTCTGCCCGGTGGCGACCATCGAGGGAATGCACGAACTGAACATCGGCCATAGTATCGTCGCCCGGGCGATCATGATCGGATTCGAGAACGCCGTCCGCGAGATGAAACGGTTGGTCTGCCCATGAAATCGCTGGTAACTTGGACGATCCGCCGGCAGGTTTGCCGCCGGCTATTGCCCCCCGAAACTTCGTCCTATCCCCTAACCCCTAGCCCCTTCCTCCCATGCCTACTCGTAGCGAAGATTTTGCCGGCCTGAGCGTCGCGATTACCACTCCGTTTCGCGACGGCCAAGTTGATGTTGAAAGACTCCAGCAACAGGTCGAGTTCCAGATCGAGGCCGGTACCACGTGCCTTTGCCCGGTGGGAACGACCGGCGAGTGTCCCACGCTCTCGCACGCGGAGCATGAGCGTGTTATCTCGGCGACGGTCGAGGCGGCGGCCGGTCGGGTCAAGGTCATGGCCGGCACCGGCAGCAATAGCACCGACGAGGCCTTGCGGCTGACCCAATGGGCGGCCAAGACGGGCGCCGACGCTGCGCTGGTCGTGGCCCCCTATTACAACAAGCCCACGCAGGAAGGCTTCTACCGCCACTATAAGCTGCTGGCCGAGGCAGTGGATATCCCGATCTGCGTCTACAACATCCCGAGCCGTACCGGCAAGAACATCGAGCCGGAAACGATCGCCCGAATGGCCGAGATGCCGAACATCACCATGGTCAAGGAGGCCACCGGATCGATGGATCAGGCCTCGCAGATCCTCGCCACCACCGATCTGACGGTGCTCAGCGGCGACGATAGCCTCACCTTGCCGCTGATGGCGATGGGTGCCCGGGGGGTCGTCTCGGTCGTGGGTAATCTATTGCCCAGGGACGTAATCGAGTTGATCCGGGCGATCGACGAGGGTCGCTTCGACGAAGCCCGAGTCTGGCATCGCAAGCTCTTCCCACTTTGCCGCGACATGCTCGGTCTGGCGACCAATCCGATCCCGATCAAGGCGGCGATGGCGATGGTCGGCCGCGACACGGGCGAGTTGCGCATGCCCATGACCCCGCTGACCGACACACAGCAAGAGCAGCTACGAACCACGCTGGTCGCCTACGGCGTGCTCTGAGGTGTAGCTACGCTGGCCAGGCGTGTAGGGTGGGCACTGCCCACCAAGAACCAGAGATAGACGGTACTTCCACGGTGGGCAGTGCCCACCCTACGAAAACCCCTACGAAAACCCGTACGATGGCCCTCCGAGGCCGTCGGAAAGGCCGGAGTTTTACAGCGACGGCCTCGGAGGGCCATCGTACGGGTCTTCCGACAGAGCACTAAAACCCGGCCTCACCTTCGACGGCGATGTCGACGTGGCGGTCGTGGGGATAGTAGTAGCGGCCGATCTCGTCGGCCAGTTTGCCAACGAACCACCGGCGAAACTCGGTCGCCGGCTTCGACGACGCGTCGAGGCCACCGGCGGGCGGATGGAGCACTTGCGGAAGGTCCCGCTGGTCGACCACCTTGCCGCCGTCGGCACAGTCATAAAGTGTCATCGACACTCGGGCGTTGCCCTGATAGATCGTGCCGCTGCCCTTGTAGATTCCGAAATCGTGCAGCTCGATCAACAGCACCATATCCGCGCCCGTGTCTTGGGCCAATGCCTCGGAGTCAAAATCCTCCCAGGGCGTTGCGTCGGTCCATTGGGAGACTTTCTGGTGGTCAATGACCGTGATCTCCTTGCCGTGAAGAGACAGGAGAATGCCCGTCTTATTGGCCAGATCGGAGGCGGCGTGCGAATTGCCGTAGGTCAGGGCGGCCTGCGGACGGCAAACGACGGCAACCGTTCGCTCCTCCATCTTCTCACATACCGGATCGATCGTATGGCCCTTGATAAACCACACGACAGCGGGAGCAAATCGTGTGCAGCCGGCTGCCGAGAGCACTATTAGGGCCAATATCGAGACACATGCCGACGATCCACGCCGCCGTGAGGGACGATCCATCGTGCTACCTCTATGGGAAACCAGGGAAAATGGGGGGAGCTTTCGAGCCACATGAAAAGAGGCCGGAGGATAGCGGCAGGCCCGTGGCAACGCAAGGGCGATTTCGCCGACAACGAGCTAATGGTATCATGGCGGCTTCGTGAGGCCACCTGTTACAACCTCACGTGAAAAAAGGGGACAGGCACCGTCGGTAATACGAAAAGTTACTGCCGAACCGAATGTCGACGGAGCCAGTCCCCATTTTTCTGTCCCCATTTTTCACTGAATCCATGGAAAGGGCACTATGCTCCGTTGGCGTTTGCTGCTGGGAACTCTGATAGTCGGCCTCTTGGTCGGACTCTGCTGGTTGGACCATGGGGCCAAGATGCCCGGCGCCTGGCTGCTGCCCGTCGCGCTGGTGTTCGCCACGATGGCCGGCTCCGAGATGCTCTATTTGACCGGCTCGGCGGGCATGCGACCGCTACCTTGGGCCGTCTATGGCGGGAATCTGGCGATCGTCGCCTCGGGTTGGCTGCCGACGCTCTTTCCGGGAGCCTTTCCCTCGTCCGACCCCCTGGCCGCCCTGATGTGGCCGATGGTCGCCTTGGCACTGGCGTTTGTGGCCGTTTTCCTGGGCGAAATGCGGCGATATGAGAAGCCGGGCGGTGTGACGACCAATATCGCGGCCGCCGTATTGAGCCTGGTCTACGTCGGTGGGCTGCTGAGCTTCGTGGTCCAACTGCGTCTGGTCTGGGGGATCGGCGCGCTGGCAACCTTGGTGCTTACGGTAAAGATGGGAGATACGGGGGCCTATACGGTCGGCCGGCTCTTCGGGCGTCATAAGATGGCTCCCGTGCTCAGCCCGGGCAAGACGATCGAGGGCGCGGCCGGCGGCTTGTTCTTCGCCTGCCTGGGATCGTGGATCGCCTTTACCTGGCTAGTGCCGCGGGCGTGCAACCTGGGCGAGGGGGCTTTGCCCAGTTGGGGGTGGGTGCTCTTCGGTGTCGTCGTCGGCGTGACCGGGTTGCTGGGAGATCTGGCCGAGTCGCTGATCAAGCGGGACGTCGGCTGCAAGGACTCGAGCCGTTGGCTGCCGGGATTCGGCGGAGTGCTCGATCTGCTGGATTCGATCCTCCTCGCCGCTCCGGTCGCTTGGGGCTGCTGGGCGCTGATGTCTCGAATATAGCCAGGCTGGTTGTAACTACGTTCGCCAGAACGTGGTCGCAATGCTCTGGTGCACCTCACGTTCTGGCGCACCCCACGTTCTGGCGAACGTAGCTACCACCCGGGCTGGCTCACTTCATCGGAGTACCCCGCCGATTGGGTGGGTGCCCATTACCGTGAAACTTGCTAGAATCGCTATCAAGATTTCGAGTTGGCGGTTATGATAATAGTAATGGTGGGTGCCCCGGGTGAGCTCGGACAGTGATGGGCCCCACTCCTTTTCGCGGTTCTATTGGTTTCTCGGGAAGTTCCAGACACGGCAACAGGAGCAAGAACAGGATAGGAAAAGGCAGCGTAGAGAAGGCGTAACGTAGAGAAGAGGCATCGTATCGCAGACGCGGTAAGGGGATTGTACGATGTCGATACGGGTCGTCTGTCCAAATGGACACGCGCTGAGCGTGAGCGACAGTTTTGGCGGGAAAACCGGGCTTTGCCCGAAGTGCAAGGCGCGGATCGTCGTTCCTCGCCCCCACCAGGACGGTCTCTCGGAAGATGCAATTCTTGGCATCCTGGACGCTCCGGGGCCACGCGGCTGCGAGAGTGGGTCGCCAAGAACTTCACGATCACGTTTCGAGGCCGAGAGGAATTTACCGCCGAAGAAGTGCTGCCACAAATGCAACGAACTGATTTCAGCGGATATCCACATCTGCCCCTTCTGCCAAACGTATATTGCCGATCTGGCCGACTTCTGAATCTTCTTGCCAACATTCTTCGTGTCAACGGCATCCATTGAGAGTTCCGAACCCCTTTTGCGGTAATATGTTAGGGGAATTTACCCTCCCCCGCTGGGCTTTCCGACGTAGACTTGGTTATATTGACTAGCAACATTTCTCTCGGGCTTCTGATCGTGTCGGCCGCGGAGTTGGCTTAGGTCTTGATGATGGAAACTGCCATTTCGGTCGTCAGTTCGCAGGAACTGCTAACGTTGTTTGGAGCCTGTGACCAGCACTTGCGAACCATTCGCGGTGCGCTGAGCGTAAAGATCTCGGCCGGCGACGGAAAGATCCATATCGAGGGGGACCAGTCGGCCGTGAATTCGGCAACCGAAGTGATCGAACAGCTACGGTCGTGTGTCCAGCAGCACGGGACGCTCGGTGCCGACGATGTGGACCGAGTCTTGGCTTCGGTACGTTCCGGAGAAGTCCCCTCGGAGCACGCGCCGGTCGAGGTCTTCAAAGCCGGACGTTTTATTCGGCCCCGGACATCCGGTCAGGCAAGGTTCCTCGAAGCGATTCGCACCCACGATGTGGTCCTCTGCCGCGGTCCGGCGGGGACCGGCAAGACCTACCTGGCCGTGGCCATGGCGGCCGCCGCTTTGAAGGAGGAGAGAGTTCGCAAAGTCGTCCTGGTGCGACCGGCGGTCGAGGCGGGAGAAAGCCTCGGCTACTTGCCCGGCGACGTGCAAGCGAAGATCAACCCTTATCTTCGCCCGTTGATGGACGCCCTGCACGAGATGATGGACCATGACGTGATCCGCCGGTATACCGAAGAGGAGCTGATCGAAGTGATCCCCCTGGCCTATATGCGGGGGCGAACGCTCAACGACGCTTTCATCATCCTCGACGAGGCACAGAACGCGACTGTTGCACAAATGAAAATGTTCCTGACGCGAATGGGCGTCGGCTCGAAGATCGTCGCTTCCGGTGACGTGACGCAGATCGATCTTCCGCCGAATAATAAGAGCGGACTGGTCGACGCCTTGCAGCGACTCGGCGGCTTGGAGGGAATCGCGGCCGTGAAACTCTCTGCCTCCGACATCGTCCGGCACCCCTTGGTCCAGAAGATCGTCAACGCCTACGAAGGGCGCCCCAAGAAACACCGTTAGGCTTTCCCACGCAAACCAAATGGCTACCAGCGGACAAAAACGCCGACGAAGCGCACGTGTGGCCGCGCTCGGATTGCCGCCGGGGCAGTGGGAACGCGCCTGGGCCAGCGTGCGACGACGCGATGTCCTCGGGCGAATAGCATTGGCTATGGCCGCGTCGATGACCATCGCGCTGGTCATCCAGGCCTGGGATCCCCCCTTCGCCTTTCGGGTCGGCCATGTACCGCGGCGGAGTATCGTGGCCCGAGTTGCCTTTACTCGACCCGATGTACAGGAAACCGAGGACGCCCGACGGGATGCTCGCCGGAGCGCACCGATGGTCTATCGCCGTGACAACAAACCGTTGCAGGACCTGCGGGAGTCGTTGAGCCAGACGGTAGCCCGACTGGTGGCCATGGAAACGCTCGACGAAGAGGGTCGCCGGATCTGGAAGGACTTTCAGCCGCCCGCGGCCGACGACGCGCCGTCTCCGACACCCGAGGAACAAGACGATGCCTTCGAGGCATTCAAAACGACCTTAGCAGCACCCGATGCCCTCGAACGATTCGACCAGGCGTTGGCCACCGCCTTTGCCCCGTTCGAACAGGCCGGGTTACTGACCCGGACTCCGGAGCTCGACGACCAGGTAGCGATCCTCGTCCCTCCGATCGACCCGTCCGAACCACCTCGCCGAGTCAAGGTCGACCATGTTACCAACGACGATCCCGAGCCGCTGCGAGCTTCGCTGTTGGCCCAATTCGGTTCGAGCCCATTCGAGGCGACCCAGTTGGCCGATCGACTGTTCGTCTGGCTCTGGCCGCAATGGCAGTCGAAGAAGACCGAGACGCTCACCTTGGACCCGGCGGCGACCCAGCGCGTCGAAAACCAAGCCTACGAGGATGTCCAGGAGATCGTCGAGCGTTACGAGGTCGGGCAACTGCTCGTCCAAGCCGACCAGATGCTCGGCGCCGAAGAGATCGATGTGTTGCGGTCCGAATACGAAGCCATCGTCGCCGGGCGCCAGGCCGCCCCCACGCAGAGGATCGTTCGGGCCGTCTCCATCATCCTGCTCGTCTTCGCCATGCTCGTCCTGTGTGGAGTCTATACGCGATATCGTCAGCGGGGACCACTAGCCAGTTTCACGCGGCTGACCGTCATCCTGGCCCTGGCCATCATCACCATCTGGCTCGCCAGGTTCCTCTCCGCGGCCGACTGGTGGCGGGCCGAAATCGTCCCCCTGATGCTCTTCGGCATGATGATCGCTATCGTCTATCGCCGGGAGTTGGCCCTGTTGCTCTCGGGAATGTTGGCCTTGGTATTGGTCGTGGGGATCGGCCACGGACTGCACGAATTCCTGCTACTGATGGGCGGTACCACGGCCGCCGTGCTGAACATGGGACGCATCCGAAGTCGCAGCAAGTTGATCTACGTCGGGCTGTTCGCCGCCGGTGTGGTTGCGATGTTGCATATCGGTCTGAGTCTGATCGAGCTGCCGTTGTTGGATTGGCCCCAGTTCGGCACGTTGCTGGTCAATGCGGGGCGCATCGGGTTGCTGGCCTTGGCCGCCGGATTCCTCATGACCGGCCTGTTGCCGGTCGTCGAACATCTCTTCGGCGTCCTGACCGACCTGAGCCTCCTCGAACTGGGCGACGTCGCACATCCCCTGCTGCAGGAACTCGTCCGCCGAGCGCCGAGCACCTATAACCATTCGGTGACCGTCGGGTCGATCGCCGAAGCGGCCGCCGATTCGATCGGTGCGCGGGGATTGCTCTGCCGAGTGGGGGCCTATTTTCACGATATCGGTAAGATGCTCAAGCCGGGGTACTACATCGAGAATCAGGGGGAGGAAAAGAACCGGCACGATTCGCTCATGCCTGCCATGAGCAGCCTGGTCATCGTGGCCCATATTAAAGACGGCGCCGACTTGGCTCGCCAGCATCACCTCCCCCAACCCATTACCGACCTGATCGAACAGCATCACGGCACAACCCTGGTCGGTTTCTTCTTTGCCCAGGCCAGCAAGCAACAACAGGCGGATCCCAACGGCGCAGAAGTCGACGAGAGCACCTATCGCTATCCCGGCCCCAAGCCGCAGACCAAGGAGGCCGGCGTGCTGATGTTGGCCGACAACGTCGAAAGCGCCAGCCGGACCCTTGTCGACCCGACGCCCGCTCGGATCGAAAGCCTTGTCCGAGAGGTAGCACAGCGACGCCTCTTCGACGGCCAGTTTGACGAGAGCGGATTGACCCTGAGAGAACTTCGGGCAATCGAGCAGAGCATGATCAAGTCGCTGATCGCCATTTACCACGGACGGATCAAGTATCCCGACCAGAGAACGGCTTAGAGGATAACGTGATTTCGGTCGATATTGCCAACCAGCAGACGCTCGTACCGGTCGACGAAGCCCGACTGAAGAACGCCGTTCGATGCATATTGGCCGATGCGCCGCTTCAGTCGGCCCGAATCAGTCTGGCCGTGGTCGACGACGCGACGATTCGGCGGCTGCATCGCGAGTTTCTCGACGAGGACAGCCCGACCGATGTGATGAGTTTTGCGTTGGAACAGAGCGAGACGTCGCTCGAGGGGGAGGTCGTCGTTAGTGCCGAGACGGCCGCGCGCACCGCCCCCGATTATGGCTGGGCCGCCGAGGACGAGCTCCTCTTGTACGCGATCCACGGAACGCTGCATCTGGCCGGTTTCGACGACACCACGGACCAATGCCGAGCCGATATGCGTCAACAGGAGCAGTTGGTTCTCAGCCGATTCGGCGTGGAAGTCCCGGCACTCCAGAAACGGGTGTCCCAAATTCCGACAGGAGAAAGCGAACGACCGTGAGTTCTGATCTTGCGATGGTGTTGTCGCTGTCCGGCTTGGCGTTGACGTTCCTTGCCGCGGTCGGTGCTCGCTCGTTGACCGAGTTTTCGCCGCACGACCTCGAGGAAATCTGCCGGCGGCGGAAGAAAACCGATCGGCTCAGTCGCGTGTTGCGGCGTCGAGAACACGTTTCGCTGGCGGCCGAGAGCCTGCTATTGATAGGGGCGGCTCTATTCATCGCCTTCGGCTCGCTTTGGGTCTGGCTCGAAACACCCGCCGGCATGCCGCCCGAAGGATGGACGATCTCCTCGGACGTCGCCGTGGGAACGTTGATGCTCTTAGCCGCCGCCATTTGGATCCCTTGGGCCGTAGCCCGACTCTGGTCCGAGCCGTTGCTCTTTCACGGCTGGCCCGTCTGGGAAGCGGTCGGGATTCTGTCGATGCCCCTGGTCCTTTCGGCCCGGTTCTTCGATGTGTTGCTGCACCGCCTGGCCGGCCGGCTCCCCGAGTTGGCCGACGAAGACTCCTTCGAGGACGACATCCGTACCATCGTTAGCGAGGGGCATCGCGAAGGACTGCTCGAAGAGGATGCGCGGGAAATGATCGAGGGCGTTATCGAACTGAGCGACCTGGACGTCTCCGAGATCATGACCCCGCGGACCGATATGGTCTCGCTGCCAATCAATTGCTCGTGGCAAGAGGCCCTCGAGTTTGTCATCCAGGTCGGCCATACTCGCATCCCGGTGAGCGACAAGAATCGCGACGATATCGTGGGTATCCTCTACTCGAAGGACCTCCTGCCCGAGTTGGCCAAGCGCCCCGACGAGCCGGTCCAACCGTGGACCTCGCTGCTACGAGAGCCCCACTTTGTGCCCGAGACCAAACCGATCGACGTCCTGTTGCAGGAGTTCCAAAAAACCCGCCACCATATGGCCGTGGTGCTGGACGAATACGGCGGCGTCTCCGGGCTGGTGACCATGGAGGACGTACTCGAGGAAATCGTCGGCGAGATCGTCGACGAATACGACAAGGACCTGGTCGAGGATCTTCGGATGCTCGACGAAGGGCTCTGCGAGGCACTGGGGAAGGTCCACATCGACGAGATCAACGAACGGATGAGTCTCGATTTGCCCGACGACGGCGACTTCGATACGATCGGCGGCTTCGTCTTCAGCGAGCTGGGCCATATCCCGGCCGTCGGCGAAGAACTCGTCCGAAACAACGTCCGGATCACCGTGCTGGAGGTCACCCGCCGCCGGATCGAACGCGTGCGAATCGAACTGCTCGACCGCACCCGCCGCGACACGGCCTGACCGGTTCGTCTCTCCCCCGGACTGCCCCCGCCACGCCTCGCAGCTTGGCCATCGCTACGATTCATTCACCGCATTACCCCCCCTGACGCAGGGGGCTTGCATTCCGTCACGAGACGCAGGAGTATTATCATGGCTTTCTGGGTTTTCTTGGTGGACAACGTGAGGGAGGAGGCGTAGGATAAGCGGGTTGGCAGCGGACGTACCGGCACGAAAATAGTTCTGCCCCGTTCTTTCGCTGCAGAGAACTTCCACGGAACATGGAAGCGGCGCGCTCCTAATTGATGGCCGATGACGAATATCCGTCGCGGACCCATAGTCGCCTCGCTTTCCTTGTTTCCTGAAGGAGTTCGATGATGAGAACGAGAACATTCAATGGGGCCCTGGCAGTCCTGACTCTTGCCATGCTCTTCATGGCGGCCACTCCGGCCGGCGCAGCGATCGCGACGGTCAGCGCTACCGCGCCCGTCGTCGACGGCGCCGACATCGCAAATCTGGTGACAGGGACGCACCTCGACAAGTGGTGGGCAGAGAACAACACCGGGGCCGGCTCCGCGAAGGGCCAATCGTTCACCACCGGCAGCGAGGGCGTCTTTGTCGACTCTATTACGTATCAGATCGCCGATTCTCAACAAGGAAGGCCTACGAAAGACTACGTCATTCGTATTGGCACGCTCTCGGAAACCACATTCACGGAGATTCACTCCGAGACGGCCACGCAAGACTTCGATTGGAACTGGGACCCCAACGCTGACGGTGGCGCCGGGGCTCGCAACGGCGAAGAGTACATGACCTGGACGTTGGAGTCGCCCGTCTTCTTGTCGCCTAACACGCTCTACGGCATAGATGTGGGCATGACCAGATCTACCTCCGGCTGGCGGAGCGGAATCCCTTACATCCAATACGTTAGAACAAACACCTACGCGGACGGCCAACGCTACACCACGGGTCAGTTTGGCGTGGGCGATTCCGAAGCGCACCTCGGCGGGAACGATGACCGAGTTTTCCATCTCAATATGTCGACCGGCCCCGGCAACGCTTACTGGGACCTCAACGGCGCCTCGCCCGCCGGCACCTGGGACGCGGCTAGCGCCAATTGGAATCCCGTCTCCGACGGCTCCGGGACCACGGCCGCATGGGCACCGGGCCAGAAGGCCGTCTTCGCAGCCGGCGGCGACGCCTCGGGGACCTACACCGTCACGGTCGACGGCACGCGGGACATCGGCGGGCTGAGCTTCGAGGAAGGAACGGTCACGCTTTCCGGCGGTACCGCCCTCCGCATGACCACAACTACCGTGATGAACGTCGCCTCGGGACTGACCGCGTCGATCGCGACCCCCATCTCCGAGGACGCCTTGGCCCGAACGCTAATCAAGATGGGTGACGGCACGCTCGCTCTCGCCGGCGCCAACAGCTACACCGGCCCGACGAACATCGTGGTCGGCACGCTTCGCCTGGACGCCGCCAACGCGTTGCCCGCCGCCTCGGCCGTGACGGTCGGCGACACGGGGGGCGTGGCAAGCGGCACGCTGGACCTCAACGGCAACAGCGTTACTCTCGGCAGCCTCGCCCTCATCGAGGGTGCGACGGTGAATTCCTCCGGCGCGGCGACGCTGACGACCACCGCTCTGACGTACAATGCCGGAACCCTAAACCTCGGCACAACCGCCTTGACTGCCGGCGTGCTGACGGTCAACGCCGACCTGGACGTCAGCAGCAGCGCCGTCTCCGCCACCGGCGTAGCCGTCAACAACGCCACGCTGACGCTGGGCAACGACATCGCGGCCACGAACCTTACCCTCAACAGCGCAAGCATCGTCGGCGGTGCGGTCACGGCCGACACGACGTATTCCCTCACGAACATTGCCGACTACACCGCCAACATCA
>SDBT01016669.1_pt1 | contig 11626 bp, 19 predicted proteins | sample 2277101 | NCBI WGS metagenome assembly SDBT01 (sample SAMN10404973, study PRJNA504765) | marine sediment metagenome | isolation source: marine sediment core GS10_PC15, 103 cmbsf | place: Arctic Ocean: Southern Knipovich Ridge | collected 2010
TAGTCTACAATAGATTTAAACCTATGATCGAGGATGAATTGCGCCCCTACCTCTACGCTCATATCATGAACATGGGTTAAGTGCCACAAGAAAAACTCATCATCATACAGGTCTAGGTTCATTATGTCTGTGCTATTAAATGAACAATCTTAGTAAGTGCCGTCATCCCTTTAGGTGGTTTTGCAGACCATATCCCAAAATCTATAACGTGTATGAGATTGTCTTTTACGTGTATGTTTTTATTGTGCGGTGGATTGGGATTAGCATCTTTGCCCACAAAGTCAAATGGATAAATACCACAACTAGATAGTGTTTTTTCTATCCTCTGACATTGTTTCTTCCAATCTTTAGGTAAGGTCGCCTTTGTCAACGGCTTTCCACAGTAGGACATATAGATAATCTTATTGCTTTGGTCTACGGAGATTAGCTGAGGAAAGTGTTTCTTACCCTTTAGTTTTCTTAAGGCTTTTAACTCTGAAGCCCAATGTGTGTTGATGTTCCTTCCAGTGTAATTCTCAAAGGGAGTTAAGTAATGTTTGGCTACTACTCCGTTATTTAAGTAGGTGATGGAAACCATGCCTTTTCCTAGACTCATTTCTGATAGTGTATAAACGGTCTTAGAAGCTCCCTATCCTTAACTTTCTTTTCTTCGATTACGTTTAGTTTGTGCGACCTTAACCCAGAGGTAAGCGGATTCCAATAGCTTTCTGGCTCATTATACTCAGAGTTAGGAAGATGATAACCTGAAGGATGACCCTCTAAGAACAAATGACCTTTGGGTTTAAGCATCTTAGATAAATGTTCAGCAAAGCTCTCCATAGAAACCCCTGTGTAGATGTGAAAGGCACAACAGATAATAATATCAAACCTTCCGTACCCAGCCAATAGATCGTATTTCTCACATCTGTAAGTTAAATTGCTTAATCCTTCACTGGCCTTTATGTTCTGACCATGAGCGATTTGATTCTGGTCTGAGTCTATACCTAAGTAACTTTCAATTAAAGGGCTTAGGGCTATTCCAAAGAAGCCCCTGTTGCATCCTAAGTCGAATACAGATGATTCTTTAGTAACTACCTTGTCTATTCCGTAAGTGATTATACGATCTGGAATTGACCTATTAGCTTTTCCTGGTTCTCCTGTTGAACCGGATTCTAGCGTTTGGTAGTGTGGGAATAAGTTGTATGACATATTATATGTGTTTCCAAGTTTCACCGCGCCTTATATACCCTACAGTAGAATTATCTAAGCCGTAGCGTTTAGCAATACTTACGTTTGATTCCTTAGTTTTAAATCGTTTTCTCATTTCTCTTACTTGATCGTCGGTTATTTTTGACATCCCCGACTTCTCGCCCTTGGCTACATTTATAAGTCCTGTGTCATGTGCGTGTTGCTGATTCTCACTTCTTGTACACCACTCCAAATTGCCAACCTGATTATTGAGCTTGTTTCCATCTTTGTGATTAATCTCTAATCTTCTGTGCGGATTTGAAATAAAAGCTAACGCAACCAACCTGTGTATGTATCTCGTTGTGTGTTTCTTGTTTATCCATAATGTTACTTTCTTATAGCCTTTATCTGGGCTTTTAGTTCCGATCCACCTATTTGCATTTTTAGAATAGATGCGACCATCTTTAAATATGGTATATCCTCCTTCTAGCTCTCTTTTATTTATCTCCTTACACTCTAACATCCTTGTGCGTACATAACTGCTGTTTCTGGCGCATCGTTGTAATCCCCACCCACATAAGCCATTAAGCAATGCTCTGGATAGGCGTACATACCTAATCCACAAGCTATGATACTGCTATTAGACATATCATGGCGAAAACCTTTACATCTTGGATCGGCTGACTCGCAATTATTATCGTTATTCCATGAGCCTTTAAATTGACCATCCAACATAGACTGCTTCCACAATCTAAAGAACTCCTGAGCTACGGGAACATCAAAATCTAAAGCTAGGAAGCCTCCGTTACACATCATCTCAATGCACATAGCTTCATCTCTTGTGAGTTGGTAATAGTCTAAAGTCCTGTCATTTGTCCATGTACCGCATAAGTGCCCTGCATATTGCTTGACATAACCATGTAGTTCCAGAGCTTCCCATATAGGATCAAGTGGCTTTATAGCCCAGATAGAAGCGTCTACCCAGAGAATTTTCTTGTAACCTTGCCTGAGAGCTTCGTCGAAACAATAAACCTTAAATGCGTAGGGGTTGTGCTGGTGTAGCGGAGCGCCTATTTGATGTTCGGCTGTCCAAGAAAGTAAGTCACCGTCAAAGCCTACATTTAAAAGCGACTCTCGAAGTCTGTCTTGTCCTTTTACGTACCGCCCAGAGGCGAAGTTAATTATGCACTTATCGGTCATCTTACTAAACCTTTTTGAAAATATAATAATCGCCTTTCTTTTATTCCACTACCCATAAGTTTCATTCTGGGAATGTGGTAATCCCAAGATAGTCCTTTTGTTATTTTTAACGAATGCTCAAAAGGTATTTTGGTTGTTATGTGGTCGTCTCCAACCTCCGAAACAATAACATAGTACGGTCTTTTTACATGGGACTCCTTAGCCACTTTCATTTTATAAACCTGCCCCACTTGGAAATCCTTGTGCTTTCCTTCGCTCATAAGTCTGTTTGTCTATGTTAAATAATGCTTCGTTTCTATCGTAAAGCTTGTCTCTTGTTACCATTGAGTTGTTGGCGTAGTGTTCGTGCTTAAAGAGAACGGTAGTAAAGTAAGTCATTTTATCTAAGCCTTGTGCTACTTCGGTTTGCTCATTGTCTGCGAATAAACTGTGATAGTCAGGATGGTACAAAAATCCGGTGCGGTCATAGTAGACCTTTCCCATTATAACCAAAGTGCAGATTCTAGGTTGGTAGCCATCATTAAACCACAAACACCCATCGGTATCAGGATAGTATTTAGTCATTGCCGAACGTATAATATCATCCCATCCATCTACCTGAGGTATCATATCGTCAGACATTAAGACTACTATATCCCAATCTTTTGCTTTATCCATATCACGGTTACAGGCGTGTATCTTGGAGTCAGACTTTCCTTGTATAAATTCAACCTTTGAGCCTAAATGTGGACGTGTTACGGTGGTCATTGTACCATCGTCAGAATCTATCGTTATTAAGTAGCTGATGTTGTCTCTATCCGCTGCTTTCTCGTTTAGGAGGTTAAGGACTTTAAGGAATTGCTCTGGTCTTGAACGGGTTGGAAATTTAATTAATAAACGTAGTGGCTTCATGTAAATATGGAATAATCTCCTGTTGCTTTCATAATTTAATTAGTTCTTCTTCGTGTAGGGCAAAATAGAGATTTTGTAACTGGTGGACGTATTTGATTGTAACAAAACTATATCCATCTATCACCCAATTATAAATATCACCTTTTTGTGAAAACAAGCTCATATTCTTGATCTTAGCGGTATATCCATCATTACCTTGACCACCATAATAACTAACCTTAAACCCAAAATCCTTAAGCCACTCTTTTGTTGTCGGGATGGGTTTAAACATATCATCTATCGGGGGATTATTGAACGCGCCCTGAGAATTAGCGCAAAGTTCGTACAGGTCTACCAATTCACATTGTACGGAGTTACCAAACTTAACTGACGTGTACCAATTCCCTATTCTCAGTTCTTCTGCTCTCATATTCTTTTACTTAACCATTCTACAATCTCTTTTAAGCGCAGTACACGCACTATATCTCGTTTTAGGTGTGCGTATGCCAAATTGAATATAATAACGCCAGATAACGAATGGTCGGGTAATATTTTCAATATTCTACGGTCTATGTAACTTATAAATGGTCGTTTCATGGTCAAGCAATTCTATTACATCTGCCACACTTGCCGTTCTCTAAAACGTATCTATCCCCAGAAGAACATTTGCATTTGTCTTTGAACATTTTAACGGGCTTGTACTTTAATTCATACTTTTTCATAATATCCGCAATCAGCGTGTCAATATCCACCCTATCTGCAAACTCTATTCCAGTACCGTTCTCTGTCCATTTGCCAGAACCACTGTCAATAATCATTTCTTTAAGTTCTTGAACTTTTTTATTTTCCATAATTTATGTCTTTAAAACGACAGGCGGCGATGGTCTAGCTTGGTTGCCATCACGCTTTTAGGTCTGCTATACCCACCTGTCATTATCTATAATTTAGGTTCTGGTGCATTTTCAATCGCTTTATCAATATTGTCTCTATCAGTCGCCCCCTCTAATCCAAAGTATGTTCCATTGGAATTTTTCATGACTTCCAATTTACATAGTTCTCGTTGTTCCTGACAGTTTCGACGACCATATTCAGTAATCGCCTCGATCAATCTTTCCTTCAGTTTTGGATGAAGAAGAGTGATGCCACTATTCTTAAGGGCTTGTTCTGCTTTCATGATTTATAAATAAGGTCGCCCCGTCACCAACCATAGTGCGTAACCATGCTCGTGAGAGAAAGTTGGATTAGGGCGATAAGTGTTTGTGCTTTTCATGATTACGCTAACACAAACGTAACCATTACATTTCTATTAAACTAATTATTCGTTATATTTGGCGATCAAACGTTTGATCCGAAAAGACGAAGCTACGATAGTAGCGAAAGGCTTGTAGGAGCAATGAAAGAAAGAGGATATATGCCAAAGGCATGACCGAGGGTATCACACTTGAGTTAATATCCCACGAAGTAGGGGAGATAGGGGCGAGAAGCGTCCCGTAGATTATCCCATGCGTAGCATAGGGAAGAGAGGGGCAAAGCCCCGTAAATCTTAGAAGGATAAATGATTGTAAATAGAACTTGGGCAATGCCAAACAAGTGGACGTTTACAATACCTCCAATTAAGAAAGTAGTCTACAAATATGGAGGGGATTTCAAAGGATGGATAGACCCTTTTGCCGGCATGAATAGCCCTGCCGAAATTACCAACGATTTGAATCCAGAGCGTAAGGCTACATCCAATATGGATGCTTTGGAGTTCTTGAAAAACACAGACGATAATTCAGCGATGGGTGCGCTCTACGATCCACCGTATAGCTTCACGCAAGCCAAGAAATGTTATGAAGGAATAGGAGCGAAGCAATTTGAACCGGTAACAAGTATGAAATACTGGGCTGACTGCAAGAAGCGAATTGCCGGCATTGTTAAGGTTGATGGTATTGTGATATGCTGTGGATGGAATAGCAATAGTATCGGACATAATCGAGGCTTTGAAATGCTCGAATTGCTAGTTATTCCACATGGTGGAAGCAAGAACGATACTATTGTAACTGTAGAGCGTAAATTTCAGGACACGCTATTAACAATCTAATTGTTGAAAAGATGTTAACAAAGCTAGGCTATATCCAGTGCGGGTGTTACATTTGTGTTGCATTACCATACTCACCCCATCATGACTAAAGATGAATACCAAAAGCTCGTCGGATTACTGACAAGCTGTAATAACTCGCTCGAATCCATAAATCTTAGGCTGAACGGTGTTGACCAAAGACTTGATGGAATAGACGGTAAACTCTCAACGGTAAACCAGCGACTATCCAAAATAGAAGAAAGACTCGCTAATATCGAGAAGTGGGTTCCCGTTGAAAACTCCAACTTAATATCTTAAAGATAGGTTAACCAAGCCCTAGTACAGTGCCTTGATAGCTTGGTTAACATAATGTTTAGATATAAGTCAACAGAGGTAAAATCAAGGCTTCGATGCATTGAAGGCTGAACGGATTTTACCGGATGATTGTGGTTATATCTCTTATTATGTTAGCCTAGATTGGGCTTTAAATTCCCGACAATTTTATCTTTTCCTGTAAAATTGAAAGCCTAATGAGGCTTAGGGAATTTATTGCAGAAGCAGGGCATTGTAACCCTCGCGGAACTTGGACGGTTGGCCGTCCCCGTGAGGTACTGACCTTTAGCGACTGGAATCGCCGTTCGTCTCTAACGGCGTACAGAAAGGAGCTATTGGGAGGTAATCAGTATATTCGCGTAGCTTATTACTCTACGGTTATTCCCTATAAGCGAAAACCCCTGAGCGTGAACTCGGGGTTTCGGGATTAACGTCAGAAATTAAACTTATTCACTCTACGATATGACGTTTTGCTGCGCCCTTTTCTGCGCTGCGATAGATTATAGAGTTATTCTGTTTACAGCAGCTCTAATTCTATCATAGAATAAGGGGTTTCCTCCTTATCTGTCTACCTTAGTTTTCACTAGGGGTAGACTTCTACACCCCAAATATACAATTAAATTCTGTATCGAATACCGATACCTTCATTGAATGTAAGACCTATCTTACGTTCGTTCATTAGAATCCCTGCCTTGTTTATATGTTCCCAACTATTAACTGTAAGCACAAGTCCAGCTATGATTAATACACCTCCTAATGCACCGTAAACCTTAGCACTTGTATCAGTGCCACGCTGAGAGCCTACTATTGCTATTCCGCCCCCTAAGGATAGTAAAGTTCCTAAATAGAAACGTTTGGTCGCAAGTCTTAATTCATCTCCAGGAGTTCGATTGTGTTTTGGGATGGTATCTTTTATCTGTGCGCTACATAGCATCGGAAGCAGAACGAGTAAAACGAGAAGCTTTTTCATAAAAAGGGGCTATTAACTATTAGCTACGTAGCTCTGAGAAGCTATCCAAATTAATGGTAGGCGCAAATAGAAACAGCCCCAACTTGGGTTCTTCGCGCCTAAAATTTCTCAGATTCGTAGCAAAGAATTATGTCGGGGGTAAATCTAAGTTAATAGTTATTACTGCACAACCGTAGAAATACGCAAAGTATTTTCTTTCAAGTTTGATCGCCCAGAGGCAAAATGAAAATTACGGGAACTCACTTTTTGGTGAGTGGAGTAATATGAGGCGATTTTTCTTCGCTCATTTTGCCTCTTAATATGCGACCTATACGAGAGCGAAAAAAATCCGGTTTATAGTGCTGGTCCGTGAAACCCAAGGCGAAGCCGCTTTTAATAGTAAAAAGATTCAGCTACGGGCGGATGGTCCGTGCAATTTAAGGGTAAAGCCATTATTCAAAGTTCCGCTTAATCTTTTGTTTGGTTATTACGTAACCTTTCCGTAAGTTTGTCGTATTAATAGATATAAATCAAATTATTAATCAAAACCTTACAAAATGAAAGATACATACACTAGAGTGTTCGTTGTCTTAAACGAAGAGACAATGCAAATTGAAACTAAGCTGACAGGTAAGCCTAGAATGTTTAGAAGCAAAGACAAGGCTAACGAGTGGGCGTCTGAGAGACTAGAAATGTGGGAGGTAATCAAGTCTGTCTTTATGCATAGTTTTATACATCACGCACCTAATCAATTTTAAATACTTGTAAGGTCGGGGAACGGTTCGCTTAGTACCCGACTTTAAACACTCAATTATATGAAACTACGAAAAGAAGTACATCTATCTATAGAGGTGGTTAAAAAACTACAAGCCAAAGCCAATGAAGAAAAACGTAGCCTAAAAAACTACATGGAATGGATACTTAGCAGAATAGCATGAAAGAGATTTGGAAGGACATTAAAGATTTTGAGGGGAGATTCAAGATTTCTAATCATGGTCGATTACTATCCATTAACGGAAAGTATAAGGGTGAGAAAATACTGCGCCCCTGTATTGATGGTGTCGGATACTATCACGCACAATTAAGAAAAAAGCCGTTAAATAGAAGCGTTCGTATTCATGTTTTGGTTGCCGAGACCTTTCTTATTAAACCAGAGGGTAATAATATATGTGTTAACCATCTGGACGGAAACAAATTGAACAATCATATTTCTAACATTGAGTGGACTACAAAGGCTCTTAATATTTCACATGCTGCACGTATGGGGTTAATGGCATCAGGTAGTGATCACCATAATGCTAAACTGGATGAAGAAAAGGTTAAGAAGATTAAAGACCTTTTACACACACATCCCAATCCCGTCCTAGGAAGAATGTTTGGAGTACATCGTAGAACCATTAGCGATATTCGTCTTAATCGAACCTGGCTCTCAGTTTCTTAGGTACGAACTCCTCATTTATGGGCGCTACAACATGATTGCACGACCAGCCACCTGCAAGTGTTTGGAAACTTGTTGCGGTTGTGTTGGGCTTTAATCCATCCAGGCTTACCTTCTCGGTGTCGCCATCATTATCAACGTCTATATTCCCTTTGGTAATTTGGCTAAATTCAGATTTGTGAATCCACTTCTTTTTAACCAACGCTATACAGAAGTCTCTCGACCCCTGTACTATTCCACCCACATACAAGAACCACTGTGAATTTAGAGTATCTGCGACTACTGTATTATACTCTCGGGCATAAGTGTTTAAAGAGTCGGTTACTATTTGAGAGGTGTGGCGTTGTAAAGCACCTACGGATTCTTCCGTCTTTGTTAGAAAGACCCTCATGTCCTCCACTAGATCGCCGAAACTTGCGCTTTCTGAAATGTTCCTTTGTATGATATCCGCAGCTTTATCTACCACATTAGCACGTATGCCTGATTCAGTAAGTGCAGCACGGGTGTTTGCTATGCTTGCTTGACGCAAGGTATCAATGAATTTAGGAGTAGTGAAGTCTTTTTTAAGGAGTTTAAAGTAATCTGTTTGCAGATCAGTAGTCTTGTTGAAAGCATCAGTGAAGGCCTCTACCTCACCCAGATATTTATCGCTTAGGATTATTTGTTCGATCTCTCGTTTTATACGATTGATCTTACGCAAGTTCGCAACGCTGGCCTTTACAGAACCTTTTCTTAAATCAAGGTCACGTAAGAGTAATTGAACCCTTCTAAATATCTGCTGTTGTACTCCAGGAACATCCTTTGTAAAATTCTCTATACTATTGTCCAGGAACTTCGTCAGAGTCGTCAGACTCTTCTCCGGTGTCTGTGCCATCTTCTTCTGTAGGTGGTATTACTGGTTTTGGTTCGGGTTTGATTTCTAGTAGCTTCTCATCAGTCATCTTTCTTACCTCTATAAGCTGCTCATCGAAAGGCTTGTCTAAGAAATCCTTGTCTTTTTCAACTAGCTTCTGTACGAAGTAACTAGCATACATAGCTGTTACTGCATCTTCTTTACTGATATCGCGGTTCATTTCCATCTCTATAATCTCCTCTACTGTAGAAGTAGGGAAAGGATTCATATCTATGGACGCTATTAGCTCTTTTCTTACATCTGTTTGATCTCGGAACTTTTTGTTAATGTAGTCCACTTGCATCTCCTTGATTATAGTAGCATCTACTCCAGCGTCTTTGGCTAGTTTTATCTGATTCAACAGTGCGTTTTCCGTCAATAGGTCAAACTGCTCAGGTACTTGTATTAGGGGTAGGAGTTTTTTTCTATTCTCCTCATTAGGGATTAAAACTGCATACCTAAAGTCAACGATAGTCTTGTAAATCGGGTTAAGGACGTTCTTGACTAAGTGAAAAGCTACTCCGAATACAAAGTTGTTAAGCTCTTCTTTGTCTACCTCTTTGGCCTTGCCTGATTCATTCAGGGGGGTTTGTGCCAGAAACTCCATGTTTATACTCGCCAGGGATTTGAATATGTGCTGGTCTACCCTTTTGTCCTGAATCTCTACTATCTTGGTGTCTTTTTGGATGTACTGAGCCGGAGGAAATGGTATTTGTTGTTTGTCAATTCCTTTAATCCTAACTACTATTTGTTCGTATGGATTAACACTTAACGCTCCTCTTCCTTTACAGTCCCCACAGGTAACAGCACCCCCTTCTTTTGGTAGTTTTCCTGTTCCCTTACACTTAGCGCAGTTCTCACCCTGCATCACAGCCAGAGTAGAGTGGATGTGTAAGATTACCTCTGCTTGCATATCCGAGTATTCCCTTGCAGCCTCATCTAGTCTTGGGAGCATGGGATCGAGAAAAGAATTGTATAGTGGGATATTGTTAATAAGTTTGTCGATAACTCCTCCGTTTAAGATAACAGGCAAGTCCATATTGAACGCCATAACTTGATTCAAACCAAATGCTCCATCCTCATTTGATTGCATGGATTCCCATATCCCCTCAGTGGAGACAATCATAAAAACAGGAACAAACTTCATCCCGTTCTTTGTCTTTAACTCAACTACTCGGTTACTCTTGTAGGCTATTGCTTGTCCTGGCTCATAAAAGAGTATATTTTTAGAAGGAATGTATTGGGCAAACGGTCTTAAGAACTCATTTGAAGCCACTTCAAACTCTAGTGGGATAGTTACTATTGCCCCGTTAGGATCGGATAAAATCTTCTTTAACCCAAAGGTATAAGCCCAATTCGTAACAGAACCAAAAGCAGGGTAATTCTTTTCAGCGTAGTCCTCAAGGTTTTCGCCTTCTTGTTTGATGGTCTCGGAGTTAGAATAGTCTATCTTCCAATCATCACTTCTAACAATCTTGTTCAAAGAGTTAATCACCTTAAAGCAAGGCTCTTTGGTGATAGCAGCGTATATAATCCTTCTGTAGTGGTGTATCTTTTCGGTCTCCCCTGGTCTGCGTTGGTCAATTAGGAAGTTAAAATACGGGTTCTCATCGTCATGGTGCAGTCCTAATTGGCGCATTAACTTCTCGGTCTCCTGTAATGTATTCCTGAACCTGCGGGGTTTAAATCCGTCAATATGAAAAGATAAATGGTTCTCTATGTCAACAGCTTCTAAGTACGCAGCGTGTCGTTGAGTTCCTTTAAAAAACTTCTTTACTATGTCTTCTGGTGATAATGCCATGTTATAAATTTGAGCGTTCAGGCATCCACATACGTTTGTCTATCCACAAGTAGGGGTGCATTACATTAAACTGTCTTCCGTAGAACTTTACAAAGTTATCATAAGTCTTCTTCATAATGGGGTGTGACATATGACCACCCATTGAATAAGCGTAATAACCTTTCAAATCAGCCCCCTGTAAGCGTTGTGGGGGTTTTTCAGCAGCCTCCCAATAAAATGGCTTATAGTTGTCCTTATGTGGGTATATGTCGTTTTTAATCATTGAGATGGTAAACGGTAACTCGTCGGGCATACCTCCATTAAATGTTACGTGGTTTACAGGAGCATCATATAACTTAAAGGCATCCGAGAATAACTTGGCTATCTTCTTATCCTTTTTAAAGTATATCATCTCTGAGGAGAGATTGTAAAATCTTCCCTTCTTGAACTTAAAATGTTCCTTAATGTGATTAGGTGAAGCCCATACCCCGAACGCATCAGGGATAATATCATTCTCCAGGTTCATCCACGAACGGTTAGCCATTGTAAAGTCTACCTTGTTTAAATCAGCGAATAACTGAGAGATTGGTCTTCCGTTTACCCAGATAGTATCAGCATCCAGACAGATAGTTTCACTATAAGGAGTGAGTTTGTAAAGGGCTGTCTTTACTTTCATGTATTCGGTTCTACCATCTGTGAGATAGTATTTTTTGGGTACTTCTATCATCTTATGGAAAAGAGATGTGTCGCGTATCTGCGCCTTACCATTCCCTGCGTACAAAAGAGTAATTAGGGCAGAGGGATCATTTGCTTTTATTGACATTGCTAGATTGTACGCCCATCGTCCCCAATAAGCGTGTCCTAGTGCTAAGATGATTATTCCTTTCATTATTTCTGTACATATACGATAGGGCTACCCGTTTCCACGATTACCC
>SDBT01016670.1_pt1 | contig 11626 bp, 9 predicted proteins | sample 2277101 | NCBI WGS metagenome assembly SDBT01 (sample SAMN10404973, study PRJNA504765) | marine sediment metagenome | isolation source: marine sediment core GS10_PC15, 103 cmbsf | place: Arctic Ocean: Southern Knipovich Ridge | collected 2010
CAGGGCCAGCCGGGAACGCTACCATTTCTTCACCCGCCTGCGCGTAGATCGGCCATTTCGCACGCAATTCTTCCGGTGTCATCGGGTTGCCAGCCAGCTTGCGACGAGCAATCTCAATGACAGGTGCCGCACCACCCGCAACAGGATTAGCCCCGATCAGCGTCAGCGCATTTACCATTTGCTGAGGGGCGAACTGGATAAACTCACCTGTGGTTCTGAGCAGGTTGCCAAGTTTGTCGGGCAATTGGGGATCAATCCCCCTTATAGGATCAGTCGATTGCGCCATACTGAGTCCGGCTTCCCAAACAGTCTTGCCTGCCTCGACAAATGCGCCGATTACACCAGCCGGTGTCTTGAGGATGTTCTCAGAGATGGCCTGTGTAGCACCTACGTCTTGTGGGTCGGTCGGTGCCTTGAGCCAATCGAATGCCTGCGAAACTGCGCTTGGCTTCCGATCTTCTTGCCCTTCCTTAAAGAGCGCGGCCATTCGGTCAACGTCGTTCTCCTGCGGAACCACATTCGTAGACACAGCCGGTTCGGGCTGGAACTGTGGTGTCTCAAACTGCGGTGGGATGTTCTCAAGTGTATCGCCAATGCCCGCGGACCTGCGAATAGAAGACAGAATATCTTCTGGGGTACGCTCTTCGAGATCGGGAGCTATCCCAGCCGATCTGCGGATAGACGCTAAGATGTCCCCCGGCGTCCGAGTCTGAGGATCAAGGAAATCCTCTTCTTCGTCCTCAATCTGAACACCGGCCCTTTGCCGGATTCTCTCTAAGACGCTACCGTGGACTGCCAACTGCTAACACTCCTAACCGAGTTAGTATATTGATAATTTCAGTGAGTCTTTCTTCGTCGCCGCCCATGAGGTCCAGAAAATCGGCTCTCAAGGAATCGTCCAGAGGAATGTTCTTCTTCCCTCTTAGGGCTTCCTCTGCAATCAGATTGGCCGCTTCCTCGTCATTGATGTTTTTCAGTTGGTCCACGATCTCTTGCTCACCCATACGACCGGATGGGTACTGTATGCCCTGTGCTTGAGACGAAGGAGAGGCCGGTTGCCCTGCGGGAGTCGAGTTGTCCTCATCGAATCTCTGCAATGCGTCCCTTAATGCCTCAAATTCTTTATTGTAGCTTTCGATTGTATCTTCAACGGTAAGGGACGGCTCCTCATTCAACTCAAGGGAGCGGTTTAATTTGTCCCTCTTGCCTAATGCGTCCCTCAGCCCCTTTTCGTAATCTAACCGCCCACCTTGAAAGCCAATTTCTTCCCTCTTCGGCCCCACTCCCGGAGCCGTGGCCTTCGTTAATCGGTTTTCCTGACCCCGTTTTCCTATCCCAGCCAAATCTCTGACTTGCTGTGTAGAATTCGCGCCCGCCACATCGGGCGGGACAGCGCGTGGGTCTTTCTCTCTGGCTCGGAAAGTGCTTTCAGCCGTCTGTGTTCTGAGATCACTCTCGGCTGTTGTAGCCCTACCAAGAGACGGGGCTGATGTTGCCTGTTGTTCGGTTATTTGATTTCTTAAACCCTCGCCGACATTCCTCTTTGTTCGGAATTCAATGTCGAGATTTTGTTCATCAATTTTACCCGGAGCCAAGCCAGCCCTTCTGGCTTCTTCTCCGACATTCAGGCTCGTCCGCGATTGGATGTTGTCCCGTTGTTTTTCCGCTAACTGAATCTTCGACCACGCCGATGCAACATCTTGCGGACCACCCTGTATTGCCGACAGAATGAGCATCTTCGCATCTTGTTCGGGGATGTTCGCCTTGAGTGCGGCCGCATACATCTCGTTGTACCTTTTGGCTTGCCGCTTATCGTCTTGTATTTTCCGAAAAGACTCAGTAAGCCCCTCCAGCGCACCCGATAATCCCGACAACATTTCTATACTTGCCATGCTTCCCCTCGATTTAGCCGCCTACAAGACCTTTGGCCGCGAATACCTTTGACATCGGGTCCGGCGAGAACGCCATAATTCCAAGCGATACCGCGCTCTTGAGTATGCTGCCAAACAAGCCACCCTTTGCCTTATCACGTTCCATCTTCACTTGCGCTTCCAGTTTGTCATATTCAAGCGTGATGCCGAGTTGCGTTGCCCATTTCTGAATTGCATTCGCTTCTCGTTGAATGCTCAACTGACCCATACCGAGAGCGTATCTGATCTCCTGATCTCCGATACCAAGTCGTTCCTGCAATTCGAGCCGTGCTTTGCTTATCAACCATTCCTGACGCTGTGCGGTGACATTCAGATCATACGAACGCTGTGAGTTGAGAACGTTCAGGTCCAAATTGCCGGTCTCGATAAACTTTGCCAACTCGTACCGATTGACATTCAAGCCGAACTCGCGCTCAAGATTCTTTGCGTACGCCTCGAATTTGTCCGTCTCAAGATCGAAGGCGCTAATGTCCATCTGAACTTTCCACGCCTGCGCACGTTGACGAAACGTCTGATCCTGATTGTTCTTCAATTCGTCGAGGGAGATACCCCTCTCGGCCATCCGCTGTTGCCATTGCGAGTTAAATTCTTCGAGCGTCAGTGACCTGTCCGCGAGGGCTTGTCTGGCATTTTCAAGCTCCTTTGCCAGTTCGTACTGAATCTTGAATTGCTGATCGAGATTGCGACTGGCTATATCCGTATTGGCCTGCAACTCAGCCCAGCGGATTTCAGTTTCAAATGCCAATCTTTGTTCGGAGATTGTAATTTCTCTATCAGTGTATCCAGCCCGACGCAAGTTCTCTCTCTGTTCTTCTGTGAACTTGGTGCGCTGGAACATCATATTTTCATCGAAGAATTCACGCTCAAGCTGAATCTGATCTGTCGACAACTCACGATCCAATTCTCTCTGCGCCGCCATGTTGTAAGCATCGAGAATCAAGCGGGCCTGATCCGTCCGGCCACGAGCGATTGTGTCCTCAAGCTGTGTTGCGAGATTCAGGAAGTGCTCCCTCGATCTGGTTTTTCTGTCAGCGGACGCCTGCCTGAATCCCACACCCGCTTGTGCCTGCCCCAATAAGAGAATCTCCGAAAACTCCTCGAAGGTCTCTCTGATATTCGAGGACCGTCCCATTCCACGAGCCGTCAGGACGCTTATCGCACGTTCTCTGTCCCTGTCGCTCGTTCTCGAAAGACTGTCTTTTATTGCTTGGAGTTGTGTATTCTCCGACTCCGTTAAAACGTTAGGGTCAATGCTCAACCCCTTCTCCATGAACTGTTGTTGCAGGGCCACGCTTCGATCAAAACCGCCCTGCTGAATCGAGCCGAGAAGGTCCTCGACCATCTTACCGAAGTCGGGTCCGGTGTCGGCTTGAGAAACAGTGTTCGGCACAAACGCATCAGAAGACGGTTCGGCACCACTTTGCCCCGTAAGTGTTGATGGCGAAATCCCAGAGCTTTGCCCTATACGCTGCCATCCGCTCGGACCTTTCTTCCATATAGTCCCACCCGATCCTACAAACTGATTTACACCGCTCGGAGGATTAGCCGGTTGCCCCGTCGCGTCTCCAGTCAGAACACCCGTATGATTTTCATGTACTGACATCTACGACTCCTTAGAAGTTGCCTGTGCCCTGTAAGCCGGAAACAACGCCCTTAACAACAGGGTCTTTCAAATTGGGTATACCACCCGCGTTTCCGACAAGGTTTGGGGTTCCACCACCACTACCACCACTACCATTTGAATCGCTGCCCACGCCCAGCGGAAGAAGCGGCGGAAGAACACGAGGACCGCCACGGGGGGCTGGGACACGTTGAGAAAGGCGTCGAGCGTCTCGTTGGGCAATTAGGCCGCGCACCCTTGCTTCCTGCGACTCTTTGGGTGTAAGCGGCCAATTCCCACTCACCTTTTCTTCGAGCGACATACTCGCACGTTGCCGAAACGAAACATTCGTCCCACCTACGCCAGTCCCAGAACGATATCGTTCACGAGTTAGGATATCGGGATCACCCGTCAAACTACGCGGAAGCGGCTGTTCCTGCTGGTTCCCGCCCGTGGGATCAGTTCCCGTGGGATCGGTACCTGTTGGTTCTTCCCCTGTACCACCTTCACCAGTCAAGGCACCCGTAAACTCTTCACCGCTTGTCACCCAAACATTATTCGCTGAATCCCAAAAGGCACTCTGACGCAACCATTCAGGTGCATCTTCAAGATTCGGCTGTCCCTGATCTTCCCAAACCCATTCACCATCTCGATTGCGTTTGCTGTACTTGTGAATTGCGCCATCTTCGCCACGAACATATATAGAATTGCTCTGTGTAGACTGAACGGACGGTGGCTCGTTATAAATTGTCCCCGTAGTATCAGAGGCAGACAAATCAATCATATCTAAGAAAAAGTCGTTCTTCGCAAAGTCACCCCACCAAGCGAGATCAGAAACGAGATTATCAATCTCAGAGCGGTCGCCTCGGAAAAGCGCAGAGTCTAAGGCAAGTAGCGCATTCTTCGCCGACATAACGATGGCTTGATCGAGCTGACCGTTCGGAGTGATCTGAGATGTCAGATATTCTTGTAAACCGGGAGCAATCTGATCGAGAATGTCGCCAGTAATATATTGAAGCGTATCCCGAAGCTCATCAATCATCCGGTCAAAGAAGGACTGAAAGTGACGGAATTCATCAAGCGGCTCTTCTTCCGTGCCGCCGCCCGTGGCTCCACCGCCAGTTTCGTTCCCCGTACCACCCGTACCCCCCGTACCCCCACCCGCATTACCAGTAAGCTGCGGGTCAGTATAATCCGAGACGTAGCTGTCAACACTTGCGAAATCGAATGTCCCATCTTCACCGACACCACCAGCAAAGACATTGGAAAAGTTATCAGAGAGATTATCCCAGAAAAACTCAATATCGTTTTCGATATTAACACGGTTGTCATTTATTGAAGCAATCCAATCAAACTTCGATTGATCCCACTGACTTGCCGCGTCAAGATCGCTGATACTCGCGCCCTGACTGACAGCGGATCGTATTGCATCGAAATACGCTTGTTGAAGATTCGCCCTTGAGGATACCGACCATGTTGCACTGCTCAAGTCATCGCCGCTAACGCTTACAGACTTGACGGCCATCCCAAACGCGCTACCTTGACCCATGAGACCTTGTTGCACATAGGCATCAAGTTCTCCGCCAGTCGCGTTCAGCAGGTCTTCTATTGTCTGGATTTCCTGACCACCGACCAGTGTGTCCATAAACTTCTCGAACCCACCGTCACGGCTCAAGAAATCCATCGAGTCAAGCAGGTCAAACCAATCGGCCATCTCATTGAAGAAATTGTTTCTCTCTGAAAATGCCGAACCGCCAATAGCTTTGCTTCTGGCAATTTGAGCGGCTTGACTGAAAGATGCTATTGGATCAGAAGGAACAGTTCCGCGAAAGTTGTCTCTGATATTGTTACGAAATTCCTGAACTCTATTTAATTGTGAATAGTCGCCCCAAGCTACCCCGCTATCTAAGTCCCTACCTTCTTCAGTTCTCCGTCCACTTATATCATGATACGGAGTATAGAACCATTGATTCATGGTCTCGTTAGCTATCTCTAAAACCCCTGAACGGAGGAAATTGGATTGCTCACTCATACTGAGACTTTCCCACCACTCAACCCCCTGCGACCAACTCTGCCATCCAAACGTCCGGGGATCGAGATATTCAAACGTATTATTCCCGAATCCACCGAAGGGATAAGGCGCGGGTTCCCCCGGAATAAGTTCAGGGTCTACTTCAAAACTGCTGGGATGCAATGGCATATCTATACCTTATGGATGGGCAGCAGTTATCCTTGCACCCAATGAATCGAGAACGAACTTCACATCAGTTGCATATTTACGCATGAACCTATCGAACTCTCCGGAGTCATTAAGTATTCTGTTGGTAACACGACCCGGCAAATATGGAAATTTCAATGCTGGTTGCGCTTGTACGGTAATCATTGCCATCATAAACCCAAGAATGAATGCAACAATGATAAACACGCCTATCGTTGGTAATATCCTGTCTCTCAATCGAACACCGGCCTTCCTGAACGTCGGACAAATTTCACTCCGAAGTCACTGATCCACGTACTGTCCCCTCCATGCGCTCGTATCTGCCACGACCAATGATTGCTGAGACGAAACGGCTCCACGTAGCGGTGTGCCTGTTTCCAACGTGAGACAGCATCAGTTATTGTGTCGATTACAAACGAGTCGGTATCTATGTGGTCATTGAAAAAGATCGTTTCAATTTCACTGGCAGGATCACGTTGATATGTGACGTTGTAAGACTCAATTGAGAACAGGCCGCGATCCTCCGACGACGGCCTCCACGGCGACAGGTAGTGAGCAACGATGTTCACGCCCGTATCATCGGTGCCACGACCAAATACAAATACCTTTCCAGTGTCTTGATCAAGGGGCGGGTCTGAGAATAAGATAGTATCGACTCCGGCACCACGTGACTCCAAGATCGCCATATTGTCCATTTTTAACTCATACTTAACCCACTCGCCTGTCAGAAAATCATATACGAGAACACGATTCTTAGTATCTCCGTTCTCTTGTGCATAGGACAGGTATGCCCGATCATCATTTATTTGTAGCTCAACATCATTGAGGCCAGCGCCAATGGAGTCGAGAAAATATCCCTCAATAGCTAAGCCCACATTTTGCATCCCGCCACCAACCCCAATGTAAAGACCACCGGGACCGACAAACACCTGCTGTCCTCGATATTGTCCGATGCCTTTCTGACTGACAGCGGCAACACCAGAGTTAGTGGTAGCAATTTCACCCGCTCTCCCTACATCGTCGTGAGTAATCTGGTAAATCTCCTGACCCTCTTTGTGGATAAACGTATAATTCCCAAGATAGATTCCCGCACTGATAGCTCGACCATCATCGACAGCGACGCCGACATATTGATCCACACTATCCTTCACTGTCAGATGATGAAGAATTTTAAGCCACGATGGCCCAAGAGAATCTGCCCCCTGAGTGCTGGTAGTGAACACGCTGTCATTACCGAAATACGCAAGTCGCGTGGGAGAAAAGGCAAACTGTACTGGCCATGTCCAATCTTCCCACTTTAATGTGTCGGCAACGGGAAACGTAGCCCGATACATTCGCACGATGTATAGAGAGTCTCCGTCGTTCCAGAGATCGAGAGCAACAGGTTTACATATTTCAAGATAGTTCACCCCAGCATCAGTTGTGTCCATAAAGACAGCCCAGTCGTGAGTTGGGTCTACGGTAGTAGTGGTCTCCATCTGCGCAATGTGAGTGATAAATAACAAGCTATCCAAAGGCCATGATCCGGGGAATCCCGCGAGATCAGTGTCATAAATCCTTACACAGCGAGTTCTGAACGACGCTGGATTGTCCCCATAAAAAATGGTATCGACAGAAGTGATATTCGTTATTTTACACGACACTATAGTATCTGTAAATTTAGCAATGCTATCTGGAATGATCCTGTACCTTAGTCCGCGACCCCCGACCTTACCCGCCGACGTTCCGTCTTTGTGGGGATTAACAAGAACTTCTCTGATCTTTGGATGGGTAATCGCAACGAACCAATTAGGTGATGAAGCCAAATGGCTTCTACCATGAACAGCTATATTCATATAAGGAACGCTGTCTACATCATCTTCTCCCCAATTTGGGTCTCGCGTCACTTGAATCCAGCTATTCAATCCATATCTTCTTACCGATGGATCGCCCGATGCTTTGTAGACTTTGAACTCGGCAGAGTCGGGGCCGGAATTCAAACCTTGGTTATCGCAACTATCTGCAACCTTTGACCACGTAATACCACCAATCACGGGAGCGTATTTAATGCGACGAGTCGGCATTGTGATGACAAGGGTGTCCTGTAACATATCGGTATAGATGGGCTTCTGACGATCAAGCGGAGAAGATGTCAAGGTGATAACCGTTGGAGATATAAGGGTACACGCCCCTCCGAGAAGTGGTTGATCGTTCACGGCGTCGAGCTCCATAAATTCGTTAGTCCATATTTGACTGATATTAAATGTGTCATTAGCTTCTGTGGGTGCCCCTGTATCAATCTTGATCTGTGTAAAGCTATAATTAGAAAGCTCCCACCAAGAGTTACTGTTTGTCGTACCGATAATAGAGCTACCTCCGCTCTTCCATGCCGTTTCACCCGCTATATTCGGCATCGGTATCGTTGCTACAATCATGCTATCTCTGACTTCATCGTACCGATACAAGTTCGTATCCGCAGCGACAAGGATGTGACGATCAAGACTGCTCGGACTAAAGACAAATATCCCGTTTATATTATCTTTCAGAATGCCATCTCCCATCCGAGAGAATCCATCGCGTAACTTTAATGTCTTCCTGCCCCCCAGGGTTGTTACGATATCGAAATTCGCCATATCGCGAGCCACACCAGCAGGCATACTGTTTGGATCACCAGTCCGCAACCCGCCGAATTCAGACGTTGACACTGTAAAGCTTCGACTTTGTCCGTCAACCCTAAGCGCGATGAGAAACCAAGACAGAATAATAATTCCGAGAACGATTATTATAAATGCGATATCGTTTTTACGATTCTTCATGGCCCCGGGAGTATCCTCATCGCCCACCAGAAGAAGACAGCGCTTCCCCACGCAAAGCCAAATATGACAGTGACGGCCAATAGCTCATCTATGACACGTCTCCATATCTTCATGGCCCCACCGCATTACTCTGTGGTCCAGAGAATAGGGTTGCCCTCAACGCCTGCCAGTACGCATTAAATAGCGAATTCGATGACGACGCCTCTGCCGACATGCCGAGTTTTTCGTACGCCTTCGATTTAGCATATTCAAGAGCGGTTATCTGTAAGGTCGGGGGAAGATCACAAGTGTCGGTATCTTCGTCGAGTGTCGTTGGGTTTCCGATATACAAAACACGAATATCGTACTTACCGATTGGTGGAGGACTGATGAATAGCGTAGCGGCTGAGTCCATCCCCCAAATCCAGTGTTCTTTCGTAGGCCCTTCTGTAATCGCGGCCCCGCCTGCTTTCTCCGGGTCGATTGTCTGAGAGCCGATTATCCCGCCTGTTAGGCCAGGCATTGTATTCTTCGCCAGTGAAGTGACAACGCGACCTTTCCCCGCATACGTCGATGGCATAGCATACTCAACAGTTCCTACCACCGTCCGAATTGTCGTGTCCTTCTGCATCCCGCCTGTCAGAGCAGACACCAAGAATCGTCCGTCGTTAATCCAGTCCATCAACACACTGTCTTTAATGGGATCGTTTGCGAGTGCAGTGTCACCGAGACACGCTGTTCGGACCTGAGCTTTATAATTCTTCATCGTCCGCGCCGAAGTGATAGCCGGAACGAGAAGAGCGAGAGCAAGGACCGTCAGTATAGTTTTCATAGTGTGGCCATCAATCTGTTGTATGCGCGCACATCTGATCGTTGCGGCATAGGACGCATGGGGTCGGCAGTTCTCGGAGGTCTGAGTTTTCCGATGTCGTCCATGTAATTACGGAAATGTGTGCCAGCGCTGGGAAACCACTTGGGCATGAGACGCTTCGTACCATTCACAAGCGGCTGCACCCATTTGAGACGATCCAGGTTGGATTGCGTCAGATGCGCATAATAAACGAGCTTGGCCGTAAACGAAGACGATGGCGTCGGTGAGAGCATGATTTGCTCTCTATGATTCGCGGCAGGCTCAATTAAGAACCATGAGTTCACTTTGCCGGTCTGTGACGACGTCGCATTTTCATGACGTTTCGTATATCTGATGTCGCCGAGATATGTCCACCGAGACAAAACACGATCATCCGTTGCATGTTTTTCCCCGATGACAATCATTGAACCAAAATCGGACGGAAGTTCGTACGTGTCATCATCGGCTGTCACGGAGAGTGTGTCGCTAACGCGCAAGGAACCTATCTCGACCTGACGATTGATATCATCAATAGTCATGCGCACCATCTTTTTCACAAGTTCTCTGTCGGTGTTACCCGACTTCTCTGCGTCCGCCAGTAAGACGGAGACGGCCTCATTGAACAGATTGTTCGCCATCGGGCCAGCCTATCCCTTTGCTTCCGCCGGAATTAGGCAATCATCAGAATCGCTTGGGTCGACCGCTATCTTCTGGACACGACGAACTGTGGAAACTTGCTCTATCTTTCTCTCGATCCACCCATGTTCTTCCCAATATCCCGACGGATCGCTGTCGTCGATATCGAAGTCGAGTTGAAATCTCTTGTTCTTCAAGCACGACTCAATTCTATCTTCGCCCTCGACAGCGGCCTTCCAGTCGTGGAATTGGATATGATCGCCCGTCCCCACTTGAGTGACGTGTTTCCCGTATTCACTACTCACGAGAACCGCCTTTAAGCCAAGGCGATACTCTTTGAAGTTCGCTATGAAATGAGCGACAACCTTGGGGGCACTTTCACTTTTTTCGGTACGACGAACCCCTTCAGCGGGCCTCGGCCTTTCGATTTCAGTAATCGCCTGTTTTCTTGCAACTGTCTGTGGCACAAAACCTCCTATTGTCTTCCTGATCTGAATTTGCGACGGGTGAACCCTTCGCCAATCGAAGACTTAACCGCCTTGATAAAACCAGCCGTCACGGTTGTCCCCCCTGTAACCGTTATCAGTATTTGGTCTCCGGGAGCGCCACGAATGGGCTGTTCCCCAAATCCAAAGTCATTGATGTCGTCTACAAGTTCTACTGTAGTAGAGACTGTCCCCGGAGAGAACACTAACGTCTCTGAAGTCGGCACCCCCCCATCTTCCGCCCCAGAACAGATATAGACATTCCCTGTCTGAGTCCCGGCGGAGTGCGTTGAATTCAATCGGGACTCATAGAGAATATGGACCGCCCCACGATCACTTGCATGCGGAGTTAGATTTGTAATCTTGTACCCCGCCACCAGACAATTGCTCGTATCACCGAGACAATCGAACCCATCGTCAGCCTTCAGGCATGATGTGGCAGAGGCGGGTTCTATGAGGTAGCTGTCATCTATGACTTGCGTAGAGATGCAACCCATGACATCACAATGCCATCCGCGAGAGCTTTCTGTATTGATTTCGTCTGCAATCTCAGCCGCCGTACCCGGTGCAGACCCAAAAGTAGCGAATGTAATGACGCCAGCGGTTCCCCATGCGGCCGCAGATCCGCCCGCCAGCCCAACCATCGTCGTAGCTGTGATGTCAATCGTAGCTGTCGTTTCTGGACCGTCATACCAAATGTTCAGGAGGACGTTTGTGTCTGTCGCATTCTCGACGAGAACCGGTGCCTCCAGTTTTGCTGCTTCGACAAGAAGGGACATTCAATCCTCCTGACATGAAAGGGGTAAGTATATAAACCTACCCCTTTCGGGTTTGCTTACTGACGGTTAGCTCGGTAATTCCAATACGGTGATGCGCCCAAGGCGCGATACTGTACATTGGCTTGAGCTACAGTCATCACGGTCGTACCATGAGTTCCCCAGATGATTACGAAGTAGTCACCAGCATCCCCACGAATCGGACCGTTACCGCCCGTCCAAGTGTCCATGTCAACATTCTGAGCTACAGTCGTAGTGAGAATGACTGAGTGGTCATAGACCAACTCCTCTTTGTCGGCATGGGAAATGCCCTTGCACAGGTAGACCTTGGGGGCCGTTCCAGTTGCCGTCGCAGC
>SDBT01016671.1_pt1 | contig 11626 bp, 25 predicted proteins | sample 2277101 | NCBI WGS metagenome assembly SDBT01 (sample SAMN10404973, study PRJNA504765) | marine sediment metagenome | isolation source: marine sediment core GS10_PC15, 103 cmbsf | place: Arctic Ocean: Southern Knipovich Ridge | collected 2010
AGCTCATTCTGAGCCCGGGCAAGGGCAGCGGCGCCGTAACTGTGGTGGATGAAAGCCCGTCTGGTACCTCATTGCGCCTTCCCTCTACGCCGCTTGCAATACCGAATTCTAGTCAACTATCCTATTCGAGCGAACCCGTATCTGCAATCAAAAAGGCGCCAGCCCCCACCGAATCGCCCTTAAACCCTTGAAAGATAAGAGGAACCGCCTGATACCAAAGACGGATTGCCTTGTTCTCCTACCATAATCCGTCGGGAACCCGATCCATGGCTTCACCATTTTTCGCATGAATTTCTGACTATAGCGTAAAATGAGCTTCTCCACGGTACATTTCACCGTGCCATGAAGGAGAGCATCATGAATACCCAGCTCGCTCCGCTGCTATCCACTTTGAATCTGAATACGAAGCTGCTACTCAATGTCCTCGAAGGTGTTAGTGACGCCTTGGCCGCGACCCGGCCCAACGTCCACACGAACAACATCGCTTTCATCACCTGCCATCTCATTGATGCTCGGCACTTCCTGGCCAGTATCACCGGGCGTGTTACCGAAAAGCCATTCAAAGAAATCCTCGAGAGCGCAAAGACGGTAGAGGACATCGACGAGTACCCGGCGGTGGATGAACTAAAAGCGGCCTGGGAGGATATCTCCCGGATTCTAGCCGACCACTGGGTTCAGCTAGCTGATGAGTTGTTGGCAGAAAAATCGCCTCAGGCTTTCCCTCTCGAGGACAAGACCATCCTTGGCGGCATCACTTTTCTTCTCGCACACGAGTCCTACCACATCGGTCAGCTCGGCTTCTTGCGCCGTTACTTCGGCTTATCCCCTATGAAATATACTTGAACATGGTTATAAAGGACTCATCCCACGTCAATCGACCGGATTGCCATTCCACCTGCGGCGGTTACTCGCCCAGTCTCGAGATCTAAAATCTGGTTTCGAGGATTGGTGTCCAACCCAGCCACCTACAAGGAGCTCCTCTGTTGCGTCAGCCGTCTTACCGTTGTCAATAGAAGACCACGCCGGCTCATCGTTTCCCAAACAGCCTTTCAACGCGATTCCAAACGACCGTACTTACGCAAGATGTCACGCACTTGTTCATGGGCAATAGCTGCTGCAGTATTACCGTTAATGCCTGTCATTGTTTCGCCCGCGATTAGCGCGTTAATGATGGCTTCCTCCGTTGCCTGAACGGCAGCCTCAAAAAGTGCTGTGATGCGTCGATTGGAGAGCATCGACATTTTCGCGGTGACGGGCGCAGATGCGGCACCGGGATTCGCGGTCGAGAATGCGATGAAGATATCACCGGATCCGTTGCTAGAGATCGAGGCAGTCCGCGCCAATCCCAGGGAAGCACGTCGGGCCAACCTTTTCAGTTGATGAGGCAGGAGCGGAGCATCTGTCGCCACCACGATGATGATCGACTTTGAAGCCTGGTCATCCTCGCGCCCACGTGGTGGGGAAGTCTTGACGAATTAGTCCTCACTTTTCCTCCCTCTTGTAGCCGAGCCTGAGAATTAATCCCTCAGATCGAGGTTCGCAGCGGGCAAAACTGCTCCCGGAGCCTCCACCGCTCTTCTGGCTGGGGTCGTCGCGTTCTAATATCCGGACGTTCCGGGCCCGCGCTCGCAGGGTGGCCGGGTTCCAACTACTCCGCCTCCAACAAGGGCTAGAGCCGATTGTTTGGAAACTCATGACCGCTGTTGGTCCGGGTGTCCGAGAGATTAGAATTCAAGCAGGGCAGCCCACCGGATGTTCCACGTAGCCCGATTCTCTCAAGCAGTGTTCGCCCTGCACGCTTTTGAGAAGGGGACCCGCAAGAGCAATACCGCGACCTTGTGAAACAACGGAAGGGACGAAGCCATGCCCAAAGTTAGAAGCAAACTCACTCGCGCCAGCGGGAATATGTTCCAGGATCTTGGATTCCCACGCTAGGAAGCGGAACACCTCCTGGTCATAACGTGATTGAAGGTTCATCCATAATCTCTCGGATGTCCCAAAGTAGCGTGCGAGCCGTAGCGCAGTATCAGCAGTGATCGACCGTTTCCCGTGGACAATCTCGTTGATTCTCCTTGGAGGCACGCCGATATCCTTGGATAACCGATATTGGCTAATGCCCATCGGCTTGAGGAACTCTTCAAGTAGTATTTCGCCTGGGTGGATCGGAGGTAACTTTTTGCTTGCCATGTACGCCTCTAATGGTAATCTGCTATTTCGACTTCGAAGGCGTGCCCCCTACTCCAGCGGAAGCAGATTCGCCGCTGGTCGTTTACACGGATTCTGTGTTGACCACGACGATTCCCTGAAAGCTTCTCCAGTCGATTCAAGCACGCTAAACCAGTGAGTTCAGCGGCGGGCGCCTGAAGGCGCGTCCTCGGCAGCGCGAACATGCGGGCGAGATAGATTGGCGCGCGGCGAGGTCACCGGCAAAGCCGAAGCTGAACACCGCGAGAAAATACATGAACAGAGCGGAAAAAGGCACGATCACCACGGTGGCCATACCATCGGGGGGATCCAGCGTGACGGTGTATCCCGGTCCGAGGATAAGGAGCTTGAAGGTCGAGACGACGAGCACGTAGCCGGCCAAGGCGACGGGTCCCCAGCGATGCCGTCGGCGAAACTCCCAGGCGATGGCTTGGGCGGGGGAACGCATGATTCACGCATCCAGGGCTGACGTGGCAGGCGTCCCGACATGGGCGACGAAGATCTCATCGAGGGACGGAACGCGTTCGGTGACGATGCGCGCTCCCCACTCGGCGACAGTGGCCTGCAGCTCTCCCGAACCGGCGCGATTGCTTGATGGCGCCCAGCAGCGTGATCAGAGCGATCTGGCCCTGGCTGATCATCGTGACATGGTCGGCGACCCGCTCCACTTCCTCAAGCAGGTGCGACGAAAAGAGCACCGTGCGGCCTTCATCGGCGATGGTGCGCATGATGGCCCCGAGAATGTCGCGGCGAACCACAGGGTCGTGGCCGGACGACGATTCATCCAGCACCAGTAATTCGGGCCGATGGGCCAGCGCGATCAGCAGTCCGACGCGCGCTTCCTGCCCCTTCTTGACGATCGCCCACGCGCAAGGTTGCCTGATTGGGATGGCACCGAGGCTCGTCGTCATTGTTTTGGCTCTACTGAGACACAACGATGATTCGAGCCTTCTAACCGTGCGTTGAGCTGCGGCGCTTTCGATTTGCGTCACGGGTTTGCCTTGTCCATTATGATTTCAGTGTTCTCACGTTTCTACGAACCGATATCCGTTGTTTCCCCATGACCTGGATACACCTTGGTGGAGTCCGGCAATTGGCTGAAGAGCCAACGGACGGATGAAATCAGGTCTTCGGCCGAGCTGCTGGGTAGGTTAACTCCTCCCACCGACCGATGGAACAAGACGTCTCCAGAGAAAAGCATGTAGCCAGCCAGATAGCAGACACTGCCTTGTGAGCGCCCTGGAGAGTGGATGGCCTGGATAGACAGATTGCCCAGCTTAAAGCTGTCACCATCGCGAACGAAGATGTCGGGCGGCTTGAAAGAGTTGACGTCGAACGCTAGCAGTTCTGCACCCACCGAGCCTTCTCCGGATTCACCTCCTTGTTTGCGGCAATGGCTGAACTCAAATCGTCTATCAACCACTTGTGCACTATCTGCATACTGTCGAAATCCACCTGGTGCATGCACAGCTTAGCCTCAGGGAAACGGCGCCGATGACCGGCGTGGTCAGTCGTTTGGCACCGGCACTTCGCTTCCCGGAGGTCATGCCGCTCGTCTTTACTCCGGAACTACCCGAGGAGGGAGGCCACGTCCGCTCCATCTGGAAGTTAGCTGGCTATCCAACCCTGGCAGAGCTGCGTGGCGCAGGCGCGCCCCGGAGGAGTCCCTCGGTGCTCAGATCTTCATCCACGTCCGGCCAGTGGATACCGAAACCACCTCCAGCGATCTGCCAATTGTTCCGCTGCTCCGGCGTGGCATGAAGAAGCCGTGGATACCAGGCTAGAGGGACCGAGATGGTACGTCCGTCGATCAAGTCAACAAACAACAGGTCGTCGTCGGACCGAACGTCCTTAACTTTTTCCCCGGGTTTAGGTTCCGAAATACTCATCCCACTCCTCAAGAAGGCTCGCCTCGTTCTCGTGAACGATCTTCTCAATTTTACCCAATTCTCTAGCATCGAAGCCAAGATTGCGAGCCAAAGCTACAGGATTCAGCCAAAACTTGGCGGATTTCTCGTCCCTGTCCACGTGCACGTGGGGAGGCTCACCGGGTTCGTGACTGTACCGGTAGAATCGGTACGGTCCAGATCTCAGGACCGTCGGCACGGTTCACCTCTCTCACTCGCGTTGAGAATTAGATTACCTCTCAAATTGTTGCCCTGGCCAGGTAACAGAATGTTCGGCGGCAAGCGGCCCGGAAGCCGAGGAGGAAATGAACGAGTCCGCGCTGTTTTATGAGGGCCGAAGCGAAGGTCTCGGGCTAGATTTCCTGGAAGAAGTCGAACAAACGGTCGCGTCGATTCTTGCTTACCCGAAATCTGGCCCAGTGATCTCGCAGAACATCCGCCGTCGCATTGTCCGCCGCTTCCCATTTGGCGTTCTTTACGCCCTCCAAGGCGACCAGATTGTAATCGTCGCAGTCGCTCATCTGAAGAGACGTCCTCATTACTGGAAGGTGCGAATCTGAACAGCACGCATAACTTGCGATTCGAGCGGACGGCACGGAGGCTTCGTGGGGCAATGAGAGACTTGGAACCAAGTTTTTTGCTTCGTAATCCTCGTCACCCTGCCGCGGCTCATCGCAACCGTTATGTGGTGAAAAGAAGATCCAAAACGAGCAAGCGATTTCTTTTAATGAGGAACAATGTCCGTGGTACCTGACGTCGAGAGGACAGTGACCCAGGCTCTAGAGTCGTATTTGACGGCTTGGAACAATAAGGACCACGATGCACTTGCTGGTTTCTACAGCTCGGCGGGAGACCTTTTGGCGGCAGATGGACAATACCTAGGTAATCCTGGCGAGATTCGAGACTACTACCGCAGTCAGCTCGATGGGCCATATGGTGAAATCAAACTCAAGAATCTCAAGGTGGAGACAATTAGGTCGATTCATAACAATGTCCTCATCGCAGATACTGGATGGGAAGCTTTCATGTCAACTGCTGGTCAGTCAACAAACCCGGTCGCGAGACCCCGGGGCACGTTTGTTCTCTCACCAACGGATGAATCGTGGCAGTTTTCAGCAGTACGAATTATGGTTCCATTTCGTGCCGCGTAGCGTGGCTCCGTCGGCGCGAAGTAGCAACCCGCCTAACTTCACGTTTGAGCAGACGGCGCGGGACGCAATTCGATAGCGCCGCAGTACCACGCCGGTGTTATCCGGGCTAGGATTCCGGAAAATATTGGAAACGGCATAGACGCTGAATCGCATACTCGGCGGGTTGTCACATTGGGGCTGGAAGTCTGAGGCGTGTAAGACTGGGCTTGTAGTGTTACGAAAGGTAACAGTAAGACGTTTCCGCGGAAACGTTTTCGTCATGCTGAGATGTTCTTATGAAGCAGAAGAACGCACTATTCCTAGTTTGTGAGGCATTCGCTGCTCAAGCGCGCTGTTAGGCCGATCGCGGATATCATCGACAAGCGGAGGTCAAGGAGTCATGCAAATCCACTACCTCGAAATCGTGACCAAGGAGGTCGACGCGGTGTGCGCCGCGTACACCGCAACAAACGGCGTCGCGTTCGGTGAGCCGGACGCCGGGCTCGGCAACGCACGCACGGCCGCGCTTCCGGGAGGCGGGATGGTCGGGGTGCGGGCGCCCATGCAAGAGGCGGAAGAGCCGGTGGTGCGGCCCTACTGGCTGGTGGACGACATCAAAACGGCCGTCGCCGCGGCGGTGGAGGCCGGCGGTGAGGTGGCCCATCCGCCGATGGAGATCCCCGGCCATGGCACCTTCGCCATCTACATCCAGGGCGGCATCCACCACGGCCTCTGGCAGCGGTAGCCGCGCGACCGGGGTGCCAGTCGGAATCTCGTGTTCTGTGGGGGTGCACCCAGGTCAAGATGACGCGGTTCTGGCGTCAACTCGCCGCAGTGAGAATGAGACCGAATGTGTCACGCTTGACCAGCGGTATGGAGAATCGCGCGAAGAGACGGGTGTTTCGACTGCGTGCAAGTTGGACTCAATGTTGCCCAGTGTGACCACGGCCTAACAAGGCGTTGCAGCAGACGAAGCGCAGCTCGGTCATCGGTGGGGCCGAGGTTTCGAGATACGCGGCTTGTGAACCATGGAACATCGGGAACGATAGCTTCATTCGGAAATTCTATGATATTGGGCAAGGAGCGATTAAAACGGCGACATCAACCCTGAAATGAACAACCGAGCAGTTGCCGTCACGAGAGAAATTGCGAGAGGGGGCGTTGTGGTAATTAGAGGCGACATAAAAGTGGCGCCCAATAACTATGTGTTTGAGCGGACGGCGCCGAGCGATCTGGTAGCATTGTCAAGGCTAATCAACAAAGGGATTTCTTCCACAGCAGAGTCGCGCCGCCGCTCAATCGCGCTGTTAGACGGATCAAAGGCCCTAGATTTTGTCAGTCTGAAGTTCGAAAGATGTCGGGAGCAAACGTCGTTTCAAAAGAACCTCTTCCCTGAAAGGAGATGGACCATGAAAGATCTGAGGATTTGCATCAGCGCAAGTATCTTTCTACTGGCCCTAAATTTAGCTCTCGCTCCGATCCTGTGGGCTCAAGCTAGAATCCCAGCAAAGGATTCCTCGTCCCAAGTGGAACTGGATTCCCTCATCGAGACTGCGATGATGCAATGGGAAGTTCCCGGCCTGGCGGTTGTCGTGGTAAAAGGGGGTGAGACAGTTCTTCTCGAGGGTTACGGGACCCGTATCCTCGGAGAGTCGCTGGACGTCGACGCGGACACCTATCTATAGATCGCATCAAACGCCAAGACATTTACTGCCTACGTCATCGGCATGCTCGTCGATGAGGGAAGGCTGAGCTGGCACGACCCCGTCAAGAAACACATTCCGGAGTTCGAGGTGCCCGACCCCTACGTGACCGAGAATGTCGCGATCGATGATTTGCTGTGTCATCGCTCGGGGCTCTCGGAAAGGGTGCTCGGCGGCTTTCAAAATCCAAATTACACTATCGAGGATCTGCTGGAAGACATAAAAGACACGGAGCTAACCGGGCGCTTCCGGTCACGCAACAATTACAGCCAATTCGGCATGACTCTCTTCAGCGAGATCGTTCTGCAGGCTTACGAGCTAAGTTGGGGAAATTTCGTGCGGAAGCGAATCTTCGAGCCGCTGGGGATGGAGTCGAGCTACACCAGCAACGCAGACTTCGTGGAGAAAATCGGTAACCCGAAGGATGTGGAGAACATCATGCATCCTGCTATCAAGAAGGACGGCGTCGTCAAAAAGGGCAGCTGGGATGCCGTGGGTAGTGAGCCCCTATATGCGCCAGCAGGCGGAATCATATCCACGATGAAAGACATTGCGTTTGAACATCGCGGTCGAAAGGTGATCTCGCATAACGGTGGATGGATGAGCTCGGTGATTGAAATCATGTCGGATGAGGGCATGGGCGTCGGTATCTTTTCGAACGCCTGGTTTGACGAGCCGGCTCCGTGGGCGAGCCTGGCATTCGTCAACGTTCTCGCGCTTGATATCTTCGATCGCTACCTGGGTTATCGCGACATCAATTGGAGCAGCCAGATGATGGAGATCGTGGCTGCGCTGTGAGATTTATTCGACAAGTTCTCAGCCAAACCAGGTGTCGTTCGCTCCTGGTAGGAGGAGCTTGGACGTCATAAATCTCCTGGTTAACCAGTAATAGACCCGACTAACAATCCAGTGGAGCTGCCGGCCGAATGACTGATAGGACCTACGAATTGATATCTGCGGATTCAACAACGACGGCCGCAGCTCACTAGCTCACTGGCAACGTTGGACAGAGACGCAGAAAATGGGCATTATAGGGATGGTAACTACCTCCTCTTGGGAGGATAAGCAATATGGCAAGCGAATTCACGGCGGTCGTTGAGCAGGACCAGGATTGGTACATCGCCTATAGTCCCGAGGTGCCTGGCGCAAACGGCCAAGGCCAAACAAAAGACGAAGCCGTGGAGAGTCTGTCCGAGGCCATAGCGTTGATTCTTGAGGACCGTCGGGAAGACGGGCTCCGAGGTGTACCACCAGATGCCCAGGTTGAGAAGGTTACGGTGAGGTGAAGCGCGGCGACCTACTCCATCATCTCCGGCAACACGGGTGCTATCTCAAGCGTGAGGATCGAGCCCATTCACTGTGGTGCAACCCTCGAATGGGAGAGGTAGAATCGGTACCCCGCCACACAGAAATACCGAACAAACTCGTCCGAAAGATCTGTCGTTGCTTGTCAGTTCCAGAAATCGGCAAGTGAAAATTGCTCCGTCTAACTTCGTGTTGCAGCGGACGGTCGCAGCCGCGAACGAAGGCGCCCGCCGCTGAAATCAATGTTATGCCGGTTAGTAGACTTGCGGGAAGACTCGTCATATACTTGGAGTACTTGGGGAGATCAGATGAGCACGGAGCCGCTCGTAGCGCAGTTTCTCGAACTATCGCCGGACGAACAGATTCGTCTGGTCCAAGAACTGTGGAACGAGATCGCCGACGAAGTGAGCCGTATGCCCTTGTCCGAATCCCAACGTCGTCTGTTGGATGAGCGCCTCGCAGACGAGGAGCAGAATCCGGAAGACGTTGAGCCTTGGGTAAAGGCAAAAGAGGAAATTCTTCGGAACCTGTGAAACTTGAGCTGCTCGTCAGAGGTCGGTTGAAGGCTGACATCCGACGCGCGGCATAGTGGTACGATCGACAGAAGGAAGGTCTCGGCTAACGGTTCGTTGCAGAAGTCGACACAACGTTGGAGCAGATCGAGGCGAATCCCGAACAATACCAAATCGTTCATTGAAACATTCGCCGCGCCATCACTCGCGATTTTCCTTATGGTGTGTTTTACAGAATTCGAGGCGACAAGATCAGCGTTTTCGCGGTAGTCCATCTACACCGTGAGGACGTCCTCTGGAGAGCCTAGCGTTGCATCGTTTGAGGCAACGGCCTAACTCCCAAATGTAGCGGACGTGGCCTATCTCTCCGGTGACATCACCGTTCAAATGAGCATCCAGATTTTCGAGTCACGCGGTGCCATGGTCAAGGCTGGCCACGCCGCTCATCGCTACTGTTAGACGCCCGGGGAAGGGAGGACTCATGAGACACGTGAGATCTGCAGTTTGCCAAATTGTGCTCGCGTTTGCCCTCACGTACGTGTCAAGTACAGTAGCTGCGTCTGAGGCGCCTCTGAGTACTGCGGAGCCCGAAAGCGTCGGTATGCAACCGATCGGCTCGGTAGAATTGGCCCCGCCATGCAGCGCTATATCGAAGCAGATCTTGTTGCAGGCACGGTGACGCTGGTCGCTCGTCGTGGGCATGTCGTACATTTCGAGGCACACGGATATCGTGACGTTGACGCGAGATCTCCAAAGTCCACAGACACTATCTTCAGTTTAGCCTCCATGACTAAGCCCGTCACATCGGTGGCAATGATGATGTTGTGGGAAAAAGGCTATTTCATCCTAGACGATCCCGTGGCCAAGTATCTCCCGGAGTTTGCAGACGTTCAGGTCTCGACTACTGGGGACGCTAGCGGTGGCACAGGCTCTCTCGAGCCCCCTAGAAGTCCGATGACAATCGGCCAACTCCTTACGCACACTGCAGGGCTTGCCAACCGATACATCGACAACCTCACCTTCTACAACAAGCATATGCTTTTCTTGGGGTCGCCGTCCGGAAATACCTTGGAGAATTGGGTGAAGCGCTTGGCGGAGCTACCGCTCAACTACCATCCCGGGACTGACTGTCAGTACTCGCATGGAACGGATGTGGTTGCGCGGATAGTTGAGGTGATCTCCGGCATATCCTTTGATGCCTTCCTCCAAAAGGGAATCTTCGGACCGCTCCACATGACGAATACCAGTTATTACCTCGAAACCACTGAAGCCGACCGCCTGGCATCCCAGTACCGGTTTCATGACGCTGGCCACGCCACTCAAGCGCCAATTAACCAGCTACTTGGTAGTCTCGTTAACCCTATCCGTGCAACACTGAATCGAGGTTATGCGGAAGGGGGTAATTCCGTATTGCCTGGTCGGCCGTGGTAATGACATATGCGTTTCGAGTGGGACGAGGGGAATGCAGGTGCAGATTTTGGTAAACAAGGCGTCTCGTTTCATGAAGCAGCCACGGTGTTCGATGATTCACTCGCGTGGACTTATCCAGATCCGGCTCACTCAGATTCAGAGCAACGGTGGATTACCATGGGTTTCTCCGGAGAGCAGCGGCTGATTGTCGTAGCCCATACGGACAGAAACGACAAGGTTCGGCTAATCAGCGCGCGACAAGCGACTCGGAAGGAGCAACGATTCTATGAAGAAGGATGAACATACTGACTATCTGCAGCCGGAGTACGATTTCTCTAAAATGACCGGCGGCGTTCGCGGCAAGTATGCCGAGGCTTATCGAAAAGGTACCAACCTAGTCCGTCTCGATCCAGATGTTGCTGACGCCTTTACAACAGAAGAGTCAGTGAACGAGGCGTTGCGGGCTCTGCTTCGGGCGGCAGCAGCGATTCCGAGCTCAAAGAAGGCTGTCTAACTCACTATTGCAGCGGATAATCGGCGCGAGCTGAATGAATAATACGCGAGGAACTCGTAACCCTTCATTCGAATCGGGCTTTCGCCTGTCGGAAAACCTCCACGCCGGGCCGGCCAATCGTCACTCCCTGTCGATACGCTGCATAACGACGCTCAGCTTCTTCTATCCACTCGGCCTCTGAATCGACGGTGTCCGCCTCTTCGAGACTCTCTATCAGACGACGAGCGAGATCTGCCCTGTCGTCCGAGGGCAGTTTCAGGACCTCGACCTCAAGTTCATCTTTTCGTGTTGCCATACTAATCTCCCAATTCCAGATAAGCCTCCTCTATATTCTAACTCGAATGTCTCAGTGGTAGCACGAGCGCCGTTCAGCGGCAAGCGGCGCGCAATCACAGCCTCACTTTCATTGCTGCAGCAGCGCCGATTGTCCGCAGCAAGGTGAATTATGTCGCTTTAACAGGTTTGGGCGCTACACGATCGAGTTCCTCTGCTGCTTGTTTGCACAACAGGCTCTGTGTGTCAGCTCATCAAGCCCCTTACTCGAGTCAACCTTTTGGTGCCACCCTATTTTCCGCCGAGATCAGGAGGTCTGCCCTTGGCTATTGCATTTGTTCTTGAGTGCCTGGAGCTACCGGCTGGGGCGAATGACGCACAAGATGTCCGTTTGAGGAACAGGCTGTCCCTCAGGAGCCGTGACGTGTCCTTTTTTGGAATGAGCGGGCGGGGCAGTTGTCTTTAATTGAAAGCGCTGGGGCCGAGAATATGCTTTTTCAGGTGGGCAACCGTTTCGTAGAGGGTTTCACCGGGGTCCCGTGACGTGAAGCCGAGATCCCTCTCCGCTTTCCCCGAGTCGAGATACCAGAAGTAGCGACCCATCTCCATACTCACACGGTCCACGGGAGGTGTCTTTCCCCAGTGCTGGTAGAGGCCTTCCATGGAC
>SDBT01016672.1_pt1 | contig 11625 bp, 9 predicted proteins | sample 2277101 | NCBI WGS metagenome assembly SDBT01 (sample SAMN10404973, study PRJNA504765) | marine sediment metagenome | isolation source: marine sediment core GS10_PC15, 103 cmbsf | place: Arctic Ocean: Southern Knipovich Ridge | collected 2010
GGCGAAGTCTGCAACTGGAGCGAGACTCGACCTTTACTCTTGAACAGATATTGGCAATACGTGAGGCGTTAAAGTGCGATGGAATACTGCTCGGGACCGTTACGGAATTCAGGCCCTATCCCCACATGGCGGTTGGGCTGCGCTTGAAGCTTCTGGACCTGAGGGATGGGCAGTTGCTATGGGCTCTCGAACAGATTTGGGACAGCGCCGATAAAATGACTGAAAAACGTATCAAGAGCTATTTCAAATCAGAGAAGCGGTCGGGTTTTGCGCCTCTGCACGAAGAACTGGTGGCTGTTAGTCCGCTTGAGTTTATCAAGTTTGTCAATTATGAAGTGGCTGGGACGTTGTAGTTGAAGTTCCGGTGGAAAACAAATGTTGGAAACGATAAAAAGGTTCTTTAAAAGCAGTATTTCGTCTAAATAAGGCATTAACTTTAGAAAAAAATGGAAATTTCAGTAAAAACTTCTAAAGTTTTATCTAAAACTGGCGAGAAGAATCATAGATAAGTAATTCTGGGACCATTATAGGATTATGATAGATAAAATAGGACCAAATAATCAGCCATTGATTGAATCGGGATCATCATCTGGTCAGCCGAATCCTCCGGGGGCTCTTCGAGGTAATGATGTGGATGTATCTATTCAGGTAAATTATGCTTCTCTTGTCGATAAGGCGATGCAGCCGCCGAAAACGGACGACCAACTCGTCCGGCAGGCGCGCGAGCTTTTATTGTCCGGCGAGCTTGATAGTGAGGACATAATCAGAGCCACTGCAGAAAATATCTTAGAATACGGGATATAAGGGCATTATATGATATAAAAGTAGATTGCGCGGCCCGGCCAAGGATGGCCTGATTAAAAGCCCGAACGGATTTTATAAACCCGGCGAGGATGGATATTATATTCCACTCCTCGCCGTTCTTTTCATTGACAATCAGGACCGCCGGAGATTAAAGAAAACCACATTTTGCAATGGCACAACCAAATATAAAACTGCATACCTCAATTGTCGATAAATTCAAAAAGCTTTGGAAATATTACTTCCTGCAAAGCTTATTGGCCGGCATTGCTTTGTTTATCCTCGTTCTCGATCTGGGCAAGGACAGAATCGTTGCAATCAGCGCAATGGGCGCTACAGCTTTTATTGTATTCGCAATGCCCACCTATGTCTCCGCACAAACAAGAAACGTTATTGGCGGTCATTTGGTTGGCTTGGTATTGGGAACGATATTCTATTTCACTCCTCTGCCATATTTTATTGAGTATCCCCTCGTAGTTGGAATTGCTGTCTTCGTTATGGTAGCTCTGGACGTTGAACATCCCCCGGCAGTGGGTACAGCCCTGGCAGTCGTGATAAATGACGTTTATCCACTTGATGTCTTTGTCGCAGTAATGGTGGGTGCTGTAATACTATCACAATGCCGTTATTACTTGAGACATCATCTAAAAAATTTGGTTTAGACTTAAACATAGAAATCAAGAGGCTGGATCGTAATTAGGGATGTCAACAGAAACGCCAGGTTTGATCTATTCGCCCAACGATTTTACTCGCTGCTTCTCATACTCCGTGGGGATATTACAGCTTGCGAGAAGTGTTTCGACTGAAGGAAAACTCGACCTTCACTTTTGCCGGCTTGCCGCTAATCTCCAACACCGGGTAGGCAAGGAAATTAATCGGACCTGAAGCTGGGCCCGGTTCGAGCACAAGGTCGCGGCCCCGGCTCAGTTCGATACGGTTTGCCGGATGGTGACCGAAGTAATAGGTAGACAGGCTGGAACACTTGTCGCCCTCGCTGATGTCAACGGGCCACCACCTGTCGTCGGTGTAGAACTCCGCCCAGCAATGATAGCCGTCTATTCCGCCCTCATTCCTCTCCGAAGGTATTGCCGCACCGATAGCGAAACGGGCGGGAATTCCGACGGCCCTGGACAAAGCGATAAAGTAGGAATGAAAGTCCGTACAGTTGCCGGTGCGCGCATCACACGCATAGACGGCATCGCCTTTTCCCCAGCCGGAGCCGAACTTCATGTAGCGCATCCGGTCTATTACGTGGTCATAGAGGGCCCGCGCACGCACGAGGTCGCCTTTCTTGCCCTCGACGACCTCTTCGGCAATAGTGCGGAATCTCTCATCTGCCGGCACGAGTCGCTCCGGGGCAAGGTATTGCCCGGCGTCGGGCGTCTGCTCTGCATAAACGGCTTTCTCACGACGCCGTATGTTAGAGCGAATCTCGATGATTTTCCCGCTGTCTTGAGGGCCAAGCTTCAGGAAAAGCACGCTGTTTCCATGTTCGGATTCCTGCAATATTTCCCGCTCGCCCGGGGCTTCGATGGACGTTACCTCGGCCGTCTGGAATGTGTCCGTACTCGGCAGGGGAATCCACATGCGGGCAGTGCCGGCTATCTCCGGCAGCGTCGCCCGGTATAGAAACTCGAACTCATCTCGCCCTTTGATCACGCCAAGCAGTTCCGGCGGCGCATCTTCCGCGGGGGCACGGCGCCACGTCTTGTCACGCTCCTGCTTCCACACGTAAAGGGGCTGGCCATTGGTCTTGTGGACCGTGGTTTCCGTGACGGCCATCTCGCCCGGATCGCCGGCAAGGAAGAAATCCACGTCATAAACATCTCCGTCGATGCTCGCCAAATCCACACAGGCGAAATGACGCCGCGGCCCCAGGTTCGCCAGATACTCGGTGTGGACGCGGACCAGCTTGAGTCGCAGTTCCTTCTCATTGAAGAGAACTTTGAAATATCCTTCACCTAAGCGGCTTTGCTCTTCGATGTGTTTTTCGATACCATCCTGTATGTCCTTTGTCACCACGTTAGGTATAGAGCCGGACGAGCCTTGCTCCTCATCCCGCGATTTATCGCAGCCCATAAACAGAGCGCAAACCACAACCACTACTGGTATTGCCTTTTGCCAGTTCATAGCAGACCTTTCATCTCTGAGCCGCATGCCGCAGTCGAGAGCGTGAACATTATTTCGGATGTTCACCGGTCGGGTGCTCCCCGGCCGGATGTTCCTCTGCTGGAGTTTCCTCTGCCGGAGTTTCCTCGGTCGGAGTTTCCTCAGTCGGATGTTCGCTGGCCGCCGGATGCTCGCCGGTCGGAGTTCCCTCGGCCGGAGGTTCGTCCTTTTGTTTGCAACCCGTCAGGCCAAACGAGACAACTGCGGCAACCAGCACCAATACAAATAACTTTTTCACCTTGTTCATCATTATCAATTCTCCTTTAATTGATTTCATTTATAAAAAGTCAACGTTTTCGTACATCATCCCCAGCCATTAACAGGTGGCTGCGTCACAAGTTCTCACCTTCTTCCACCAAACAATAATTATACAGTCTATATAAACCAATAAACACAAGTTTCTTTCTATCTATACAAGAAATTCTCGATTTTTGTTCAATACGCAAGCCTCTCGGCATAAAGCAGGAAAGTACAAACTACGACATTATCACTTCATAGTTATCATATCCACTATGTTCAATTATAGATGTATCTGCCTTTTGAGCAAGGATGAAAGGGGAAAATTGTGCCGGAAAGCGCAATATTGACTCATTGGGGCTTGTTAGTAAATGGTGCGAAATATCGCACCAATTTCGGGATCTGGTGAAGTCGGGGAAGCAATTGCGGTGATTTCAGCTTTGCATGCGCAGACGAAGTGAGGTATAATCATATAAAGTATGACCAAGGTAAAGCCGATTACGAATTACAAGTTGACGACGCACGCTCAAGAGGAGATGAATCGTCGTCAAATTAGCCCAGACGAGGTAGACAGCGTCCTTGCTGCACCGGAACAAATTCAGTCTGTGCGACAAGGGCGCGACGTCTATCAGTCACGTATAGAAGCGGGTAAACCGCCTCAAAAGTATTTGCTTCGAGTTTTCGTTGATGTTGACCGTGATCCACCAGAAGTTGTGACGGTGTACCGCACCAGCAAGGTCACGAAGTATTGGAGAGTTAGCAAATGAAGGTCACTTATGATCAACAAACTGATACACTCACTGTGGTTTTCACTGAAACCCCGGTAGCCGAAAGTGATGAGGACAAGCCTGGTATCATTCTGGACTACGATGTGTCGGGCAATTTAGTATCTTTGGAGATACTGGATGCATCGCATCGAGCAATGGTTCCGACGCGGATCGAGTATCAAGTTGCTCCGACATCTGCATAATGTCTTCTAAGCTTTGCAGTCTCGGCATTCTCAGCGATCAGAAACAACGACTTCGATGCAGCGTTTGCAGAGGTCGGGGTGCTCGGCGCTGGTTCCTACGGTTGGCCAGTAGTTCCAGCAGCGCTGGCATTTATCGTAGGAGCTTTTTTGTGCCGAGATGATTGTTTCACCTACGGCCTTTTGCAGCTTAACTTCGCTTACTATGCACAGGGCGGCGAATTGTTCGAGCCCGAATGCATTCAGCACCGCAGCATCTTCATCGTCGCAATTGATCGTGACACAGGCTTCCTGATTGCTTGCTATCTTTTTCTCCTGCCTGAGACCTTCGAGGGCTTGCATGACCTTGTCGCGAATCGCCATCAGCTTTTCCCATCGCTGCTCTTCGCCCTTATAATCTATCGAATCATCGACCTTCGGCATCAGCGCCAGATGTACTGAGTCGACGTCGTGCGTATTTTTACTTTCATCGCTATACGCATCACGCAACACGCTCGACGATTTTATTGCTGCCCAGGCCTCTTCGGCGGTGTGGACCAGAATTGGGGCCAGCATCCGCACGAGGGCGTCTAAGATGCTGTGCATGGCGGTCTGGGCGCTTCGGCGGGAAGGGCTGTCGGCGGCGTCGCAATACAAGCGGTCCTTGAGAACGTCCATATAGATGCTGCTCATCTCGACCGTGCAGAAATTGTAGAGCAGCGAAAAGACCCTGTGGAAAATAAAGCCGTCATACGCCTCGGTGACATTGGCAATCAGCTTCTGCAACTGCTGCGTCGCCCATTTGTCGGTCTCGAACATTTTATCATAGGCAACGCTCATCTTGCCCGGGTCGAAATCGTCGATATTGCCGAGCAGGTATCGAAGCGTATTTCTGATCTTCCTGTAGGCGTCCTGCGTCCTGCCGATGATCTCATCGTTACAGCGGATATCTTCCTGATAATTTACGCTGGCGACCCACAGCCGAAGAATGTCGGAGCCGTACCTGGCCACCTCATCCTGAGCGTTAACGTAATTACCCAGCGACTTCGACTGCTTCATTCCCTTCTCGTCGACGGTGAAACCATGCGTCAGCACGCTCTTGAAGGGCGGTTTGCCCGTCGCACCCAATCCCGGCAGCAGCGACAGTTGGAACCAGCCGCGATGCTGGTCCGAGCCTTCGAGATACAAATCGACCGGCATTGGCCAGCCCGCTTCCTTTACACAAACGCTGTGCCAACTGCAGCCCGACTCGAACCAGACGTCGAAGATGTTCTCTTCCTTCTGCAGCTCATCCAGCACGAATCCTTCCGGCAGCGCGAAATCGTCGCCTAATATCTGCCGGGGCGAATCGGTGAACCAACTGTTCGAGCCGTGACCGGCGGTGTATTTTGCCACGGCCAGCACGGATTCCTTCGTTAGCAGCGACTTACCGGCGGCGTTTAAGAATACGGGGATCGGCAGTCCCCAGCTTCGCTGCCGGCTGATGCACCAGTCCGGGCGCGATTCGAGCATCCCGCCGATACGTTTCCGGCCCCAGGCGGGAATCCAAACGACGTCATCGATGCTCCCCATCGCCAGGTCGCGCAGATTTTTTTTCAGGCCGGGCAGCTCTTTATCAACGCTGATGAACCACTGCTCGGTGGCGCGGAAGATAACGGGCCCTTTGCTCCGCCAGCAGTGCGGATAGCTGTGCACGATTTCGCCCTGCGCGAAGAGCAGTCCTCTTTGCTGCAAATCGTTATTGACAACGTCGTCCACCTCCAGCACGTTTAGCCCCTGCAACCAGTCCGGCACGGTTTGGTCATATCGACCATCGTCCATTACCGGCGAATAAACCGCCAGGCCGTACTTCTGACCGGACATGTAGTCCTCGACCCCATGCCCCGGGGCGGTGTGCACAAGCCCTGTTCCGTCTTCAGTGGTGACATACTCGGCAAGGATGACCATGTAGGCGTCTTTGTCGGTCGGATTTTTCTCCACAAAAGGATGCACGTAGCGCAGGCCTTCAAGCTCGCTGCCTTTGACGGTTGTTTCGCCGATGCTGTATTTTCCTTCCGCCAAATTCCCTGCTGCGACGACTGCCTCGATCCGATCCGTCGCAATGATCGAGGTAAAGTTCCGACCGTCCTTCTCGTAACGGATCGCCGTATAATCCAGCCGGGGATGCACCGCCACAGCAAGATTCGCAGCCAGTGTCCAGGGTGTCGTCGTCCAGATCATAAAACAGGCCGATGCGTTCTCAGCTTCGCCTTGCTTTACAAGACCAAGCTCAGTCAATCGCTCGATGCTTTCTTGGGCAACGGGGAAATTCACGAAGATGCTCGGCGAGGAAATGTCCTTGTACTCCAGCTCCGCTTCGGCCAGTGCCGTCTCGCACCCGATGGACCAGTGAATCGGCTTGAGCTGCTTATAGACCAGCCCCTTATCGACCATCTCGGCGAAGACTTCCAGAATCCCGCCCTCATACGACGGCTTGAACGTAAGGTACGGATTCTCGAAATCGCCGAATATGCCCAGCTCCTGAAATTGCCGACTCTGGATTTTGACGTATCTGCTCGCGTATTTGTAGCAGAGCTTGCGGATGTCGAGCTTACTCATCTCGCGCACCTTTTCGCCCAGCTCTGTGACGACCTTCGACTCGATGGGCAGGCCGTGACAATCCCAGCCCGGCACGTAAGGCGCATCGAATCCGGCCATCGTCTTGTACTTGACCACCAAATCCTTCAGGACCTTATTGGTGACGTGACCCATGTGAATGTCGCCGTTCGCATAGGGCGGGCCATCGTGCAGGATGTACAACGGAGCGCCGCTCCGAGCCTCTCGTATTGTGCCGTAAATATTCTCCCTGGCCCATTTTTTCCGCAACTGCGGCTCACGCTGGGTCAGGTTGGCCTTCATGGCAAAGCCCGTCTTCGGCAGATTAAGCGTATCACGATAACCTTTAGTCTTCTTGTCCGACATCTAAGAAATCCTCATATTAAGAAATATAAACCAAGTACAATAAGCCTATCACTCACTCCTGTCAAGCCCGCCGACAATCTCATTTTCTCACCAGCACGTTAATCCGCCTGAACGTCTCAAAATGCGTACCATCATCCTGAATCGTCTCTTCAATCATTCGTTCGACCACCGCATCTCGAAAACGCCGCCTGTCTTTCTCGGCAATATAGCCCAGGAACGGTACAAGACTCGGCTGGTCGATCCATCTTATCATCGATTCGGTACTTGCAATATACGTATCGACGTTTTCGCTCCATACTCTTTTTTCGATAAAGGCAACTTCGTCCAGCAGTGTCCGGTACTCATCAACCGCCGGCATATACCAGGGCCAGTCAAACTCGACGAAGCAGGATTCGTATTCCCTTGCCGACATCACCTCTCTCAAAATCCTTATCAGGTTCGAGCAGTTCCCATCGCCGGCAAACTGAAAGCGTGCCGCACCTCGATTCTTCAGGGCCTTGAACACATTCTTCAGCAGCATCCGATGGTCCTTTACCCAGTGAAGCGTCGCATTGGAATAAACCAGTTCGAATTCCGATTCGAAATCAATCGCGTTAATATCGAGCAGCTCGAATCGCAAGTTAGCCCCGGCGTGGTCTTTCTGTGCCGTTTCGATCATACTTTCCGAAGCATCGATACCCAGCACGAATCCATCCGGCACGAACTTTGCCATCTCAGCGGTAAGGACGCCGTCGCCGCAGCCGAGGTCCAGAATTTTCTCGCCGCCTTTAAATTCCAGCTCGGCAATCAGCTTCTTGCCCCAGACTTTTTGCTGATTCGAAGCCAACTTATATTTCTCGCCGTCAAATTCAAATTTCATTTTCTGCTCCACAGCCCATAAATAAAAAAGCCTTCCAAAGCTCGCTGCTCCGGAAGGCTTTTAATAGCTGATTCAATAGCTTTCTCAGGGCAGCTTCAATTTCTCCGCAATAATTATGATAATCGCAATGTTCATGTTTTTATTCATAATATCCAAACCAGAATAATAATGTTAAACAGTTACCAATAGTTCATATCATAATATTCGGCCAATGTCAAGCGCAAGTTTAAATAATGTTAAGTTTTCTCTATAGGTTGACAGGTGACAATTATTTGTCGCGCCACATATCTATGGTCATGTCTTCGGCCTTGACGTATTCGGAGTGCCAGTCGAGGAACAACACATTGCAGCCTTCACTGTGCCGCTCACGGGCTATACGTCGTCCGTCGTTCACATCCAGGTTGTTCGAAAGCGGCAGATGCGTAGGAATAAAAATATCGCAGCGTATGATGTCCGGGCTGGTTTCGTTCTCGATGATGGGGCGCCAAACGCCATCTTCGTTGTCGGCCAGATATATCGTATGGGCCGGCCTCTTGAACACGGAAAGTTTGGTGGCCTCTCCGACACTGGTTCCGGTTACGTCGGTTCTGCTTGAAAAAGTCCAGTCATTGATAACGTAACAGACGGTCTGCAGGGAATTGGAAACGTTACGCAAACCATAACCGGTCGTGGGAAAGCTCTTGCAGCGGTATATCTTTACGTTTTTGTAATCGCCCTGGTTGTGCCTTTGGCCCACGTAAGGCAGGAACTGCATAAACCAAATGGGATTATTACCCGTCGAGCCGCGGGGGATGGACCATTCATTATCTCCGGCGTACATCGAGGCCGCCAGGCCGATTTGTTTGAGATTGCTCAGACAAGTTGTGGCTTTTGCCTGCTTTTTGACCCTTTGCAATGCCGGCATCAATATCGCCATAAGCAGCGCAATGATCGCGATAACCACTAACAGCTCTATCAATGTAAATCCTCTTCTGTGCCGGACCATTAGCAATCCTTCCTCATGTAATAAATTGCGATACTACTATTATACACCAGATCGCCTGCGTATGCAAAATAAATTTTCACACCCTACGCATAATTTTCGCTGTCCCGACTCGGTAGGGTGTGCAACTCGTTGCACACGCGGATTTATTCAGAGAAAAAATCATAAATCATAAATCGTAAATAGAAAATTCTTTTCCTGGCCCACCGACCAAAGCACGTGACATTCGTGAATATAAATAGGGTTCTTTCCTATCAAATCCCTTCTCTTTTTTCCTCCTTTGATTCAGGATTGGGCAGGGGGATATTTTTAAGCTCAAAAGGTATTTTGTAATGTTTCAGATTCACGGCAATCACAAATCGAATCTTTTCAACCGGGCTGACACCCCTACCCCTGGAGCCGGAACTGGATCCACTTCCTCTCCCGCCAACGTTAGCGGGCAAACGACTAAATCCCGGATATCGATTAATCTGTTCACCGTCTTCTCCGATCAATTGCCGGCCCATTACCATCTTCTCCGGCAGGTAATCCTCGACGGACAGTCTAAAAATACGTTCTCTTCCTATCCAGTTTTCCTCTATATCAAAGTTATATCTTATTCTTGATGCCGATATTTTACACTCGGCCTCCCGAACCCGGATTTCCAACTCATCTGTCAAGTGCACCCAGCGGTCGTTCGGCTCAAAGGGGACCTCAACATGTTCAATTGATTCAGCCATGAGAACATAATAATAGCCCTTGAGACTCCTGATTTCTCCGCCGGACGGATCGAGTAATCCGATATCAAGCTCGAACTGAATCCGAGTCGGTTGTAATTCATTAATAAACTCCGGCTTAAAAGGCTTCGTCGGGATTCTTAAATACTTGAATAATAAAGCCCGCCATCGGGGTATTACAGGCGGTCGTGTCATTTGCGGTCGATAACGCAGACCTTCATAGGCCATCTCCATCGACCGAGGTGAGGGTATATTCCTCATCGCAGGCATGGGCGGACGCTTCAACGGAGGTAGTTCCTGGCCGATCTCGATATTTAGCCTTTTGCTGTCTGTCATTGATGTAAGAACGCCTTTTCTGCTTGTACCCAAAACCAGGTTGGGGTCCTTTATTTCAATTTTACATGACAGTGACAGATTTTCTCTTGATACCTGCTGATTTGATGAGACCTTCGGATTATATCGTGTCACTGATTTATCGTACCTCATCGATTCCCAGTTAATCTCGAATAGATCCATCACCTTCTTGTCAATATCGGCGTCGGTCGATGCCATCGAGAAATCTGTGAATATAATGATTACTACATATATAAAGCTCCACCTTAAACGAATCATATTATCTCCTTTCTATATCTTGTAGGGTGGGTTGTAACCCACCGATAAAGGTGCGAATTAACACAAAACAAATCAAGCCACAGAAAGCACAGAGAAATATATCGAAAACCTGTGCCCGCGAAAGCGGGTATCGAAAATAATAAATTCTTCATTGATCCACCGACCAAAGCACGTGGCATTCTCAAAAATGTCAAAAATGTACCGGACACCTTTAATTCTTCCCACTATTAAAGAGAGTACTATTTCGGCTCTCGCAATTCAGCACTCATTTCACCATTTCGCTTCAATTGTACAGCCGCGAGGTAACCACCACTCATAGGGACCTTGCCCCCTGATTCCCAATCATTCATCCAGAATAAAACAAGATTTGTCAGCAAGAGGTCTTCCCCCAAGGCGCGAAGTTGTTGTGTGAGCGTTCTCTCGTTCTGTGGGTGATAGGTTCCGGCTGCGGCTACACCATAAAAGTTCCCCACACCAAATTTGTTCCAATTGACGATGACACCATTTACAGTATTAAAACCAACCTGCCACGAGTCTCTGTTTCCACCAAAATGGTAGGCCACTGTCCTGGAAAATCTCATGTTCGTTCTTTCTCTTTCCGCTATGATCAGCCCCACGCAGGATTGGAGATGGGGAACATGCACTGCCTGGTTTTGACCCGAAAACGCGCCGGTATAACACAACATTCCGTCTGTTCCTGACCACTGTGCTCCAGTATGGTTACCGCTTGGATAAGAATTTCTATCCAACACCGTCCCCCTACCTGTTGGACACTTTAGCGGCTTTTTAGATTTTTTGACGGATGTCGGATTAAATACGCTCCCCGATATAGTTTCGCCTAAATCTACGTATTTTGTTATTAGATTCATCTTTTAACTCCTAAACTCCTGTGGATACTTGGTGACATTATTGATACTAAGGATACTAAGGGTATGCAAGAAAAAAACTGCCGGAAATAAATAAATGCCATCCTAAACCACTACTGTCCGGTCATAAGTTAAAGAATAACTATTGGTTACGATCTATGATATTTTGGTTTTGCGGTTTAATTTTCATAAGTAATTGTGTTATAAGTTCTTTCTGAAAAAGTGTAATGCTGAGAATTTGCAGGATTCCGTACAAACTCTGCTCTAATCAGAGTTCTTTCTTCATTATGGCTACAACTGCCCATGCAGTTTTATTAGTGACATTCACCAATTTCTGCGCAATGTCACCTGGTATTAATAGGTGACTGTCCCGAATGGCACTTCCATAAGCCTTAAGCTCCGCTTAGTAAACGTTTTTTGGCGATCGATCGCGGTTCATTCAGATAGATCAGTTTCTTGGGGCGTCTCTTCACGGC
>SDBT01016673.1_pt1 | contig 11625 bp, 8 predicted proteins | sample 2277101 | NCBI WGS metagenome assembly SDBT01 (sample SAMN10404973, study PRJNA504765) | marine sediment metagenome | isolation source: marine sediment core GS10_PC15, 103 cmbsf | place: Arctic Ocean: Southern Knipovich Ridge | collected 2010
AGTGCTCTTCTCCCAGGTATCCCCGACTATGGCCGCCATGCCCGCGGTTCAGCTTTATATCATCCTGGGCACGCTGGGCGTCTATACCGCCCTGAAGGTTTTCTCCCCGCTCCGCTGGCAGGCAAGCGGAGCTATGACCTACCTGATACTGAGCGGTGATTTTCTCCTCTGCATTTTGCTGGTTATATACACCAACGGTCTTAACAGTATCTTCCTGCTTTATTCTCTCACGCCAATAATGACCGCTGCCCTGCTCTTCGAGGAAAGGATTGCGCTTGCTCTGGCCGCCACCGCCTCCCTGTCTCTTTCACTCACACACCTGTTCCTGAGCCAGTTCACGGAACGGTTTACCTGGATTATGCAGGGATATAACCTGACCATGCTCATCGTTTACACGCTCTTCTCCTTTGTCGTTGCCACCGTGCCATATCGCATCAACCTGAACATACGGCGCCGTATTGAGAGGGAAGCTATCATCGAAGAGCGCCGCCGCATTGCCCGCGAAATCCACGACGGTGTCGCTCAGTCATTAAGCTACCTCAACTTGAAGACAAAGTCGGTAAGTGACCTGCTCACGTCAAAGGATAACGTGCAGGCGCTCACTGAACTTAATGAGATCCGTGAAGTGGTGCAGGATACCTACGAGGACATCCGGGAATCAATCGACCAGCTGAGTACCGAAATAAAAAGCGTTTCCATTCTCGCCTCCCTTGGCAACTATGTCAGGGAATTCAGCAGCAACAATGGCATCCCCGTGCAGTTTAAGATATCCAAACCCTTTGCCCGGCTCTCGCCGGTTGCGGAACTGCAGCTGCTGCGCATTGCCCAGGAAGCACTGACCAACGTCCGACGCCACGCGATGGCCAGCAGCGTGGAGGTAACGCTGAGGAACACCCCAGGCGAGGTGGAAATGGTGGTTAAAGATAATGGCAAGGGTTTCAATCTTGAAGAACTGGAGGAATACCCGCCCGGCTATCATGGTTTGGCCATCATCAGAGAGCGAGCCGAGGGGCTTGGCGGCAACGTGCTCATCACCGCTGCCCCCAATCAGGGTACAGAAGTGAAGGTCAACCTTCCGGTGGAGAAAGTGAGGTTATGAAATGGAACTGGTCAGGGTTCTTGTTGTGGACGACCATTCTCTCTTTCGACGCGGCATCACCGCCGTACTAGCAAACCAGGAGAATATAAGCGTTGTGGGAGAGGCGGTCAACGGGCTGGAGGCAATAGAAAAAGCGGAAGAACTGGCGCCTGATGTTATCGTGATGGACCTTAACATGCCACAATGCAGTGGGCTGGAAGCCACGCAGGCGCTGCAAACTAAGATGCCTCAGGTAAATATCCTGGTATTAACCGTTTCCGATAATGAAGCGGACCTTTTCGCGGCCATCAAGTTCGGGGCCACCGGTTATATTTTGAAGAACACGGAGCCGGAGGAACTTGTTCAGGCTATTTATCACATCGCTCAGGGCGGTGTCATTCTTTCCCCCGTTATGGCAACCAAGCTGCTCACCGAATTCAGGGAGTCAGGTACAGATGCCAGGGCCAACAAGTCAGCCGACGAAGAGGCCAATCTGAGCCCCCGCGAGGATGAGGTGCTGCGACTGGTGTCCCAGGGTGCTACCAATAAAGAAATCGCTGACTCCCTGTTCATCTCAGAGAACACGGTAAAGACACACCTGCGCAATATAATGGACAAACTCCACCTGGCAAACCGCAGCCAGGCTGCTGCTTACGCCGTGAAACGAGGTCTTGTTCCCCACAACCGGAAATAATCACGGTACTAGGCAATAAGTCCTATATCCACTCACCCGAAAGGATTAGCCTCGAGCGCGCGGAAAATCATTACTTTGCAGGATTGTATGTGTTCCACTGATAACTTATGATTAAACTGCGTTGTGATAGTTTTGCTTCAACACAGCTAAAAATAATGGGAAAAAGGAGGTGAAAAATGAGATTGCCGAAGAGAGGTGAGAAGGGTTTCACGCTCATCGAGCTGCTCATCGTGGTGGCCATTCTCGGCGTACTGGCCGCAGTGGTCATCCCCAACGTGGGTCGGTTCATCGGACGAGGTGAGACGGAGGCAGGGGAAACCGAGCTTTCCAACATCCAGTCGGCGGTGGTAGCCATGATGACCGACAACGGGCAGAAAACACTACCAAATGCGAAATCCGGCTCAGGGAACGCCACCAATAATATGAGCATCTTTCCCGATGACAGCCCGGTAGACGAGAAGGGACTGGACCCCAACGGGGTCAACTACACAGCCGGTGACGGGATTGGGTTTGTGCTCTACCAGCACGATATAATCGGTGGCGGCGCCAATACCAGCCTGGTCAACTATACCGCCACGCAATTCACCAAGGGCACCTACAGCGTCGATGCGCTGGGCACGGTAACCCAGGAAACCACCGGGTATGAGTAATCTATGATAATGAGAGGAGGAGGTGAAGAAATGAGATTACCGAAGAGAGGCGAGAAGGGGTTCACATTGATTGAGCTGCTCATCGTGGTGGCCATCCTCGGCGTGCTGGCCGCAGTGGTCATCCCCAACGTGGGTCGGTTCATCGGACGAGGTGAGACGGAGGCAGGGGAAACCGAGTTGAGCAACGTCCAGTCAGCGGTGGTCGCCATGATGGTCGACAACGGGGTGAGCTCGCTACCAAATGCGAAATCCGGCTCAGGCAACGCCACCAATAATATGAGCATCTTTCCCGATGATAGCCCGGTAGACGAGAAGGGAATGGACGCCAATGGGGTCAACTACACAGCCGGTGACGGGATTGGCTTTGTGCTCTACCAGCACGATATAACCGGTGGCGGCGCCAATACCAGCCTGGTCAACTATACCGCCACGCAATTCACCAAGGGCACCTACAGCGTGGATCCGTCAGGCACGGTAACCCAGGAAACCCACGGGTATGAGTAACTGCTGAATCGATGGGGGGTTGAGGTGGTGTGGTCAAAGAAAGATGCCCGTAATGGGCATCTTTCTTTTTCGGCAATTCAAAACGTGAAGTATTTGGTTATTAAAGGGAGATAATTTATTAATAGATAATTCACTACTAGCTGCTCTGGGTTTGAAGCTTGATGGTACCACCACTGGTATACGGGTAACCTTCGGGAGGAGGGATAGGGATGGTAAAACGACCGCTTTCCTCAAGCGCCGTCAGGTATGCTCGAAAGGAGAGGTAGTCCTCGGCCGCACAGGAAAGGGTTATTTCAGTTCTCCTATGGTTGATGGCACTCACCCCAACACCCAGTTTCTCCGCTTCCTCCATAATCACCCCGATATCTTCGCTGAACCTCACGTTCTTGGCAATAATGGACTTGTACTCATTGATAGCTTTCTGCAGCGGGTCACGCCTTTGTATTTCCATCATTTTCAATTGAAGCTGGCTATCAAGGGAACTATTTTTCAGCTCTAAAGAATTTGTCTTTTTCATTTCTTCGTCAGTAATCTGAGTTAGCGGAAATATCATGGTAACTGCTGATACCAGGATACCTGCATAGAATAACTGCCTAGCTGTCGGGCGCCAGGGCCGATAGGCCTGAGGAAGAAGATTTATATCGAGGGGGAAAAATCCACCTCCGCCACCGCCATTACGTAAAGACATTTCCTGGCGCATGGCAAGCCCGATATTCACCGCGTACTGGGATACCGGAAAGAAAGCCGGGCATTCCAGCGGCGGTGTTAGTTCTTCAACACCAAATCCCAGCCTGTCCCGCAGTTTTTCCATCAATTCCGGCTCAGCAGACATCTGTCCGGTGATGTAAAGCGGATTGGTCATATCGAACGGTGCCTCAAGATGGTGACTATTATAAAAATCAACCGTTATCTCAAGGTTTGTCGCCAGATATTCGGCCGCATCTCCGCTGTCCATGCTATCCCGGCGCCAGGCCAGTGAAGACATGATTTCGGGAACACCTTTGACCGCCATAACAATGTCGAAACTGGCGGGCTCAATATTAAGAATCAGAGCCTGCTCCTTATTGACGGCCCTTGCCAGCGCCATCGTCTGAAGCTCGACGACCTGGGGATTGATACCCACACTTCTCAGGGCTCTTACATTGTCATCCATGACGTCTCTGGGTACACCAAGGATGAATACCTGCCGCTCTCCCTCATTGGTACCCACTGCCTGCCAGAAAAAGTAGAGGGCTTCTGTGGGAAGGGGCATTATTTCCTGGGCAATCTCGTTAACCGACTCTTCAAGCGTTGGTGCTGGCGGCAGGTTGGCCACAGGTATGAGACGGCTTACTGTGTACATGCCGCTTATGCTGGCAATCACATTCTTTGCTTTTATTCCACTTGAATCCATCAACTGCCTGACTTTGGCACCCAAGGTGGTCTGTCCGCCCTTAGCCATTTGCTCCATTTCTTCCGGTCCAAATGAGACATCAGCCCAACGCCTCACCACCCTGCCACGCGTCTCCATAATCCGGACACCCGTCCGGCTGATATCCAGGGTAACAACCTTGCCAGATACAAACCGCCCCAGCGCTCTCTCCAGCACCTTTAGAAGCTTCCTGATTGCGGTGCCCAGGTCGAGAGCCATGGCGCTTTGAGATTTAGCTTTTTCTTTCTGTTCCGCCAAAATTAACCGCCTCTTAATGCATAGCAGCCAGGCTTACTATCCTTTGGGCAGTTTGGAATACAGGTCAATAGATAACTTGACAGCGGCCTCAAAGGCGGTCTCTTCGCTGCCAAAATACTCGGTGGCTGTTTCCAAATCCGGTCCGTCAAACTGCCGCACGGTGCCATCTGCCTCACAGGTGTAATAATATTCCATAATGGATTTGTCAATGTATATCATTGTCTGGTAATCGGACGTATTATCGGCTGTAATCCGGTCGTGCTCATAGAGGATATAGCCATCCAGTGGTGTCCCCACGCCCGTATATCCCTTTTCCTTAGCTGTAGTGACGGCATCGGGAAAAGCGGTCATTTCATTCACCGCAAGCCCATCCTTATAATTTGCCGGGCTGGGAATCTCCTCGATATTATTATCCTCCATCATATCAGCCACTGCCTGTATTACAGCGCGGTATTCAGCTCTTCGTATCACCTCTTCTTCCGCAAGTCCCACCTGTACCCAACCAAGATTCACCCCTCTGAGAACCATGGTTTCCAGCGTATTGCCGGTATCAAGGTCGGATATAAAATTCATCACGGCATCAAAACTGCCCTGTACCCTGATATCGCCGAATGACAAAATATGATAGGTGCCTTCATCCATTTCCTTTCTTTGGGGGGTACCAGGTGCACCAATGTGTAACTTGCCACTTTCTGGGTTGACATCAATACCGCTTTTCCTGGCGATATCGACAATTTCCTTCAGCGCCTGAGGCGTCTCCATCGGTTCCAGAGCTTCGTTCACAGCATCGTATTTAGCCTGTAATTCTTCCATACTCGGCAGAGGCTTGTTTACCACCAGCATGGTCTTCCTTATTTGCTCTTCAAGGTCCTTCTGTTTGGGTCCCTGTTGTACGTAAATAATACCGAGTCCAACGTAAATAATGATGCAGACTCCGAGTATTACAACAAAACCCATGCGACCTATTCTGGCTAGTAACCCCTGCATTTTACGCTACTCCACGTTCTACCGTTCCTTTACACATATCCGCCAACGAGGTACAGGCTGAACACTATGCCTGATTACTTCCACCTTTCGCGCAGTGCCCGTTGCACCGCTTCCTCAACCGTTTCTTCGGTGGGCTTTTCTGCTTTCTTCTCTCTTTTTTCTTTCTCTTCTGCCTCTTCCATTTCTCTTTCTAACTTGAAAAGCTCTTCATCGTAGAAACTACGATACAGCTGCTGACCACGTCTCCAGCCTGTTATCCAGACCATTGCCAGGCCAAAGATGGCTACCGGCGCCACAATCTCAATGCCGATATCTTGAAATAACAGGATTATCACGATAATCAGTACGACAAAGAGAAATACGGCCACGTTAAGATCCCATCTTGCGATTCTGGCCCTCTCCTTCGCCCTCCGAACAGCCACCCGTTTCATTTCTTCTCTTGCCGGCTCAGGTGCCGTCTCTTGGCTCAATGCGTTCCTCCTTTCGCCCGGCTAATGCGGCCCACAGGCTTAAGACTATTATAACTTCTTATCCCTGCCCCTTCTACAGGAATTATCAAATAAATGGTTAAGTGATACGGTGTGAGTTTTCTTGAGCAAACCCTGGTATTTTTCACCCTCCGCATGGACAGCTTCTGAAACTACACGGAGTCCATATTTCTGCCATCAGTGTAAGGGGTGAATTGCCTTCTGTCAATTAGTCGAGGGCGCCGGTGAGGGTGTACATCGGCATAAGAACAGACATGGCAATGAAGCCGACCATCAGGGCGATGCCAATGGTGCTGACGGGGCCTATCATGCCCACCATGGCGGCGGTTTTTTCTTCAGCCGCTGTTTCATAGAAATCAGCCACCACCCCCATGGTAAATTCCAGGGTGTTACTCTCCTCGCCCACAGCAACCATCTGCACAAGCAGCGGCGGAAACAGGCTGATTCGGCTCATTGGTTCAGCCAATCCCTCGCCGAGAAGCAACCGCTCGTTGACCCTTTGCAGGGAATCACGAAAGAGCATATTGGTCGTCGCCTGTGGGAGCAGCTCCATCGTTTCTTGCAGTTTGAGCCCGGCACCGATCATCACAGAGAGCGTTCTGGCAAAGCGCCCCAATTCTGACATAAGAGCCGGTGGCCCGATAATCGGCGTGTTGAGCCGTAAACGATCTAACACCCGCTTTCCGGCAGGTCGTTTTGTCATCCAGAGCACTACGGCAAGCAATAATGCCCCACCGATGACAATATAAAGAGTGTAGTTTTGAAATGCCTCGGTAATGCCGATGAGAATCCTGGTCGGTAAAGGCAATTCCACATTCATCGCGGTAAACATACCCATCAACTGGGGCATCACCACGGTGATTAACATAATGACCACGACGATGCCAACGCCCGTGACAATCATCGGGTAGGCCAGCGCTTTTTTCACCCTCTGGGACATCGCTTGGTGCCGCTCCATGAAGTCGGCCATCTGATTAAGTGTCGTATCCAGATTACCCGTCTCCTCACCAACGGCAATGGCGCGGCAGTAAATCTCGCTAAATGCCTTGGGATTTTTCTTCACTGCCTGTGAGAACGAACCTCCGGAACGAAGATCATTTACGATGCTGCCCAAAACGCTTTTAAAAGCCCGGCTGCTGGCCACCTGCCCCTGCAGGATTTCCAGCGATGGCAGCAGTGAGATACCGGAGCGCAGCAATGTGGCCAGCTGACGGGAGAAAACGATAATATCACGCGCCTTTAGCTGGAAGAAGGTAGGGAACGCTTCTTCCAGATTAAACATAGACGGCGCGATTTCAACATGCTCCGGGATATATCCCTTGGCGATGATAAGGCGCTCGGCGGCAATCTCGCTGGTGGCCTTGATATTGCCTTTTACCAGATTACCCTGTCTGGTGGAAGCTGTATAGCGATAGGTGATTTCTTTCGTTCCTTTTGGTGCCTGAACCGTCCCCGCCATTGTCCCCCCTTAATCTAGGAAATTGAGAATACGTTACGCAAGACCTCATTGGGAGTAGTGATGCCCTCTTTAACCTTCGCCATACCATCATGCCACAGAGAAACCATGCCTTCCTGCCGGGCTTGATGGCGTATTTCATCGGTATCGGCGCCTTTAACAATTATCCTGCGGATGGCCTCACTGGCCAGTAACACCTCAAAGATGCCGATTCGTCCCAGATAACCTGTGCCAGCACAGAAACTGCATCCGGCACCGACAGTGAATTCAGAGCGTTTTTCTCCCATTGCTTCTTCATAAGCTTCCCGTTCCTCCGAGGCTACTTCGACCGGACGGGAACAGTATGGGCAGACGCGTCGCACCATTCTCTGGGCAACGACGCCTACCAGCGCCGAGGAAATGAGGAATGGCTCGATACCGAGGTCGATCATTCGGATGATGGTACTTACGGTATCATTGGCGTGAACCGAAGATAACACCAGGTGCCCGGTGAGGGCTGCCTGGGTGGATATCTGCGCCGTCTCCGCATCACGTATCTCACCGACCAGTATCACATCAGGGTCAAGCCGCATCGTGGCTCTCAGTCCGGTGGCAAAGGTGACGGCAGCCGCCGGATTAACCTGCATCTGATTGATATTGGAAAAATGGTATTCCACCGGGTCTTCAATGGTGATAATTTTGCGACCAACAGAGTCAAGGGTGTTTACCGAGGCGTACTGCGTGGTTGTTTTACCGGAACCGGTCGGACCGCTTATAAGTATCATGCCAAAAGGCGTCTTCAGCATCTTCAGGTATCTTTCCAGCATACCCGTCATGAAACCGATTTCCGGCAGCGACATGAAGGCGAAGGTCTTGTCCAGTATTCTCAGCACTGCCATTTCACCGTAAATCGTGTTGGAAGTGGCCACGCGGATATCCACCTCACGGTCACCCATGTCAAAAGTTATCTGGCCATCCTGAGGTCGACGGCGCTCGGCGATGTTCAAGCCGGCCATGATTTTCACACGGGAAAGCAGGGGTGCGTGCACGCTTAACGGCAGGCCCATCACTTCATTCAGAATTCCGTCAATCCGATAGCGAACTCGCACCTTGTCTTCCTGCGGTTCGATATGCACATCGGAGGCTCGGTCCCGTACCGCCTGTTTTATCAGAAGGTCAATGGCGCGCACTACCGGCGCCTGCGCGATTGTTTCCGGCGAAACCCGGGCCTCTCTCAGTCCAGCACCGCTGCGATAACGGGTGGGAATCTGACTTAGCTGTTCCTCAAGCTCACCACCAATCCGGTAATTGAGGTCGATCATTTCCTGAATGTCCTGCGCCGTGCTTATCACCGGCTCAATGCTTTTCATGGTTATCGCGGCCAGGTCTTCAATCGCCTCAATGTCCTTGGGGTCCTCCATAGCGATTACAATGCCCCCGTCTTTCACCTCCACCGGTATCACGCCATATTTCCTGGCTACCGCTTCCGGTATCAATTTCACCGCGTCGCCCTTGACGCCTTCTCTTCTCAGATTGATGAACGGTATTCCCAGCTGCAGGCTGGTAAAAAAGGCCAATTGTTGCTGCGTGACCATCCGCTGCTGAAGTAGAATGTGTTCCAGCCTGTCGCCCGTCTTCTGCTGCAGGTCCTGGACACGCTGTACTTGCTCGTCATTCATGATTCCAGCTTCTATCAGAATACTGATAATGTCTCTCTTTACGCTTTTTGCCGGTGCTTCCATTTCTCTTCCCCTCAAACTAGTCCGGAAGTAATAAACGAATTTTCTTCAGCCCAGTGGTCGCCGTGCCTATAGCGGGACGACTATTTATTCTTCAATGAAATGTTAATTCTCCGCCTTACCCCCTTCACGTGACCGTTTCTTACGGTCTGCTCAGGCACAACATTCGCCTCAGGCAACTTGGAAGCGAGCACAGAAACCAAGGGAATTGGCTTATCCAGCACTATGGTTATAGAGCTTCCCTTGTTCCATGAACCTACGGTACGGACAAATTTCACTTCAGCCGTTGTCTGCAGGTAGTTATACAACTTGGATACCATCGCCGGTTCAACCGGTACTTCCACGACTAACTCAACCTCCCCGGTGTACGGCGACTGACTTTCCTTCTTGGTGGCCACTATTTCCGGCTCCTCCTTGTCCGCCTCTTCTTCCTCCTGAGCGTCTTCCTCAGGCTCCCCTTCCTCGGCCACGGGCTCCATAGCAGCGGGCTCTTTATCTTGCGTTACTGTTTCTTCCACCGCCTGTTCTGTTGCTTCATCCTGAAGCTGAACCGTCTCCGCCTCTTGCCGGGCTACCACCTCTTCCTGAGCCTGTGCTGGCTCTTCTATCTGCTCTTCGGCAACTTCTTCCACCGCAGAGATGATTTTTTCAGTAGTTTCCTCTTGAACCGGTGCCCCTCCGCCTCTTATCTTTTCCGCCTCCTTTTTAGCCTCAGCAATGACCTTTGCCGCCTCCTGCTGGGCTTCTTCTACGGCCCGCATTTTCACACTATCAACAATCTGCTCAGCACTGCTAATCGCCGCCTTGAGAATGGAACGGACTGAGGTCGAAGCCATAGAAGCCGAAGCACTGTGCTTTTCCACAAGGTCGTCCACCAGACTGACCAGCGGCTCACCATTACCTTTATCCTCACTGACCTCAGCCTCTCGGCTTTCTTCCAGTGGCCTGCTTTCTGCCTCTTTTGCGCCGCGCTTTCGTCTGAGCAATTCAAACATATCGTGCCATCTCTCCGTTATTTACCAGGCCATTTACACTCTGATTTACATAAATAATATTATTTTACCATACGGCAAATGTCAAGTACGTTCAAGTGTAGGTCGTACGTTTACCGATTGTCAATATGCCTGCGTAGGACTATAGTACCGTTTGTGTCCGCAAAACCAACCGCATATTAACTCACTTGATATTAAATATCCGTTACAATTTCGTTACAGATGCGTTAAAATATGTCATCCGGTAGCGTAGTAATGTCGTACCGACTAAAGTGAATTGCCAAGTCAATCCGCCGTTTCTCATTTGAAAAGATAGTGCTTTTAGGTTATAAATATAAGAGTATTCTGCCAGTGTGGTGGAAAGAAGGATTTAAACTTGGCTAAGAAGAAACCGGAGAAACCGCAGCGCATATTAACACCCCGCCAGATATCGCACTGGGAGAAGCAGAAAAGACGCCAGCGCATAATCCTGATTACGGGCATCTTCGTCATCGCTCTGGTGCTGACATTTGTGGGCATTGGCTGGTATCTCGGCCAGTATAAACCGTTACGTGAGACGGTCATTAAGGTTAATGACACTGAGTTCACCATGGACTATTATGTGGAAATGCTGAAACTGGAGGGCGCTTATCATTCGGAGTCAGATCTGTCACTGGTTGCCGATACTGCACTGCAAAATATACGGCGCAATGAACTCATCAGACAGAGTGCTCTGGAATTGGGGATACGCGTTACCGATGAAGAAGTCAAAAAAGAAATCAGGAATAATGACCTGCCTGACAAAAAGGTCTATCGCGACCTGGTCAGATATCAGCTGTTAATCGAGCGTTTGCTGGACGTGTATTTTGTCCCCCAGGTGCCGCTGAATGCTGAACACAGGCAGGTTATGGCGATGATGCTGGAGAGCGAAGCGCAGGCTCTGGAGGTCAGGAGCAAACTGGTGAATGGTGAGGACTTTGGCGGACTTGCGGAAGAGCTGAGCCTGGAACTGTTTTCCAAAAATAAAGGGGGCGACCTTGGCTGGGTCCCCAAGGTTATTTTGCAGGACATACTGCAGACGTCGATTGTCGATGATATTTTCAATCACGAAGTGGGAGAGCTGAGCCAGCCGATATATGACGAGGAAGCACAGAAAGGGGTGGGCTACTGGCTGGTAAGGGTGCTGGAACGAAACGAAGAGGAAGACGAGACCCATCTTCAGATAATACTCCTGGGCAGTGAAGACGAAGCACAAAATATCAAAAAGCAACTGGAGGCGGGCGCTGATTGGGGTGACCTGGCGGTCCAGCATTCCCAGATAAAAGGTGTCGAGGAAAATCTCGGTGAGTATCAGGTATCAGAGGGCATGTCTGCGCCACTGATTGATGAATTTGCCCATGGTCCGGATAC
>SDBT01016674.1_pt1 | contig 11624 bp, 15 predicted proteins | sample 2277101 | NCBI WGS metagenome assembly SDBT01 (sample SAMN10404973, study PRJNA504765) | marine sediment metagenome | isolation source: marine sediment core GS10_PC15, 103 cmbsf | place: Arctic Ocean: Southern Knipovich Ridge | collected 2010
ACAAACCACATCTTTATAAATTAGTATTAAGAACAACAGTAGCTAATACAAATATCAAAATAAGGGTGAAATAAATGCCAACTCCACCAGTAAAAAACATAATAGGCGTAAAATGTCCTAATTTAAGCGATGGAGAGTATGTCAAATTTGTAAATCTATCTGCAGTTGCAACAAATCAAAGAGTTCAAGTTAAAAGCGGTGAGGCACTTTTAAATATAGCAAATTTAACTGGATGGAGTGAAAGTGATGCAATCTCTGTAGAAACCCATGGAAGAATTGTAGAAAGTTCTTCTACTACTATCTCTACAGTAGGTGGAACAAAAGTTACTTTATCATCTAGTACAGCAGCTAGTGATCCTGCTGTGGACCTGTGAGGTAAAAATGAAAAAGAAATTATTAATAAGCATGATTTTTTTAATGGTATTGATGGCTTTTGTAGTTCATTCTGTTGTAACAGGAGAGAAATCAAACCCTGTAGATGGATTTTATTGGATTATAGGTGGGTCTGTTATGGGAAATACCTCTTTTAATGGAAATGCAACTCCAAGTGGAGCTACTGGAAATATACAGAATATTAGTTTGTATCATAACATAAGTGGTACATGGGGAGTTAATTCTACAAATCATACAGTTGGAACTATTGGTACAACAACACTAAGAACATTTGACCAAGGAAATACTTCTATATATGCAGGTGATTTAACTGATGGTTCATCGTTTAGTTGGAATCTTTATGCTTGTGATAATGTCACTAAATTTTATGATGAGACTGTTGCTCTTAGTTCAGATGAATTAACTATCTTTGATAACTATACAACTACTTGTGGTTCGACTTGTGGGAATGCTGTGATTGTAACTGCAGGCAGAGGAAGATTATCTAACTATCCTCTTTCTAGTTTAGACAGAATTACAAATACTACAAATGAAGGGATTTCAGGTTGTGTACTCAATGATTCAACGAATGGATATTTTTATTGTAATCAAACCACAAAAACCTACAATGGTAGTGTTGGTTTGCTTTCAACTGCAAATATGATTACTTCTTCTGTTATTTTAAACTATACAATAAGCTCTAGTTGTAGATTTTTAGGAGCAAACAGAACTGTTTATGTTGAAGATGCACCAACTGTAAATTTAGTCGAACCAGCAGATGCTGCAGTTTTAAACGATAGTACTGTTCTTTTTTATTACAACGTCTCAGGAGATGCAGATGTTTATTCATGTCAAGTTTATTCAAATGATACAGGAAGTTGGGTTGAGGAAGTTGGAGGTAACACAGCAACAAACAACACCAGAGAATCAACAAACAAAGTTATCTCTGAAAGCAATGGAATTGTTTGGAATATAAGATGCTCAGAAAGTACTAATTCAAATATATTCGGATGGGCTTTAAATAATTATACTGTTTCAATAGATAGTACTAATCCATCTATAACCTCTTCAGCAAAGGATTATTCTAACTCTGTTCTAGCTACAGCTGGATACTCTGCTTTTATTAATCTAACAGTCTTAGACGCTAATCCAAATAACTGTATTCTTTATATAAATGGACTCTCGAATAATACATTGGCATATACAAATAATAATTCCTTTGCTCAGTATTTTAATGCATCTGATGGTACTTACAAATGGCAGGTAATTTGTGATGATGATACGTCAAAGAATTCCACTACTGCAAACACTACTATTGTTATTGATACTGTAACTCCTAGTTTAAGCAGTAAAAACAACGGATCTGATATAACAAGTTGTAAGGGATGGGAATTGAATTTTACTCTAAGTGAATCTGCAAACTTCACACTAGAATATGGATTGAGTGTTGATTCAAAAACATATTTCGATACAGAAACGGATTACAATACAAATCAGTCTCTTGAACTAATCTTTAATGATTCTTATGAGACTTTGTTTTATTCTAATTTTACATTTTGTGACCGTTCAGGAAATTGTAACGATACAGTATATGGAGACTTTTTATCTCCAATACATCTTTGTACTGGTTGGTCTATTTGGTCTGTCTACGACTCAGGTATCAATCTTACAGATTACAGGGTAGCAAGTGGAGCAGATTATGTTTATTACTGGAATAACACAGGACAGTCCTGGATTTATTCTTCTGCTGCAGGTTCCCTTAATCCAGACCACACTATGATAGTAGGAGACGCAGTCCATCTTTACGAAAGCACAAATACTACTTATTTTAGAAACAATACAGGAAGTTCAAAATATCTTGTGAATATAACGGCAGGACATGCTTATTTTGGACTTTACAACGATTATGTTTTTGGAAATATAAGTTATAACTTATTTAGAAATTCAAGTGGTGGGAACAATACCCCAGATAGTACATGGGCAGGAGGATTAAGATTTGATATATTATATCTATCCTCATTTAATAATTCAAATCAACAGTATGTGGATTCAATATTTGAGTGGAATTGGAATAACCAAACTGCTATTGGTAAGAATGAGAAAACTGGTTTAGATGCTCTTTGGGCTTTTGTACCTCAGAATATCTCTTTTAATTTCACAACTAATGGATATGTTTATGGTAATTGGACTTAAGGAGGAATCAAAATGATGAAAAAAATATTAGCTTTACTGGTTGGATTAATGTTGTTTATGCCTATGGTTTTAGCAGGTGGGCCTACACCAAAACCCTTTGTTGTTTATATTAATTTTGATGGAGCACCAGTAGAAGGGCTAAACGTAGATTTTAATTGTGATGGGATATCAACTACTAAAGTAACTAACAACCTTGGTGGAGTACTTGTAAACATAGGGGGTTATGGTGATTTTAATAATGAATGTTCTATTTTAAAAGTAGACTGTGGATATGATTCTTGTAGAGAAACTTTCAATACGGGTTCTATAGATTGTCCTATTTGTGAATATACTTATGAACTTTCTGAAGCACCTCCTGAGCCAGAACCTGAATGTATTGTAGATTCAGACTGCAGTACAGGGTATGAGTGTGTTAATGAGAATTGTGTTTACATTGAACCAGAACCAGAACCAATAGTCGAAGACAAAGTAACTTCTAACGTAGACAATACAATAGCTTCAGTTGAGTCTAACTTTGGAGAATGTATTGATGTTGTTATTACAGACACAAAACTAGATAAGCTATTTGATGGTATTATTGATTTCAACACAGAAGATTATGATGTTCACGAAGAGTTAAGAGTAAAAACCTGTTCTGAAACTAGCATTGATGATGTAGATTACGGATTAGAACCTTATGTTTTAGTAGAAGAAGGGGCAATAGAATACTGTTATGTATTTGATGATGTGCTTCCTTTATCTGAAATAGAAGCAGATGAAGAACTTGAGATTAAGTTTCTTAATGATACTATTGAAATAATTTCTTTGAGTTCCTCTAAGATGACAATCAGACATGGAGACGTATTTGATTATTTAGAAAATTGCGTAGAAGGAGAAAGCATAGATTTTGATGGACTTCCAATTACAATAGGAACAATAGGAGATGATTTTGTCTATGTCACCTACAATGGAGATAGTGAACAGATTTACAGGGAAGATACAGGAACAGTAGGCGGTATCCAAATTTATGTTGATGAAGCAATCCCGAGAGATGATAAACTTAATATTTGCAAGATAAGAGTAGCAATAGACATAGAAGAAGTAATAGAAGACGGAGATGAATATAACACCGCTTGGGATTACTCAATAACAGAAGGAAATATTTGTATTGTAAACTCAGAAGAATTCAAATATCTAGATGAAGAAACAAAACCTTTGACTCTTGGAGACAAGATAGTTCTTCCTAATGATTTTGCTGTTATTAAATTCAACGAGATAACAACTTCAGAAACAACAGACATAAGAATAAAACTAAGAGATGGATTGTTTAATATTCTAGGAGACAGAGAAGATGGTCGAGATGATTCATTTACTTATGACAATCAAGACTATGATGAGCTTTACGTTGGAGCCGAAGGCATTTTAGATAGAGATAAAATCTTTATTTCAAACAAAGTAAGAATAGGAGAATCAGAAGTCTATCTTGAACAAGGAAGTATCATAATCGGAGATTTGGTAATAGAATCTGATTTCTTAGATATTCTATACAAAGGAATTTCCTATGCTTTAGATGATGATAGTTTATTAACGCACGAAGGAATAATCTTTAAAAACCCAGAGAACTCAGTCAAAGACAAAAGTACCTTTGATTTGATAGTTCCAGATGAAGTTCCTGAAATAGTAATAACAATAGGCGCAGAGTCAGAGACAATAGGAGTAGAACCAGAACCAATTGTATGTACTCCTGAAGACTGTGCAGAGGTTACTTATGATAGTCCTACTTGTCAATCATGTCCACCAGTTCCAGAACCTTGTGAAGAATGCCAGGAAGATTGTCCTATTATTCCAGAAGGACTAACGGGAGGGCAGATTCTTATTTATATCATTTCTTTGCTTGGAGTAGGGGGAATCGGAGCCTTTGCAGGAACTAAACTAACAGGAGATAGAATAAGTAGGATAAAAGGAGTGACTTACAGAGTAGTAGTTGAACGAGATGGAGATGTAAGAGAAGAACATAGACATGCAGGGATAAGATCTTATCATAGTATTAATACAAGTCATAGAGTAACTCACGAAAAACACCCTAGGGGGGAAAGATATCCCCTTTACGAAAAAGACGAAACAGGAGTCTATAGGTATATAGGGTGATTTAATTGCCTGGTAGTCCTCATATTTTTGGAGTAACTGTTTATGATACAGATGGAACTACAGTTATGCCTGATGTTAGAGTTACTATTCGTAACGAGACTTCTAACGAAACAGCAGAAGGTAATACAGATGCTACTGGAAGGATTGTTTTCAACTTAGCAAACTCAAGTGTTCTTACAAACGGCTGGACTCCAGGAGATAGGATTGCTTATTTTGTACTTTATCAAGGCTACGAAGCAAGCGAGTCTATTATAGTCCAAGATACTGGTGGAACACAAGTAACTTTAGACCTTGCAGCCGCAACAGTAGCACCAAGTCTTAGATATTTTACAGTACAGGATTTCCTTGATTACTTTGACGTCTCTTCTTATGATGAAGATAATGCAAATGGAATAAAGTCTCAAACAATAGTAAAAGTAGGTCAGATGGCAGAAAAGAGAATAGATAACTTAACGTACAGAAGATGGGATAACAACGATGGAGATTATTATTCTAACGAAGATGAATATCATACTGTTAAATCATATCAAAGAGTCTTTTGGTTAAGAAATACTCCAGTTTTTTCTATTTCTCGTTTTGAAGTAAATGTAGCCCCTACTTCTCAAGCAGAAGAATGGAAAAATCTTATGTACTTACTTCTTGATTCTTGTGATGCAACAACAAGTTGGAGTGCTACTACAGATGGAGTTATTGCACTTAATACCACAAATAACGAAGTAAACCAAGGAACAGGTTGTTTGAATATAACTAAAACAGGAACTACTGTAGATAATGTTACTTTTTCTAAAACTTTGTCTACGACTTATGATTTCACTAGGTCAAATTTTAAATTAGATTTTTACTGTGAAGATATTACTGAATTAGTCGCAACAGGTAGCACAGCAGTAGAGATTAGAATAGGAAGCGACAGTTCTAATTATTATTCTTTTGTTTTTGATAGAACAAAAATAGGTCAAGCTGCATGGAGCACTCTTGCTATTAAATATGATTCAGACGATTCAGATGCAAGTACAACAGGCTCACCAGATGCCACTGCTTGTGATTACGTTGCTATTAAAATAACATATGCTTCTTCTGCTACAACAGTCTCCGCAGGAGACATGAGATTAGATAACATAAGATTTAACAACGAAGAAGATTTGAATATAAAATACTCATCAGGAAGAGTAGAAATTACAAATGCAGCAGACTTTTATCCTGAACCTGGAAAAGACCAAGTAAGAGTTACTTATCTTCAGGGAGCCAGTTCAGTAGATGAAGATATTAAATTACTTGCTATACTTATGACAGGAAAGAATTTTGCAAAAAGAACTCTTCAAAGACTTAATATGGATGCAAGTGAAGTAGCAGGACTTTCTTCTTCAATTCAAAATCTATCTGTAGATAATGATGAGATTAAAAGTATTTTACAGACGAAGTCATTTCCTCCTATTGAAGACAGTTGGAATGAAAGAGATTATAATTATAGATATTACTAACTATTTAAATAAAATGAAAGAAGAAAGTTGGACATAGAAGGGCCATTCGTAAGAATCCCTTAGCTTTTCCATTCCGAGAGGTATAAAAGTGGCAGAAGGAATTACAAAGAGATATGAATTAACTAGAACTAGAGATGTTATAGCAGATTGTGTTGCTGCTAATATAACAGACCCTCTTACTGAACAACAAGCAAGAGCTACTACTTCTGAATGGATTTTCATAAGCGACCCAGAACAAGACAGATTAGGTCAGGGAAGTGGAGGATACAAATATCCTATTATTATTATCCCTTATCCTGAGATAGATGATGAAAATATGACATTAGACAGTTCTAAAGACAGTTCGACTCTTACTGTTGCAATTGAAGTTCATGCAAGAACAAGCGGCAAAGGAGATGATAGAGTTCACGGTAGAACAACAGCAAACGAGGTATCTGAAGAAATCAGAAATATCTTAAAAGTGACAGCACAAGAAGACTTAAGAAAAGCAGCTTTGTTTGGTCCTGATGTGGCAGGTTCTAGCGAGGATGTTGAGTTCATTGGCGGTAACAAATTATACATAAAAACAATCGAATATGAATTCGGAAGGTTCGACTAATGGTAGAAGTAGTTAAAGTGACAATGACAGGTTGGAAAGACGTACAGAGAATGTTAAGAAAGATACCTAGCAAGACAAAAATAGAAGGAAAGGATTTAACAAAGAGACTTGCAAAATTCATAGTCCGAAGTGCAAAACAACGAGTAGGACCTATGAAAACAGGAACAGGAAGATTAATGAGAAGTATTCGAGCTATCCCAGTTAAAAACGGCTTTAAAGTAGAAGCAGGAAGAGGGGCAGTAAATACCTCTGGAGTTAATTACGCTAGATTTCAAGAATATGGATTTAAGCCTCATTCAGTAAGAATAAGTTCATTAAACAAAAGTTCAAGATTATATCAAGAAACAAGAGCAGGAGGAGTAAAAAGAGGGAGGATTTTCGTAAGACGCTGGACTCCTTTTTTAGGTCCTGCCTTTAGAAAAGCACTTAACCGATTAGAAGGAATTGAATTAAAAAGAACAGCAGACAGGATTGTAAAATGATGGGAACCGTTTCGATGGTAAAGATACCAGATAAAAAATATTTAAAAATAACTGTAGGTGAAAAACATGCAAAAAGTAAAAAATACAAGCAAAGGAGACCTCGCTTTCAAAGACGATGATGGAAAACGTCACGATATAAAAGCAGGAGGAGTAGTTGAATGCAACTACAAAGACCCAACAGACCCTAGGTTAATAATAGAACCTAAGGCAAAAAAGAAGAAAGAATCAAAGGAGGTAGATTAAAATGACAGTAACAAGTTATGGAAGCTACGATGCATGGCAAAGAGATTGTGCTATTACAATAGAAGTCTCAGATGAAGCAGCAAGCCCAGCATTGAAAAAAGTACAACTACAAGCATTGACAAGTTCAGTAAACATAGAAGGTGGTGAACGTGACATAGATACAATTCCTTTGTTTAATCTCGGACAGATAGTAAAACATGGTCCAGCAGGAATGATTACAGTTACTTTTGAAGGATATTGCCTAGCGGCTGGAACTGCAAGCACAGGAGCAGCAGCAGGAGTCTGGGATATATATGCAGAGTATCCGCTTAAAGATACAAGTGATCCTATTACGACAGCTTTGCTTCTTGCAGAAAGAAACCGAGCAAGAGTTTCGATACTTTGGTCTAACGACTCAGGCGGTACTACAGGTACAAGCGCAGTAACTAGCGGTACTACTTATGCTGGAATGAGGTTTATGCTAGCAGACTGTTTCTGCACAGCGCATACAATGGATTTCACAGAGGGTATACTTAAGTTTACATTGACATTCAAAGGCCCAGCAATAGACAAAGCAGCAGTAGGCAACCAAAAGTGGGAATCAGTTTTACTAGCAACAGCAGCAGCATTATCAGCACCAAGCACTTATGTAGCAGGAGGGACAAAGTTCTAAAATGGCAACTACAAGTTATGGAGATTATGATGCATGGCAAAGACATGCACTTATTACAGTAGAGGACGGAACAACCGCAGTGCAAATACATGCACTAACTTCTTCTATTAACATAGAAGGAGGAGAAAGAGACATAGACACAATACCACTTTTTAACTTAGGTCAAGTTGTTAAACACGGACCAGCAGGAATGGTAACGGTTACGTTCGAGGGTTATGCACTCGCTGCAGGAACTAATGCAGCAGGAGTTGCCACAGGTTTTTTTGATTTATTTGCACAAAAGCCAGCTATGGATGCAAGTGATGTAACAGGTGGTGGAACAGAAATAGTCACTACAGTAGACAGAACAAGATACAGAATAGCTATCCTCTGGACAAATGATGCAAGTGCAACAGCAGGAGTTACGTTAGTTACATCTGGAAATTCATACGCAGGTATTAGGTTTTTGTTAGCAGATTGTTTCTGCACTGCACACACAGCAGACTTTACAGATGGAGTACTTAAGACCACCCTAACTTTCAAAGGCCCAGCAATAGACAAAGCAGCAGTAGGCAACCAAAAGTGGGAATCTGTACTTAAAGCAACTGTAGCACAATTAAATGCACCAGCAGGTTATGCTCCTGGAACGACTAAATGGTAGAAAAAACAGGAAAAGAAGCAATCAAAGAAGTAAATAAGTTTTTAGAGAAAACAAATAGATGCAAAACTTGCGGTAGAAAACACGGTGATATAACTTTTAGTAACGTCCCAAAACCAACATTAAATGAATTCACAGAATGGTGTAAGGAAGAATTGTCTGATAATTTTGGTATGGGACTTAAGTGGCTCTGGGATTTCAAAACAGGAATCCTAGGAGAAGGACACGAGAGAGCAGAAGCGAAAGCCGATGAAGCTCTAGAAAGAATAGAAAATATAGAAAGTCAGTTGTCCGTAGGACAACAAGAAGAAAAACCAGTTATGAATGTAGCTGGAAAAGAACTGAAGGTGAAAAAAAATGAGTAAATTAGGAAAATTAGTAGGGGAAGGAAAAGAAGTAAAGATAGGTGAAATAACCCTAGACATAAAACCTCTGACCGTCTCTAGTCTGCCACTTTTAATGCAGATAGGAGATAAAGAACACCCAGAAGAACAAGCAGAAGCTATGAAAGAAGTAATAAAAAGAACTCTAAAAGACAGCGTACCAGATGCAACTGATGAAGAAATAGATAAAATTAGTTTTGAATATATACTTCCATTAATGGACATTATTATGGAAGTAAATAACGTAGATATGGATGAAGAAAAGAAAGAACTTATTGCAAAGATGAAGAGGCAAAATGTCGGACATGATGAAGCGCATGGGGCTGAAGCAGGAAACAGGTAGTTTTCCTCAAGCTCTATTTTATTTTATTCGTGAATTTAAAGAACTTCCATTAGACCGAGAGTACATAGTTAAAGTAAGATGGACTCAGTGGTTTTGGAAGATAAAAAAACCAACGATAAGCATAATTAAGAAAGGAATTTCAATACCTTTGTTTAATGCTTTACTTGAAGAAATGAACAAACATTATAAAAAAGAAGCAGCTGAAATGAAAAGGGCGAAAAGATAATGGTTGAAGAAAGAAAGGTAGATATTTATATAAGATTTAGACATAATATTAAACAATTTGCTAATGTTATGAAGATGCCTATGGATTCTTTTAGAAAAATACATGATAACACAGGCAGATTAAATAAATCTATGGCAAAGAACCAGACTCGTATGGGGAAATTTGCCTTCGGCTTAAGAAGAGCAACTCATGGAATGAGGGGATTTAAAATGGAGATGCTTGGAGTTATGTTCTTCGGTATGGGGCTTCAAAAGTTTTTTACAGGACTTCTTAAACCAGCCTTACAATTATCTGGAATATTTGAACTTTGGAGCTCTACTTTATCAATTTTGTTTCTTCCAGTAGCATTGATGTTATTGGATTTATTGCTTCCTTTATTTTTATGGTTTATGAATCTTAGTGATGCAACAAAACTTTGGATAGGCAAGATGGTTGTGATAGGTGCAATTATTGGTGGTGCGTTATTTTTATTTGGTATGTTTGCTTTAGGTATTGGTTCGCTTATATTAGCTTTTGGTGGTTTGCTTGGAATAATTGAAAAATTATTTCCTGAACCTCTAGGCGACTTTGCTGCTGCATTCGTTGGAATTAATGTTGCAATGCTTGGAATTTCAGCAGGAGTTTCTATTTGGGAAGCATTAAAAGGAGTTATTGGAGGGGTATGGGATAAATTAATACAGATACCAGTATTCAGAACGTTACTTGAAAAACTAGGAATTTCTGTTGAAGATATGGCAAATCCTTGGGATGTTATTAAAACTAAAATAAAAGAAGTCTTTGATGATTTAAAAGAAAGATTAGGGATAGATGAAAAAGTAGATGAGTTTAAAAAAAAGATTGAGGGTTTGAAAGATGAATTCAAAAAAGTATGGGAAAAGGTAAAAGATATTGATTTCACAAAAATGGCTGAATCAATGGGAAAATTAACTGACCAATTATTAGATTTATTACCAGAATTCGCAGAATTAGTAAGATTAGCTTTAGACTTAGCAGCTATTCCAGGCAGAGTATTAAGTTTTTTAGGCGTTGGTGAACCTGATTTAGCTCAAGAATATGGGTCAAAAAGGGTACTAGAAGCAACTGATATGAAAAATGCTGTAAAAGAAGGAATGGAAGAAGCATTAGATAGTGTTTTATTTAGACGTGGTGGTAGTTTCGTTGATTTAGTCACAAATCCTTATGAACAAACTTTAAGACAAACAGGAGGAACAGAATAATGGCAGACAGCCAAAATGCAACTATAACTGGAAGTGAAGGCACAACTGTAGATATTCTTTTAACCAAACAAGTAGAGTTTGCTATGGACAAACAGCTTACTATGCTTGCTATTCCAAAACAGTCTCCGACTCTTACTTATAACATAGACATCCAAAGGCTTAAAGAAATAATTAACATAAGTGGAACACTACTTGATACAAATGCAGTTTCTTCTAAAACAAAACTAGATAACTTAAGAACTATAATGCAAAATGCTGGACAATGTACGTTAGCTTGGGGAGCAGGTTCAGAGTTTAGTTACGGGGGAAATATAATAAAAATTGCATCAAAACAACTAGCTGGAAGGATAGAAGATGCTGCAGGAACTAGAGGTTCTAGAACAGATATATTTGAAATAATGCTTCAGTTTTCAATTGGAACGCATAGAGGATGAGATGGTCGAGAGAAGATACAGAAGATTTTACATTCCAGCAGGAGGCACTTTAGTAGCTTTGTTTCTTGCTTTACAGCTTTGGGGATTACAAATAATAGACATCTCTGGAGATATTCAATGTTCTGATGTTTGTGTTTCTTACTTTGACGTAAGGAATCCTACCTATCGTTCTATTTATATATACAATAAAAACGATACTAAGCTTGATTTTGAGCCTGAAATCAAAGATTATGAACTAT
>SDBT01016676.1_pt1 | contig 11623 bp, 10 predicted proteins | sample 2277101 | NCBI WGS metagenome assembly SDBT01 (sample SAMN10404973, study PRJNA504765) | marine sediment metagenome | isolation source: marine sediment core GS10_PC15, 103 cmbsf | place: Arctic Ocean: Southern Knipovich Ridge | collected 2010
GTGATATCGATATATGCAAATTTCCTTTCCGCCACGTATTTTAGAACCAGCTCAGGATTGGTCAATTTCAGATAGAGGGTTGTCCGGGTTCGGTTTCCGAATACGCCTGAGATTCTTGAGTTCTTGAACCGGAGGATTTCGCGGCTGATGCGGGCAACATCGAGCACGGTCAGTTTCTGAGGATCCATGAATTACTAATTTAAGACAGAATATTGAGTTGACAAAACGTCTTTTTGCACTATTTTATAAGTTTTATAAAAATGAGACCTTTTCAGGGGAGTTCCGATGGCGCGCAGCATGACCGGTTTCGGCAGGGCCGATACCGAAAAAGACGGCACTAAATTTACGGTCGAAATAAATACCGTCAATAACCGTTATCTGGAATATCAGATCAGAATTCCGAAATCCCTGGCGCCCCTGGAGAGTGAAATCAAAAACCTGTTAAATGACACTTTCCGCCGCGGCAAGATTATGGTGATAATAAACTGGGAACAGGCTTTAAATGAAGGAGACCTTGCTCTGGATGAGGCAAAAACGGACGCCTATATGAAAATATATGGACTATTGAAGGAGAAATATCAAATTAAAGGGGACATCTCTTTTCGGGATTTCGTGGCTTTACCCGATCTCGTCAAAACCTCAAAAGAGGATGAGAGCCTTGAAGAAATCTGGGGAATCCTGAAGCCGGCTTTAATGGAGGCGGGGTGTGCCGCCGATGAAATGAGGCGCATCGAAGGCGAGAATCTCGTTTCTGATATGCTCCAGCGGATATCGGCGATTAAGATCGCAACTGAAGAAGTTGAATCTGCGGCGCCCAAAAATGTTGAAATATTCAGGGAAAAGCTCAACTCTCGTATCAAAGAATTGCAGGGAGATTCTCCGGTTGATGAGCAGCGGATCGCTCAGGAGGTAGCGATACTCGCCGAGAAATCGGATATTACCGAAGAATGCATCAGGCTCAAATCGCATATGTCTCAGTTCGAGCAGAGTCTTGGCCAGAAAAAACCTATGGGGAAAAGGCTAAATTTTATATTGCAGGAGCTCAATCGTGAGGCCAATACTATCGCTTCGAAATCATCGGATTATGAAATATCCCACCGGGTTATAATGATAAAAGAGGAAATTGAGCGTTTGCGCGAGCAGGTTCAAAATATTGAGTGACTTCGGAATCCTCTTATATTCTTTGCGGTATATTTTACTCGAGGGTGGGGTAAGTATATGAGTGCCGGACATAAATTACCGGGGCTTATTGTCATTTTGTCGGCGCCATCCGGAACCGGCAAGACTACGATATGTAATAGCCTCATTAAGCGGCATGGTGATTATGATTTTTCTGTTTCAGTAACGACCCGTTCGCCGAGAAGAAAAGAACGGGATGGGATCGACTATTATTTTGTTTCGAATGAGCGCTTCGATTCTCTGATAAAAAATAAAAAACTTGCTGAATGGGCTACGGTATTTGGAGATCGCTATGGCACGCCGTTTTCCGAGATTGAGAAGGCGGTTTCCTCAAATAAGGTTCTCTTATGCGATATCGATGTTCAGGGAGGAATGAGGCTCAAGCAGAAATTCGACGAGGCCGTAGCTATTTTTCTCGTTCCTCCGTCTATGGCCGAGTTGCGGCGCAGGTTGTTCGGGAGAAGGACTGATACCGCCGAACAGAGGAAAATCAGGCTTCAAACTGCGATCTGGGAATTAAGTTCCTGGAATAAATACGATTACATTGTTTTGAATGATGACCTCAAGAAAGCGACAGATGAGGTCGATATGATAATAGCCGCTGAGAGAGCTAAGACGAAAAGACGGAACAATCGCCGGTTCTGGAGACCGCCGCAGGCCAGGCTTCTGGGATTGTAAGGGGAACCATCGATTGCCGCATATTGTTTAAGTTCAGCAGCATGGGAGGAGTTATGGAAGAAAAGGAAACTAAAGAACCTAAATTGAACGACTACGAAGCGGTGATTGTGACTGCCAAGCTTGCACGCAAAATCAACGGTCTCAGGCTTGCTGCCAAGGAACAGCTTGCTCCGGAGGAACTGGCCGCGATGGATCAGCGAAAAGTTACGACGATCGCCCTTGAGGAGCTAAAAAGCGGTAAGATTCGATTTGAACGCAGGAAGCCAGTGGAAGAAGAAGAGGGCTATGATCTGACATAGCGAATTTTCTGAGCACTACTGAGTTAACGTTTCCGAATTTTTTAGATTTAATCCTGGAGTGAAAATTTGGCAAAGAGCCTTGTAATAGTTGAATCGCCCACCAAGTCGAAAACCCTGAAGAGATTCCTGGGAAAACAATTCGATATACTTGCATCCGGCGGTCATATAAAAGATCTACCGGTTTCCAAGCTCGGAGTCGATATTGAAAACGATTTCCAACCGGAATATGTAACCATCCGCGGCAAGGCAAAGGTGATAAAGATTCTCAAGGATGCTGCAAAATCATCGGATAAGGTTTATCTGGCCCCAGACCCGGATCGTGAGGGTGAGGCCATCGCTTATCATATCGCCGAGGAGATATCGAAGGCTAACAAGAATCTCTTCAGGATGGCTTTCAATGAGATTACTAAAAAAGCGGTGCTTGAGGGCCTCAAAAACGCGGGCGAGATCGATTTAAATAAGGTAAACGCCCAGCAGGCCAGAAGAATTCTCGATCGTCTCGTAGGATACCAGGTCAGTCCGCTTTTATGGAAGACGGTATTCAGGGGTCTCTCGGCGGGCCGCGTTCAGTCGGTGGCGTTGAAGATGATCTGTGACCGGGAAGAGGAAATCGAGAAGTTTGATCCTCAGGAGTACTGGACATTCGAATCGGATTTCAAAACTGGAAAAGGCAAGCAGTTCAGGGTCAAGTTGACGAAAATCGATGGTGAGAAGCTTGATATCGGATCGAAGGCTGTAGCCGATAAGATAAAATCGGAGATCGAATCCGCCGCCTATACTGTCAAGAGCCATGTAAAGTCCCGGATGAAAAGAACGCCGCCCGTTCCTTTTATCACCAGTAGTCTTCAGCAGGAAAGTTTCAATAAGCTTCACCTTTCCAATAAAGCCACCATGATGTTTGCCCAGCAACTCTACGAGGGCATTGAGATCGGCGATGAGGGTTTAACCGGTCTTATTACATATATGCGCACCGACTCAACACGGATATCCTCGGAGGCGAAAGCTGCTGCTATAAAGACAATCAAAAGGCTCTTTGGCGAGAAATATATCGCCGAAAGTGACCGCAAATCTAAAAAATCGAAGAAAACTCAGGATGCCCACGAGGCGATTCGCCCAACCTCACCGGATTTGACGCCTGATTCGATAAAAAAATCTCTCTCCAGGGATCAGTACCGGCTCTACGATCTGATATGGCGTCGTTTTATGGCTTCCCGGATGGCGTCGGCGGAATACGATGTTGACACAATTGAGGTGGAAGGAAGCAGATTCCTGTTTAAGGCCTCCAAACAAAAGATGACATTCGACGGTTTCACCCGTGTTTATAAAGGCAATGATAATGATAATGGCAACGGTTTCCCGCAGGTTAAAGCCGGTGAAAAAGTCGATCTGGAGGAGCTTTTTGCCGATCAGCATTTTACCGAGCCACCGCCGCGGTTCAACGCCGGCAGCCTGGTGAAAGAGCTTGAACAAAAGGGAATCGGCAGACCCTCGACTTATGCTCAGATTATCTCCGTGCTCCTGGACAGGAAATATGTCTCATCCGAAAAAAGGCGTTTTTGCCCGACCGATCTGGGCCGGACGGTTAAGATGATATTGATCGCCAACTTTCCCGACATATTCTCCGAGGAATTTACTGCTCGAATGGAGGAGGAGCTGGATAAGGTAGAGGAAGGTTCTTACCATTGGGTCGATGTATTAAAGGATTTTTACAAACCCTTTAAGGCCGATCTCGACAGGGCGGAAGCGCAAAAAGATGAGATCAAGAAACAGCTTGAGGAAAAAACCGATGAAGTCTGCGAGAAATGCGGACAACCAATGATCATCAAGCTTGGCAGGAATGGTAAGTTTATGGCCTGTTCCGGGTATCCAAAATGCAAGAATACCAAATCGCTTGAAAATGATGTCGAGGATATCGACGAAAAATGCCCTGCCTGCGGCGCCATCATGCAGATCCGTCGCGGCCGTTTCGGACGATTCATCGCATGCAGCAATTATCCCGATTGTAAAACCACAAAAAGCATCCCTACTGGCGTCAAGTGCCCGGAGCCAGGGTGCAAAGGCGAACTTGTAGAACGATCTACGCGACGCGGTAAGCTCTTTTTCTCATGCTCCGAATATCCTGCCTGCGAGCATTCCACCTGGTACAGACCGGTTGACATCAAGTGTAAGTCTTGCAAATTTCCCTATATGGTGGAAAAATCATCCCGCGCCAAAGGAGATTATCTGGCCTGCCCGAAATGTAAAGCTACCCGGGATATGAAAGTCGAAGAGCCCGTTTCGGCGGGTTGAATTAGCTCATTACAACTTGATTTAGCATCTATAACTGGTTATAATCCGGCAAGGTATGTCGGAGTGGTATAAATATTTATCCGGATTTACCGGGCATATCCAGTTTGCGGAAGGACTGGCTCGCAATACGTTTATCGCCTATGAGTCTGATTGCAGGTCGTTTGTCCATTTCCTGAAAGAAAATCATCCCGATTCCTGGGATTCCGGAAAAATCTCGACCACGGAGGGAAGACTCTTTTTAATTTCCCTTAAGAAAAAAGGGTTAAAGCGAGTGTCCCTGGCAAGAAAGCTTGATTCATTAAAGAGATTCGGAGACTACCTTACAGAAACAGGCAAGTGGACATCCAATCCCTTTCGAGAACTGCCTTATCCGAGGAAGGAACATTATCGCGCTGAATACTTAACCCCTGAAGAAGCATATGGCATGCTGTCTCTGGAATTTAGAATCGACTTCATCGGTATTCGTGATCGTGCTATGGTAGAACTCTTTTATAGTTGCGGGATCAGGTTATCGGAGCTGGTGGGCATAGATGTTAAAGACATCAAATTCGCTGAGAAAATTATCAGGATTTTTGGCAAGGGGGGGAAGTATCGGATAGTGCCATTGGGCCCCAAGACAGCCGATGTTCTGCAACGGTACCTTGACGAGAGAAAAAAGAAGATCACCACCGAAGATATCGAGGGAGTTGCGGGGCAGGCCATATTTCTGAACGATCGCGGCCGCCGTATATCTCCGAGGAGCGTGGGAAGAATTATCAAAGGATATCTTCTGAGATCATCGGAGAAGCAGAAACTGTCCACTCACAGTCTGAGACATTCATTCGCAACGCACCTGCTGGAGGCCGGTGCAAACCTCCGGGCCGTCCAGCAGATGCTCGGCCATTCGAGCCTTAAGACAACGCAGCTATATGCTCATACGACCACCGGCCGCCTTATCTCAGTATACAAAAGAGCTCATCCCAGATGGGAGAAAGAAAAAAATGAAAGAAAGATTTTATAGATCGACAACAGTTCTTGCCATAGTGGACAGGAACGGTGCAGCCATGGGAGCCGACGGACAGGTCAGTCAGGGCGAAACGATAATGAAATCGAAAGCCACAAAGATCAGAAAGCTCTACGATGATACCGTGCTGGCCGGTTTTGCCGGGACGACAGCGGATGCAATCACTCTGTTTGAGAAATTCGAATCCAGGATTGATGAATACTCCGGAAATCTCCCACGAGCAGCCGTTGAGCTGGCCAAAGAATGGCGCACCGATAAATACCTGCGGCGCCTGGAAGCTGTCATGGCGGTGATCGATAGAGAAAAAGTACTTATGATATCCGGCAATGGCGATGTTATCGAACCTGATGATGGCATAATCGCAATCGGTTCCGGCGGGCCATATGCGCTGGCCGCTGCCAGGGCCTTCAGATCGGAGGCAAAATTGCCGGTCGAGCAAGTTGTGCGAAAATCACTTGAGATCGCCGCCACGATTTGTGTCTATACCAACAACAACATCATTGTGGAGAAATTATGAACGGTGCATCGAACAATCATAGAATCGATTCATTGAAACCCAGGCAGATAGTCGCCGAATTGGATAAATACATTATAGGTCAGGCCAATGCCAAGCGAATGGTGGCTATAGCGATGCGGAATCGCTGGCGTCGGCAAATGGTCGGTGAGGATCTGCGCAACGAGATAATGCCCAACAATATAATCATGATCGGCTCGACCGGGGTCGGCAAGACGGAGATAGCTCGCCGGCTGGCCAGTCTTGCGAATGCGCCCTTTATGAAAGTGGAGGCCTCGAAATTTACCGAGGTTGGATATGTGGGCCGGGATGTTGAATCGATGATTCGAGATCTTACGGATATCGCCGTTAGTATTGTGAAGAAGGAGAAACAGGCAAGGATTGAATCGAAAGCGCAAAAGATGGCGGAGGAAAGATTACTGGATCTTCTGTTGCCATCGTCATCGCAGAAAAGACAATCTCGATCATCGGAGGATATTGAAGCCATAAACAAAAGCCTGGTTGCAAGAGAGAAACTCCGCAAGCAATTGCATGAAGGTAAGCTCGACAATCGACATGTCGAAATTGATGCGACAGTCAGCCGATTCCCTATAGTCGAGATATTTTCTCCAATGGGGATGGAAGAGCTGGGGGTCAATATGCAGGAGATGTTTTCCGGTATGATGCCCAAAAAATCCAAAAAGAGGCGCGTAGCCGTCGCCGAGGCCATCCAAATTCTCGGGGCAGAGGAAGCCACCAGACTCATCGATATTGAGGAGGTAATTGCTGAAGCTATAGAGCGGGTGGAGAACACCGGTATGATCTTTGTCGATGAGATCGATAAGATTGCCGGGGAGAAATCAAAAACCGGCCCGGACGTTTCCCGGGAGGGCGTTCAGCGAGATATTCTCCCTATTGTTGAGGGCACAAGCGTCATGACCAAATATGGTCTCGTCAGGACCGACCATATCCTGTTTCTGGCAGCCGGGGCATTTCATATGTCCAAACCTTCGGATTTGATCCCGGAACTTCAGGGACGCTTCCCGATAAGGGTGGAACTTGATGATCTAACCACGGAAGATTTTATACGTATTTTGGTAGAACCCGAAAATGCCCTCATCAGACAATACACGGCTCTTCTTAAAACGGAGGGAATACAGATATCGTTCGAGGAATCGGCGATCCAGGAAATAGCTCGCATTGCATTTGAGGTCAACTCCCAAACCGAAAATATTGGAGCCAGAAGACTCCAGACCGTCCTGACCAAGCTTCTGGAGAATATTTTGTTTGATGCCCCTGATGTGGAAAAGAAGAGGATCAGGATTACGAAGAAGTTTGTGCGAGACACTTTGAAGGCAATAGTCGAGGATAAGGATCTCTCGAGGTATATACTCTAACAAGAAATTTTGATGAGTCATCCGAGATGGATTTGATTTTTTCACGTTTCAGGTTTCTTTTGGTCGATATTATGCCAGCCGGGGCGCGGTTTAGAAGTGTTTTGCCAGTATCGGCAGCGATTATTATCATCTGTGCTGTTGGGGTTGCGGTTATAGGTATGGAATCGCTGGCGATTCTGCCGGTAATATTGCTGGTATTCCTGAGCCTGAAGTACCGCAACTTTCTGCTGTATTTATTCTTGGCGACCGTGCCGATAACAGCAAATATGTTCAGGCCTATTAATGCGGCATATAGCTATGCACTGGTCTTGCTCATCATGTTCCTATGGCTTAGTAGAAAGCTTATTCTGGAGAAAGAGAAAATCCGTATATGGTCCCCTCTTGTTGTTTTTGCAATATCGTTCCTATTTGTTGTTTTGCTTTCATCCTTAAAGGGAGGAATCTCCAGGACTGAACTGGCTGTAATGATCAGGTTTTTATTCTTTTTTCCTTTCTTGTTTGTACTATACGATTTTCTAAATCCGAGAGATATCTTTAAAATCGTTTTGTCAATATCCATACCACTTCTGCTCTCAGCATATTTCGTGTTTTCAACGTATTTGCATGCGGGAGGGCTGTTTGAATTGCTGGATCTATTCAGGAGGAAGCCGGCTGGATTTTTCACAAATAGCAATGGATTTGCTATACCTCTAATAATCGTTACTCCGTTTTGGATGGCGTTAGCCTGGTGGCATAGATCGAGGTTTGTTAAGATGTTGTCCCTGGTAATTTTCTTGATCCTTTTTTGTGCTCTGATTTTAGGAAACTCTCGCGCGGCATTCGTGGGATTCTTTATCGCAGTATTCCTGCTGGCGGCCTGGGCTAGAAAAATCAGGTATTTGCTGGCTCTATGTTCTATAGTTGTCATTATTATATTTTCGTCCCCGTTAGTGAAGACGATAGTTTTCGCGAGCTTAAGAGTGGAAGGTGGCAGCACCGGAAGAATGGAAGTCTGGAAAAACTCAGTAAATATAATTTCACAGAATTTTTGGTTTGGAGTCGGGATTGGAAATTTTGCAGAGGCATATGGTCCGTATTATGAGATTGCATGGGATAGAGAATTTTTTCATAGTGTCATGGGGCATGCTCATAATCAACTTCTTACCAAAATGGTTGAAATGGGATTTTTGGGTTTCTTCATAACGCTGGCGATATATTACCTGCCGATAAGAGAGGCTATAAGGGCGGTAAGGAGGGTGCGAACCATAGAAGACCGAGCAGCAGTTTATGGAATAATGGGTGGACTCATCGCTATTTATGGTAGATCTATTTTTGAAGGCACCGGGATGCTATCTTCTGGTGGATTTTATCCTGAGATTCTGTTCTGGATATTTATCATATTGCTGGTTAAGATCGCGAAAACAGAAATGAATCCCTACAACGGGATCATTTTCGAAAATGGGTCTTTCCGAAGGGAAGCAGCATTGCCAAAGAACCGATAAGGTCAACCATTGATTTTCACGTAGCGATGCAGATATTAATAATGCTCACTTAGTGCTTGAAGGATAAAATACATGAAAAAAGACTTTCTGGCCATCACCGATTTCAGTGAATCTGAAATAAGAGAGACGTTTAAGCTGGCAGCGGATTTAAAGAAAAGGAAAGGACAGATTCTCGATGTCCTTAAGGGGAAAACGGTCGCCTGTATATTTCACAAAGCGTCTCTTAGAACGCGGATCTCATTTGAGGTCGGAATACATGAGCTTGGCGGGCACTCTCTTTATATAACGGATAAAGAAATCGAATTGGGTGTAAGGGAATCGATCCATGATGTGGCAAAGGTATTGTCCCGGTATGTCGCCATGATCGAGATCAGGACTTTCTCGCATGATTCGATAGTCGAACTGGCAAAACATGCCCATGTTCCCGTCATTAATGGCCTCACCGATCTGTTGCACCCATGCCAGATAATGGCCGATATGTTCACCATAATTGAGCACAAGGGCAAGATCGATAATCTGAAGATCGCTTACCTTGGCGACGGCAATAACGTCTGCAATTCCTGGTTGAAAGCGGCGGTTAGAATTCCATTCGACCTCAGAATCGGCACCAGAAAAGAAACCATGCCTGATCTGGAGATTCTGGAGGAGGCTCGAGCCGAGGGCCGCTCCAGAATCACGATCACCGACGATCCCCGCGAGGCGGTCAGAGGCGCTGACGTTATCTATACTGATGTCTGGGCGTCTATGGGCCAGAAAGATAAAGCCGATTCACAGGTTGATCTGCTGAAAGGTTTCCAGGTTAACACGCATCTGCTCGCCGGTGCCGATAGCGATTGCATCGTGATGCATTGTCTGCCGGCGGAGAGAGGACGGGAAATCACCGACGAAATCATGGATGGTGAACATTCGGTAGTGTTTGATCAAGCGGAGAATCGTCTGCATATTCAAAAAGCGATCATGGTCAAATTGGCACAATCATCGGCCTGATTTTTCATAAATTCATAGAATTATTCTCCGATCCAGGTCTTCATTGATTTCTCCTCAATTGTCCGGATAAATAAATTTTGATTGCAACAAATCTGTTGATTTTATTATAGCAGGTATTATTTTGCCGGCGGTATTTCACAATGGTGCCTGGAGGTGTTTGATGCCGAGGATTTTGGATAACGTTCAGATCGGGCCGCTCAACTGGAAAATGACGGTTCATGTCCCGAAACTAGTGAACAAGGCAAAGGCCGGTCAATTCGTCATAATTCGTGTGAATGAACAAGGGGAGCGTGTACCCATGTCTATTGCCGGACTGGATCGCGAAAATGGCGCACTCACTATAATATATCAGGTTGTAGGTAAGACATCGGCCCTGATGACCACGGTACCTGCCGGTGGGCAAATAATCGATTGTGTAGGGCCGTTGGGCTTGCCGACTCACGTTGAAAACTGGGGAATTGCCATTCTGGTTGGCGGGGGGATAGGTATTGCGCCGATCTATCCGATAGCACATGAATGGAAAAAGGCCGGCAATAAGCTGTATACTATTATCGGGGCTCGCTCGAAGAATATCCTGTTCTACGAGGACGAGCATCGGGCTGTAGCCGATAAATTGCATATTTGCACCGATGATGGTTCCTACGGTCATCACGGTTTCGTTTCTGATGTCTTAAAACAGATTCTGGATAGCGGCGAGAAAATAGGCATGATAATGGCCATCGGGCCGGTACCGATGATGAGAGTCGTATCGGAACTCACCAGACCTTACAACGTTCCCACATATGTGTCATTGAATCCCCTTATGGTCGACGGCACCGGTATGTGCGGTGGATGCCGGGTAGCCATTGGAGATACAACAAAGTTCGCCTGTGTAGACGGCCCCGATTTCGACGGTCATCAGGTCGATTTCGACCTGCTCACAAAGCGGTTATCAGCCTACAAGGCCCAGGAACGGGAATCGTTTCATAGATTTGTGAAATCCCCCGATTGCAAACTTCATAATTCCATAAGGGAATTGGCTCAGGCAAATTAGCAAAAGCGTTTCAGGTATGACAGGCAACGAATTAGCTTCGTGGTGAAAGAACTCACAACATCGCGTATCTGTGAAGGAGAATAGAATTGGCGGCAGAGAAAATAGAAAAAAAGGATCGGATGAAGATCCCTCGCTCTACGATGCCGGAGCAGGATCCGGGTGCGAGGGTTGTAAATTTCGACGAGGTTCCTTATGGATTAACCGAGGAGATGGCTATCAAAGAGGCAACGAGATGTATCGAATGCAGTAAAGCTCCATGCATAGCCGGATGCCCGGTTGAGGTGGATATTCCCGGTTTCTTATCTTTGATAATAGAAAAGGATTTTGCAGGGGCTGCTCGCAAGATCAAGGAGACGAACGCCCTGCCGGCCATTTGCGGCCGCGTCTGTCCGCAGGAGGAGCAATGCGAGGTAGTCTGTATATTTCGAAGAAATTCAAACCGGTTGCTATTGGGTACCTCGAGAGATTTGTGGCGGATTATGAACGCGAGCATGATCTTGTCCAGATTCCGAAACTTGCACCTTCCACCGGTTTCAAGATCGCCGTGGTCGGCTCCGGCCCGGCAGGATTGACCGTGGCGGGGGACCTGACGCTACTGGGACACAAGGTTACAATATTCGAAGCGCTTCACAAACCCGGCGGCGTATTGGTTTACGGTATCCCTGAATTCCGCCTGCCCAAGAATATCGTGCAGGCTGAATGCGATTATCTGGCAGATATGGGAGTTCAGTTTGAGCACTCGACCGTCATTGGGAAAAGCGACACCATCGACGAACTATTCGAG
>SDBT01016677.1_pt1 | contig 11623 bp, 5 predicted proteins | sample 2277101 | NCBI WGS metagenome assembly SDBT01 (sample SAMN10404973, study PRJNA504765) | marine sediment metagenome | isolation source: marine sediment core GS10_PC15, 103 cmbsf | place: Arctic Ocean: Southern Knipovich Ridge | collected 2010
ATGTTATTTTCGATCAGTTGCGTCAATTGCTCTTCAGCCGACCTTTCAACAGCCTCTAGCTTCTTATGGAAATTCTTTTTTATGTCTTTTCTATCTTCTTCGTCCCCCTTTTCAATCTCCAACTCAGGACCCGTATTTAAAGCCGCATACCATTTCTTGAGGAATTCCTCCTCATATTCTCCCCAGTTTTTCGTGTGATAATTACCCTCCACACCCCGTATTCCTTCACTATGCCCCACCTTTTTTACACATGGCGTCCGTAACACTAATGCTCTTTTTGATATGTCGCTGACATAAAGCCCTCGCGGAACATCGTGTTTCTGTGTTTGGTTGCGTCCAGTTTCTTGCAAGAAATCTGTAAGCGACAACAATAGCGTAAAAAATCGCAGGACACCTCCGCCATTGGAAGAACGAAAACCGACCTTCGGAATTGTTAGATTTTTGACAGCTTTTGTGTACTTATCGAAATCTTTCGTTATCTCTTGTAAGCTTGCCTCCGCGTAATACTTTTTATCCCAAATATGTGCAAATAATTCGCCGCAGTTTTTTGATAATTTCGCGCCAGTGTCATGTTCATTGTTCTTAATGCATTCTTCCTCGACCTTAATTTTTCCCAACTCACCTATGTAATAATATTTCCACTGATACAAATTATGGAGAAGTATCGGAATTCCAATCAATTTCAAGAACTCATCCTTCTTATGGCCAGACTTACCAAACAGTCCACGTAATACACGTCTATACTTGCCGCTGATACCACTGCCGTTCTTGGTCCAACGGTTTTCCATACAATTCATGGTAAAGAGTGCCGATATCACAGCATGATCGTTACGCTTCCGGAAAAAGTAGTCCATAATATCAATCAGTATTTTACTAGAATATTGGTTGCCGAAAAGACTCTTCAGACCTTCTCCGAACAGATTTCTGTAATGGTCAAATTTCCCATAATTCCAAAGCAACTCCTTCGATACCAAGACATCAGGGGTCTTTTTCTTATGGAAATACCTCTCAAAGAATTCACCTACTTCCTTTTCTATCATTTCTACTGGATACCCAATATCATGGGAAAAAGCTATAAGTGCCCAAACCTGATAAAAAAGTTCTCTTCTACCCTTGTCCCTTATCCATTGATGTATGAATAGGTTGCCAAGCAGAAATGTTTGAAACATATGCACGTAATGATCCTTCTTTCCCATCGATCTCAGCAGGGGCTCAAGCTCTTTCAAGGTCTCAATGTAGCCCGTAGTTGGAAATAGTGCACTGTTGTTTTTAAAAAAGCCCTTTAAGTATTCAAAAACAGTTTTTTCTAAATGAGTTAGTTGTGTCAAATCCGACTTACGACCGGGCCCAAGATTCAATTTAACTCTGAGATATCGACTCTCCTTTGCGATTTCGATATTTGTTTTGACCACATAATTATCGAAGCATGTTACATAATCCCTATACATATCAAGGTGAGAGTGAAATAGAACATCCAGCAATTTGAACCGCTCTTCTATCTTCTTAGAGCCTATCGTCTCCTTCCATACAGAATTCAAAAGTGTTTCGGTTTGGACAACATGGTCCGTTAGCCCCTCATGCTTTCTTCGCGTGCGATCATCTTTTTTGAGATTATTTTCAGAATCCAATTGTATGCCCCATGGAGTTAATTTTCTAATATGCGAGTCAGCATCACAGAAAACTAGTAGCACCCCCATAAGAGGTCTATCGGGCCGCCGGTCGGCAGGATTGGGAATTGGGAGATAAAATGCTTTTTCAATGCCCACTTTACAATCGAATGCTCCTGGTTTCCAGCTTCGTTTATCCAGTATGGCAAACGGAGAGTATCTTACACGCTCGTCTTTAAAGGTGAGCATGGTAATTCCGGCACCTTCTTCCTCTCCTTCGCGTTTAGCTTGCGGCTTCGAAGGCACTTCCTGAGGATCAAATGGATTGTAAGCTTCTTTTATAGGAGCAAATACTTCTGAAACTATTTCTTTTTCTTTAAGAGAAGTACCTGCGATGCAATCGTATTTGGGGCCAGTACAATTAGAAGAAGTATAGTGCTTGTTGAGTAATAACCAATGCAGATTCCTGGTGCGTCCGTTAAATCCAAAGTACATTGCTCTTGCTTTAGGTTCCTTCTCACTAAAATCAAACTCGGATAAAGTTTTAGCAAGGGCTATGGCTTCCTCACGGACTCTCTGATCCTCCGGTCTTGAACTTGTCACTTCAGGCAGGTATTTTGCAAGCGTTTGTCCCAGTGGGACCAACAACATCTCCTGGATTACTTCCGTCAGCCATTCCTTAGTGAACAACGGATTAGCATCGATCATGATCTAAAGTTCCTTAGATGAGCCGGGGATAGCGTTTAAAACGCCTTCTGAGACATAATAACCGTATATTTCCAATCTTCAGACTTGGGATTAACAACCCTTGTATCGGAAAATCCCACGGCCTTCAATGAACGTACAACTGAGCTTTCCTCAATAGACCAAAAATTGAAGACATAATCTTCGCACTTCCCATCTTCTGCAATCAAGGTTACCTTTATAAGCACTTCACGCCTTGAGTTATCTGGATTTACGCTTTTAGGATAAAGGTTGTCGGTAAAAATGCGGGTATTGCCTCTATCCGGGAGATTGAAGTATCCGAAATCAAGCATTGACCTTGTGGATTGCCCATCCTTACTTACTTCTTTTCCATCTATGAATTTCTTTACATCAATAACTAACCAACCACCTGGTTTGAGTATCTCCATCATTTGTCCTAGAGACTGAGTTAATTCCAAAGGTTGAATATGACTTATGGAGTTGGCAGCACAAACGACACAGTCAAAGGTGCCTTTGTCGAATTGCGCAGTCAATTGAGACCATGGTGTAGGTTTCTCTACTAGATCAACATTATGGTAGTCCTTCAACCGTTGCAGTGCCGTTGCAAGCATTTTTGAGCTTCCATCAGAGGCCGTGATTTTCCAGGGAAGCTTCGACAATGTCAATGCTGGCTCACCACATCCACCGCAAGCACAATCCAGGACCTTGGAGCCTGGTGGCAACTTTAGTTCCCGCGCCAATAATGACGTATACCTATCCCATCTATATAATTTGAGGTACCAAACAGGATAAATGTCGCCCAATAGACCTTCCCAATATGCTTGCATAATCACTTCTCCGAATAAACTACAGGTCTCGAACCTTTAATCACCATGATCGCCATCTTTTGCTCAACGTCTCCGTTCTTGTCCATGGATAACATACCCGAAGCTCCGTGATAATCCTTGACATCATAAAGCCCCTCCTTCACACTGTCAGCTCCTACGCCATATTTTTTTATAGCTTCAGCCACAAGCATTAATGCATCGTACGAGTTGGCAGCAAAATTCTGCGGTTCCTTATGATATTTGGCTAAGTAGCTATCATGGAAATGCTTCACGGCTTCACCGCCTGCTTCGGGTATGATCTTAGGAGTCGTAAACAGGACTCCTTCTGCTGCATTGCCAACCCTTGAAAGCACCTGAGGGTCGTCAATTAGTTGATGGCTTAATAACAACTTTTTTAAGCCTAATTCCTTGGCTTGCTTTAGAAAGACTTCGGATTCACGCGGATATAGAGCGAAGTATACGGCTTGAGAATCGTCCGCATTAATTTTTGCTATTTGAGACCTGAGGTCATTATCACCACGTGAACAAACTTCAACCGAAACTATTTGTCCTCCCAATGCCTTGAATCTTCTTTCAAAGGCCTGAGCTACACCTTGAGGGCCGGCTTCTGTTACATAGAGCATGCTGACCTTTTGAATCTCTTTTTCATCGTGGGCAAAAACTGCCATTGCAACTCCGTCGTACTCGTCTGATACTATAGTCCTAAAAATATAGTCGCCAGCTTTTGATATATCGTGACTTGTAGCCGATGGGGATACTAAAACAACTCTCTTTTGATTCAATATGGGGGCAATAGCAAGGACTTCAGAACTCGACATTGCACCCAAAACAACCGTTACTTTATCTACAGTGATCAGCTTATTCACGGCTTGAGTGGCAAGTTCGGGCTTTGCCTGTGTATCTTCGTATATTACATTGATCGCCATTGCATTGATGCCGCCACGATTGTTAATCTCATTCTTGGCAAGTTCTATAGAATTCTTAGCTGTCTCGCCATATAATGCAGCGTCACCCGTCAATGGCAATATCGCTCCTATCCTTATTTCTTGAGGCTCTTTTTTCGCACAACTGAACATTCCAAAGGAGATTACCAGTCCCAGAATTAACATCAAACAAAGTATACGTTTCATAATTGAGTACCTCCTCCTATGATGCCTTTGGTATTGCTTCCCTTTCCAGGCAGATCAACAGCAATTTGAACTTGTTCATTGCCAAAATGAGTTCGGTATACTCTCACAGAACCTTTTCGCCTCAATCAAGAGTTTAGTTTGTCAAGCGGATTGATGATTCTGCCTATATCCTTGGTACTAACATGACCATAGATATCTTTGGTTTTAGTGCTGTTATGGTCCAAGAGTTCCTGAACGTAACGTTAGAAAGGATCTTTTTGACTATACTTTGGGAAAAGGGAACACTCCAGTGTTTTTCGACAGGACGCCGTCGGTCTCCCTTAATCGCTTTGATCTTGGTGATACGGTCGGGATGATATGGGCAGGAGACGATCAAGTTGCCCGAATCGTGTCTGGCAATCCTTATCACGGCCCATGTCCTTGGGGTTAAACCCCGTTGTACAGCCTCCGGGGTGTGAAGGGGGAGCGGGCCAGCCGACTTAAAGTGTTCGATATTTACAACAATTAAAATAGTTTGTCAAGGTGACTCTAAGAGAGAGGTTATGGATTCCTGGCAGTGTTGAGTGCAGCCTGATTACATACGTAACTGTACAGACTGTATGGCATTTGGATTACTTTGGAGTCTGTGGCACCTTAAAATATTGACATTATGGTTATCCGCTTCTACACTCAGCAATCTAGCGTCAGCCGAGGAGCGGCAGAAGGGGGACAAAGACTGGCGTCAGAAAAGCACCTGCTTCTCGAGGTCGAAAGAAACGCATGAATGCATGACCGTCCCTCAACTCCAGAAAGCTACGCACTTTCTGCACCAACGTCCCCCATTTTCTGATGTGAAGCAGGACCTGAAGGCTTTGCAGGAGGCTGTCATAGAAGATAAAGGAAAGACTCTATCTGTCCGTAGCGAGTGCCTTGGCACCTGTGGCAAGGTTTTTCAGGCAGTAGGTGTAGCCATCCCCCCACAATTCGCGAACTATGACAACAGCATCGTTGAAAGGCTTTGTAGTGCCAACAACTTTTTCGGCTGAGCTATGCCGTTGTTATTGCAGAATTATTTTTTGGCAACCGTAGAAGATCAGCTTGACTAAAAAGTTAATCTTACATATTTATCACCCATGCGACCTAATCGAGAACAAAGATTTTCTGGCCACGAATCATTTGTGTGTCGTTACGGCTGGTTACCCAAACTTTACGATGTCTTGAAAGAAGACCCTCTCGTATTCACTGATGAAGAGCAGGCGATCGTCAAGCTGGGCATTGGGAAGAACATGGTTCGCTCCATCCGGTTCTGGGGCGAGTCCTTTGGTCTGATTTGTGCGGGAACGGGGCATAGTTATCACCCAACGCCACTGGCCACTGCCTTACTGGATCAGGATGTAGGCATAGACCCCTACCTGGAAGATCGCGCCAGTCTCTGGTTATTACATTGGCAACTCACCGCGTTAGCTGTCCTTGGTGCATGGCACACCGCATTTCAAGACGTTCAGGACCATGAAATTCTAAAGAAACGTTTTGCTGACTTGGTCCAATTGCGAGCCATCCGGTCGAAGGGAACATTAGCTGAGTCGACGCTCAAACAGCATATTGCTATTTTTTTAGGCACTTATGTGTCTCCAAATATGGAAAATGTCACCGTGCTCGAAGAGTCGCTTGGCTGTCCTCTCCAGGAACTGGGCTTAGTTCAAGTATTCCCTGATGGAGGTAAGGATGAGGTTTTGCAATTCGACCGGGGTCCCAAGCATGGCCTTACTGGCCAAGTTTTTACGTATGCCTTGCTTGATTTCTGGGAGAGAAGTGCTCCGGAGAGTAAAACCTTGTCCTTAAAGTCGATATGTTTTGGACAGATGAGCCCCGGCATGGTATTTAAATTGGATGAGAATTCAATAGTTGGCTATCTTGATGAGGTTGAGGAGTTGAGTGGTGGAGTGGTATCTTTTGTGGATACAGCAGATAGCCAGGCACTAAACTTTCGGCCTGATATTGGCCTTTCTGACATTAAAACTCAGTTGGGTTACTCATGAATAAGGCTTCTAAGGAAAACACCTCTATATCGGCATGTCTTCAAATTGCCCGCCGTTATGTCCGTTCGGTCAATATTGAACGGGATATGTTCGATCCACACGCCTTGGAAGGATACGTAATCACGCCTACTGTCCGCTATACTATGGAGCACCTTCTTGAGGGGCTACGAGCCGATTCCACCCAAAGGGCCTGGCGAATTACAGGACCATATGGTGCCGGTAAATCAGCCTTTGGGCTATTCCTGACAAAATTACTGGACCGGTCTAATGATGGGTGGTCAAAAGAATGTGACAATCTGGCAAAACGTTTTCCTGACATGATCGCTGCTTTTAATGAAGTCCCACGTTACATGGCTTTACCGATCACCGGGCGTCGTGTTAGTTTCGCTGATGCGTTGTCGGAAAGCATGCTTCACATGCTGGAAAATAACTCTGCAACGGGCAGGAAGCCTCATATACTGAACGAAGTCATTCAATTCCGAAATAAAACGCTCAATGGCGAGGGGGAGGATGGACATGTTTTTCGCCTATTGCTGGATTTTTCATATTATGTGCAACGGTCAAACTTACCCTATGACGGTGTGCTCCTACTGATAGACGAGATGGGCAAGTTTTTGGAGTATGTTGCACTAAATCCAAATAAAGCTGACACCTTGACCTTCCAGCAACTTGCAGAACATGCCAGCGGCTCGACTGGTGTTCCTTTAGCTGTGGTGGCCTTTCTACATCAACGGTTTGCAGATTATGCCTTGGAATATGGGCCCCGTATCCAGGAAGAATGGGCAAAGGTATCTGAACGATTTGAGGACATACCCTTCCAGGAATCTTTTAAGCAATATATTTTTTTACTTGGTGATGCTATTCAGTACAAAAAAAACGCTCCTCGATCATCATCAGTTGCCAAACAAGCGAAACAGCTTTACCGGCATGCGGTGGTCAATCTCGGAATGATCAGTGTAAAGCGCCTGCCGGACTTGATGAAGATTGCCCCCAACCTTTTTCCAATTCATCCGACAGTATTATCTGCTCTATCATCGGCGATCCAACGGTTTGGCCAGAACGAACGGTCACTATTTAGCTTTTTGTTGTCCCATGAGCCTTATGGCTTTCAACAGTTCGTTGAGTCACAGCCGTTTCAGCCAGGGAGTTGGTATCGTCTGGCGGACCTTTATAATTACTTGGCAGCAAATGGAAGCTTACGCATTCAAGACGGTGACCGGCGCAGGCGTTGGGATCTGTTGCAGGATAACCTGCGTATCGGTCAGACCTTGAGTGATAAGGAATGCCTTGTCCTTAAAACCGTCGGATTGATTAATGTTTTAGAACCATTGCCTGGCCTAACAGCGGACCGCGAAACCATCATTTTTGCCCTTAGCGATACAATGGGGGACATGAACATTGGTGACATTTTAGACAATCTTGTAACCAAAGGGCACCTTTTCAGGCGGAACCGCAGGAACGACTACTGTCTCTGGTCCCATACAAGCGTGGACTTGCAGGTATTCTACGAACAAGCCCAGCAACGCGTACTCCCATTAACAAGGCTCGATAATGTTTTGCGCGATTTACCTCCAACGCGCCCATTGGTGGCTCACCGTCATTACTTCAAGACTGGAACATTACGCGCATTTCGGGTCCGAATATTGCCCAGCATATCCTTGGAAATTCCGAAACTCGCAACCGAATTGGGCAATTATGACGGAGAAATACTCGTAGTTCCAGTTTATCCGGATCAGGATTTCTCTACCGTTCGGGAAAATATCCGAACCAGCGAAATGGCACAAGAAGGTAACCGCTTGTTCTATTTGCGCCAAATTACACAAGAAGATTTGGCTATTGCAAGGGAACTCAGTTTGTGGCAGTGGATTCTATCCACTTGTGAGGAATTACGGGCGGACGATTTCGCTAGAAGAGAAGTCAATAGACGATTGAGTGAGATGTCACGGAAATTAATGCACCTTCTTGAAGACTTCCGCCTGTTAGAAATTTCTGATGGCGAAGGTAAAAGCAAATGGATTCATCGAAGCGAAATTATTGAAATTCAAAGCAGACTGGACCTTAGCCAAAGGCAGTCTACGATTTGTGAGCATATCTACCACTCGGCTCCAGTAATAAAGAATGAGTTAATCAACCGGACACAAGTGTCCGCCGCTGTAGCAGGCGCTCGCAACAATTTAATCTCCCAAATTTTCGAGCATGAGGGAGAGGAATACCTGGGTTTCACAGGATCTCCACCTGAAAAGACAATTTACCTTTCGATTTTTTATGCTTCTGGCTTGCATCGGAATGAATCTGGACAATGGGGCTTTTATCCTCCGCCACAGGGTGACCCATGTAATTGGCAGCCCGTCTGGAATGATCTACGTACTTTTATCAAGCAGTCGGGTAACGTCTCCCTTAGAGATGTCTTGAAATTTCTTAGTGATCCTCCGTACGGCCTGCGACAGGGCGTTGCTATCCTGTTAGTAGCGGCCTTCCTAATGCATTACCATCATGATTTGGTTCTATTCGAAAAGGGAACTTATCAAGTTCAGGTAACTAAGCATCATTTTATGCGCATGCCGAAAAATATTAGCAATTTCAGCATTCGTTATATCCCAAAGAGAACTGGCGAAGCTGACCTTTTGGAGACCTTCCTAAACGACTTAGACATCTTAAAAGGAACACTACAATCAGGTGCGGAACTTCCCGACATTACTGGAGAGATTTATAAATGGTTTTCACAATTGCCCTTTTATGTCCTCAACACCCGCCGGATTTCCAGTACTGCCAAAAGCATACGTAATGCACTTAAGAAGGCCGTTGACCCAGTGGATTTGTTGTACGACAGCCTTCCCATGGCCTGTGGACTAAAACATAGTTTTAATTCCGGTCCTGTGAATATGGAACAGGCGGAAGTTTTTTTAAAACGTATAAATAGCGCTTTCAATGAACTTAATGCGGCTCTAAGTAAACTACGTGCTCAATTGAATGCAATTCTTTTGGAAACTTTCGGCATTGGGGGAAGCCTATCCGAATTACGCGGCTCAGTCCGGGATAATTACTTGCCGTTTGTCGAAAAGCTTGCTGATTATCAGCTCAAATCTTTCCTGATACGAGCAGGTAATGCTGGTTTATCCGACGAGAAATGGCTGGAATCCATCGCCAGTCTTTTCACCGGTAAAAGCTTGGCAAGCTGGCAAGATGATACAATCGAAGCATTCACTGCGGAGTCAAAAGGAATCGCCGGAAGACTCAAGCGTTGGGCCGCACTATTACTAAATCAAGATGGAGATGGAAACCGGCCTGAGGATTTAATTGGTGTACATATCGTCAGTGCGAAAGGTATTGAACACGCATTTACCGTACAGAGAAATGGTAACCTGCCGCCAAAGTTGGAGTCGCTCAGGAATAGGGTACGGGTTTTACTTCTGGATGAACCAAACGCACCCATGGTGCTGGCCCAGGTGATGACCGAGTTACTTGAATGGAATGAATTGGATGAAACAATAGAAAAGGGGCAGGATGGAACGAAACATTAGACCCATACGTCACATCCTGAGTTTATCTGGTGGCAAAGACAGCACCGCACTTGCCATCTACATGCGCGATCGTGTTCCCGATATGGAATATATCTTTCACGATACCGGCAAAGAACTACCCGAGACTTACGAATACCTGGAGCGAGTAGCGGACTATCTGGGCAAACCCATACAGGGCCTTTACGAACCTCTGGGTTTCGACCACTGGTATGATGTATATGGCCAGATGATCCCCTCGGCTCGACGCCGCTGGTGCACCAAGATGTTAAAACTCAAGCCCTTTGAGGAGTATGTCGGGAATGACCCCGTTTATAACTACCTTGGCATCCGTGCCGATGAAAACAGGGACGGTTACATCAGCCGCAAACCAAATATCATACCCTTTTATCCTTTTATTGAAGATGGCTTGGTACTTGCAGATGTTGAAGAAATCTTAATGGAATCTGGGGTGGGCATGCCGCCGTATACCAAATGGGGACGCACGCGTTCAGGTTGCTTCTTCTGTTTTTTTCAACAAAAAATCGAGTGGGTAAGGTTGAGGGAAAAACATCCTGATCTTTTTAAACAGGCCAAACAATACGAACGGATTTATAAAAAAACGGGTAATTTTTTTACCTGGAGCGAGGGTGAGAGTCTGGCAGAGTTGGAACGGACGGAACGAATGGAAGAGATAAAACGTTCGGCTGAGAGACACCATAAGCTGATTAAGAGTAGCCGGAAAAATCTTACATTGCTGGAGGTTTACTCAGAGATATATCGCACGGAAGAACCGAATGATGATGAACAGGCCTGTCTGATCTGCTCACTATAATTCCTATAACTCTTCCGGTCTTTCAACTAAATGGCGTCATAGGTGAGAATACTATGTCTTTTAGGATAGCAGCACGCACAATACTACAGCTCGGTGCAGAGCTAATCAGTTCAGACTCGATTGCGTTTTATGAACTTATTAAAAATGCGTTCGACGCGGACTCCCCTCGTGTGGATATTGATGTTATTGTTCGCATGGATCACGATTGTTATATTGCGCACAGGGCAAGGATTCTCGCTAAGCGTAAAATGAATCGTGGTGGCGCTGATGAGAAATCAGCTATTAACAAATGTAAAAAGAGAATACTTCGGGATATAGACCCTTCTGCTCCCGACGTAAGTGATCTAAAAGAGGAGATCTCTGATGCCGCTTCATGGGATGAATTGGTCGATGCCCTGGATGATGCCAATTATATCCGGATTGATGATACCGGTTGCGGGATGTCACTGAAAGACCTGGATGAAATCTACTTAACCATAGGAACGCGCTCACGTTTAAAGGAGCGGGAGGCACAACGAAAACGGCTTAAAGGCAAAATAAATAAGGCTGATTTTCGTCCTATTCTAGGAGAGAAAGGTATTGGCCGACTTTCGGCAATGAGGTTGGGTTCACGTCTATGGTTGAAAACGTCAAAAAAAGGCGGAAAGAATTGGAATATCTTAGAGATAGATTGGAATCGTTTCTCAAATGATTCCGACGATATGATTGAGGATATTGAGATCAGCCCTACTAAAGGCAACCTAAAAAAAGACCCCAATAGTAGTGGAACCCTTATTTGGATCTCCGCGCTAAGGTCAGATTGGTATAAAGAAAAATTGGAGGATATTGCGACTAGCGAATTTTGTAAGCTGATGGATCCTTTCACCCGACACTATAAATTTCCAATTTCACTCCGTTTGAATGAAATGTCGATCCCCATACGTCGTTTTGACAAAATCCTTTTTGAAGCTGCGCATGCTAAGGTAATGGCAAAATTCTCCGTCGAAGATGATGGAACACAGCTA
>SDBT01016678.1_pt1 | contig 11622 bp, 7 predicted proteins | sample 2277101 | NCBI WGS metagenome assembly SDBT01 (sample SAMN10404973, study PRJNA504765) | marine sediment metagenome | isolation source: marine sediment core GS10_PC15, 103 cmbsf | place: Arctic Ocean: Southern Knipovich Ridge | collected 2010
TGGGAGGATTATTTGGAGGTCAGGGACCAGCTGCCGTCCCAGTCGGGACCGGGTGGGTGGGCCTTGAAATGTTTGCAACGCTCGATATAGACGCGGCTGGGAGTGCCGGGTCGCTTGGTAAACACTTCCTCCAGTGGCTCCGACTCCTCGAAGAGTTGACGGGCTTCATCCCATTTCTGCAGACGATAGGATACTATACCGTTCTGGAAGATCTCGCGCATCAGGTTCAGAACGGGTGTCAATCCACCCTTCAGAGCCATGATCTCCACCGTCTCCACTGCCTCGGATTTGCCCATTACCTTGACCTTGTCGATATCCCGCCACTCGAAGGCCTCCGGACCGGCGTGGTGGAGGGTCTGGGTGGTGCATTGGATGTAGATCCCGTACTGCTTGGCGGAGGCTTCCAGCCGGGCGGCGGTGTTGACAATGTCGCCCATCATGGTGTAGTTCATTCTGGTTGTGGAACCCATGTTGCCGGTGACAAACTCGCCGGTATTGATTCCGATACGCATACGCATGTCATGTACCAGGATCGGCCATTTATCCCCTTCGCTCGACCATTTTTGGCGTAGATCGGCCAGTCTCTGCTGCATTACCAGGGCGGTACGAACGGCCCGGACGGCATGATCTTCCATAGGCAAGGGAGTGCCAAAAAAGGCCACGATGGCATCGCCTTCGTACTTGTCGAGGGTGCCGCCCTGCTCCAGCAGCACATCGGTCATGGCGGTGAGGTACTCGTTGAGCAAATCCACCAACTTGGTGGCTGTAAGTATCTCCGAGAATGAGGAAAACGACTGGATATCGGTGAAATAGGCCGTAAGCACCTTGGACTCGCCGCCCAGCTCCGGTTCGATCCCGGAAGTCACCAGCTGGTCGATCAATTCGGGTGACATGTAAGTACTGAAAGATTTTTTCAGGAAGCGCTTGTCCTTATCCAGGACCAGGAACTGGTAAAGGTTGACGCTGAGGAAGGTCCCGCCAATACTGATCAGGGGCCGGACTATCTCCAACACCACCAAACCGTCCAGGAACCGGATGTAGGCCAGCAGAATCCATAATCCGGCGGCCGCCAGGGTGACCAGCAAGGACCAGATGGTCCGGACCTGGACCAGGATAGCGCCTAAGATCCCGCCCAACAGCAGCACAAGTACCACCATCGTTGACTTGGCCACCGGCCACACGAACTCATCCTTAATGAGACTCCAAATTACATTGGCGTGGATTTCCACCCCCGGGAAGGTTTCCTGTACCGACACCGACCGCAGGTCCATCAGGCCTGCCAGGGTGGACCCTACCAGCACGATCTTGTCCTGGAAATACTCAGGCGGTAGCATCTCAGGTGAGACCCAGGCATAAGGGATATAGCGGAAGGTGCGATGTTTGCCATAGTAATTCACCCAGATGCGGCCCTGCTCGTCGATGGGCATATCCCGCACTACTTCACCGGTTCGATCTCGCAATCGGAGCCGCCGATCATCGAAGTTGTATTCCAATCCGTCCAGCGGTATACCCAGCAATTTCATGGCGGCCGACATAGTCAGGCTGGGGTACACCTGCCCGGCGCTGGAAAAATAGACGGCGGTGGGCGCCCGGCGGATGATACCGTCCGAGTCCTGCGGGAAATTGGCGCTGCCGATACCAACCGCTGCGTTGAGCAGGTCGATGAAAGTGAGGTCAAAGCGTTCACCGGAAGGGAAGCGGGCGGCTGTTTCCGGCGCTATCGGCAAGATCATGCCGGGGGCATCCAGCACAGTGGGAATGCGAATCACCTGCCCGGCTCGCGGCAGGCCATCGGCTGGGAGCAGATCGGCGTTGATCTCTCGCAAGTAGTCTGCGGCGGCCGGGTCACCAAAAAAGCGCACCGCCGCCTCTGAAAACCCTTCGCCGGCCGCCAGCACGTGCAGATGCACGCCTTCGGGGGGGGCTTCCATGGGATATTGGAAGTTGAGTGTATCGGCCTGGGAGAGCGAGATGGCATGATAAACGCGGCCGGACCGGTAGGTGGCCGCCACAAAGGCGGTATCGTGATTGAGGTCAGGCTCGGGATCAAAGAGGACATCGAACAGGATCGCCCGGGGATTGCCGGAACTGATATAATCGATCAGTGCGCCATGCTTATCGTGGAACCAACGGAAGTAATTGCCCAGCTCGTTGATACTCTGCTGGTCGATATCCACTATCAGCACGGTGTCGATGGACTCTTCCCAGAAGTCGGCGGTTTTGGCCTTGAAGCGGGCATCGTACGAGCGGTATTCGTAACCGTCCACCACCTCTTTTAAGAACAGCCAGTCGGCGGAGGTTAGAAACCAAAGAAAAAGGGCTGAGACCAACCCCAGCCCGGCGCCGATGAGCGCTTTGTTCAACACAGCCCGCAGTTGAAACACTACCGCCCGGTTCCTTCGTGCGGGGACTATTCCCCTTGCTCCGTATCCAGGTCCTTGTTCCAGCGGACGAAGTCCAGACCGGCATCCGTGGCCTGGTCGAACTCGAACATATGATACTTGCCGTCCGCCCGCACGTTTATCTGCATACCCTCTACAATGGTGATCCAGTCCTCCAAAGACACTTCATAAGGCCCGGGTACCTGTGTGGGCGGCGCCACCTCCTGGGGCTGGATGAGACGTATCGGTCCCCCGCTATCGCCCTGCTGACCACCCTGTGACTGATCCACCGCCTGGGCCCAGTTGACGTCTACTTTACCTTCGTAGACCAGGACGGAGCTCTCCTCCTCGCCAGCCACCGCCCGGTACTTGGTGCCCCGGATGGCCGCCACCGCCGTGGGGGTCCGCACTGCTACGTTTTTGCTCTCACCGAAGGCAGCTTTGGCGGCGACCCACACCTGCCCGCGAGTGACGGTGGCGCCGAAGTCCTTTTTGAGCGCGGTCACCTTCGCTTCGGTGAGCAGCACCTCTGATTTTTCCCCGATCCGGAACTTCCCGCCGCCGTTTAAGGTAATCTCGCAACGCGATTTCTGGGCCGTTTTGACTTTATCACCCACGAATACCTCGTGCTTCATGACAGCCTTGACCCAGTCGGGGGTCTTGGCCGCCTGCACTTGAACGTCGCCCAGCGGGAAAGTCACCCGGCCGAACAGCTGTTTGTCCTGTGCCGACAGCCCGGTGGCGCCCAATCCGCACAGCCAAATGGCCAGGCCCGCTATCCCGACCAATCGCGGGATGGCGGAACGGACGAAAGAACCACCCTGGAGGAACGTCATGGTAAACTCCCTATAGCAGCGCCCCGGTCGGGGTCAAGTTTTGAAGTTGACTACCCTCAATCGAGGATGAACATTACCCGGCAGGCGGAAATGGCCTCGCCGAACCCGTCAAAGCCAGCCACCCGCTGAGCGTCGGCCAGGGCGATCACCACATCGGTCCCCATACCGCCGGATGTGCTCTGGCCTTTGATGGTCACCGGATTGCCGACTACCCGGGCGTCAGTTGCGGCCGCGGCCGGATCCTTGTGATAGCCCACCACACCCTGGGCCACGGCGAAATCGCGGGGGTAGCTGCCGGGGCCATAGAGCACGGTGCCCTCGTCAGTCAACACCTGCGGGGACATGGAGGGTTTTAAGCCCAGTCCCCGGGCGTCGATGATCAGGCCCGTGATAGGCTGCCCCGGTAAAGCGGGCACCGCTGATGGAGTGGTCCCCTCGATTGGGGCGGTGGGTTGTCCCAGTGCCGGAGGTAGGGTGCTCTCTGCAATGGGCATCACCAGGTCCATGATGCCGCTCAGCGGTACCTCCATGGTGAGTTCCACCGACGAATCGCTCAGGTATCTGACATCGCCTACCTGCTGGGCGCCCCGGACCATGGCTTCCACCTTGCTGGTGATCACATCGCTCTCAACCATATTATTGCTCACCGTGGTCTCAGAGGTGATGCGTACATCCTTGACCGCCTCCACCAGGTTGCGCAGGGCGTCCATTTTGGCGGCCCGGATGGCGTTGGCCCGGGCGGCGCCCACGTTGGAGGCGTTAGTCGGGACCGCCCCGATGCCGGTACCCCGGATGATACGGGCCGAGTAATCCACCTGACTGTTATCCGTCTCCTCAGTAATCGCCCCGGGCGCAGAGCCCCATTGGCCCCATAGTACGGAACAACCGACTGTCAGGATGAGAATTGTAAGCATCTCTTTCGTGCGCTGCATAAGTTTTCTCCTCAAGTTGAAAGTTCGCCCGCTAAAAGGTAATCCGCAGTGAGTTCTGCATTTCACGGATGATCAGGAGCGCATCTGCGCCGCTCACCCGTTCGCCGGGATTAAAGCGTCCGGTCATCAGTTCGCCCCTCATGATCCCTAGCTCCGCGCACAACGCCATGGCGCTATAGGCAAAATGGCTGCTGGGTACGTCTGAGAAACGCGAAGGGGATTCACCGAAATAGCGGGTATCCAGGCTGGCGTCCTTGGTAGCGATGGCCAGGATGCGCAACACCGCCATGGCATAACCCACCCGGGTGACCATCTCGCCCGGCGCAAAATTGCCACTGGGGTCAACCTCGAATACACCCAGCTTGAGCACTTCCATGATCCAGGGTTCGGCCCAACTGCCCGCTACGTCCGCGGGTACCGCTGTCTGGCCGGCGGCGGCTACGGCTCCGGGGGCTTGGAACACCGCCGGGCCGGCCGGTTGGGCGGTCCGTTCCACGATCTTGGTCAGCTTCAACTCCTCGGCAAACAGCACTGCCAGGTCGGCCCGGGAAATTTCCGACTTCAGGGCGATCTTGCGACCGGCGTCAGTACCTGGGCGGGCCCGGACCACCTTCTGGGCTACCGCCCAGCGTTTATCGGCCCTCGCGGAATAGTCTCCATTGAGCGCCACCACCTTACCGAATTGCCTTTCCGCCTGGCCGAAATTCATGGCAAAGAAGTTGGCCTCACCCAGGTAGAACTCGGCGGCTTCATGGCCCGCATCCAGCTTCAAGGCCTTTTCCAGCGATTTTTCCGCCTTGTCGAACCAGCCCCGCGCTTCCCGGTTGATAATCCAAAAACGGGCCCGGTATATGTGAGCCATCGGATCCTTACCGGCCAGGCTGACCCCCTTGTCCACCGAACGCTCACCTTCCTCGAAATTCCCCAAGTTGGCCTGTGTAAGGCCCAAGCCGCTCCAACCCAGGGCGAATTTTCGGTCCAGGTCCACGGCGCGCTGGAATGCCCCGACTGCGGTCTGATAGTCGCCGTTATCGAGATTTCTGACACCCAGGCGGTAGTGATATTCCGGGGTATCCAGGTCGGACTGTGAGGTGGCCTTGGGTGCACACCCAATTAAAACCAGGGAAAACACCAGCGAAAGGGGAAAGATCATTCTAACACGCATAACTAACACTCCTTCTTGAACAATTCCATGAATCGTACATCTCACAAGCGGTGAACATCAAAGATAGGTATGGGCCGTCCCAACTGCAAGCCCATTGGCCGCGGCCGGGGAGTACCATACCGGCCCATGACCGGCAGCGCTATTTTGATTGGGCCACCAGGTCGAAGCCGTTGGAGCTTTCTCCCTGGATATAGAGCACGAAGCCTCCCATATCGTGACCGTCCAGGACCATACCCAGATCCTCATTGGAGCCGGTGAACTCCACTGCCAGGGTCGCCACCCCGGCAGCGAAACTACGCTGGTCCACCGACCGGATCCCTTCGATTCCACCGTTAAGAAAGTCGAGCACTTGGCCCCGGGACTGATAAGTGAGACCGGAAATCTTCAGGGTCAGCACCCGGGCGTTGGACTGCTCCAGGCTCCAGCGGCGCACCGTTTCAGCAAGGAGATAATCGGCCAGCTTCCCAGCGGCCTCTTTCAGGGCATTTACCCCTGCGGTCGGAGCGTCTATCCAAGTGGCGCTACCATGGAAGGTTTCCTGAGCCATAATCTGGGCATTGTCAGCGCGCACCACCTGGGCGGTGATATTGGCCTGGCCCGTTAACCGGTTGCTGGGACTACTGGAACCGGGCAAAGTGAAGGGTTTGGCCGTGGCCTTGGCATTACCCATGATGATATACTCCGCCCCGAACTCGGCGGCCATCCCGGCGGCCTGGAGCGGATCACCCTGGATTTCCGCCAGGTTCACGTTCCGTTGCTTAAGCGCCTCAGTCTGGGCTGAACTGATGATGTCAAAGTCCTTTTCGCCCATAATCCGGCCGATTTCTGTTTCAGCAACTGTAGAACCTGTTTCATCACCATTCACCTCGCTCATCACTATCATGAACCTGGGGTGGCGAACCCAGGACAGTAAAAGATCGAGCGCCAGCTGGTCCTTCACCAATTCGTCCAGGATGGCCGTTACTTCGGCGCTGATCCGCACCGTCCACAGCCCGTCCGGTCCCTGGCTGGATGAAAGCTCCTCGTAGGTCTTGACGAAGCCGTTGGCTTTGCTCAGAATCTGGTCGCGTTTCACCTGGAAGTTCTTGACCATGGTCTCACTGGCCAACACTACTCCCACACCTTTCTCCACGGCATCCCGCTTGGCCCCGGAAAGGGCCGTATCGTGGGTCATACCCATCCCCTCGCCGATAACGGTTTCGGTCTGGGCCGTCAACCGGACCGGGCCGGCCAGCAGTGCCAGACCCATCAAGCCCGCGATGGTGTTAACGGAAATCTGGCGAATAATTGGTCTGAACGAGTACATCATTACCCCTAATAATGAGTCAATCGAGATTGGTGGCAGGTTGGCATCCCCTACCTGTCCACGCCGCAAACTAATAGCTGGCCGGGCTTCAAGCAACCCTAAAGCCGGACGGAGTGATGCAGATCACGTTTGCAGCCGCAGCAGGTTTACGGAACAAGGCCCAGCACTTCCACCCCTTGCTTAAAGACGATATCCACGGGAATACCGGCAGTGGACAGGCGATCCAGGTCTTGCTGGAGGACCGTACCAATCCGGCCATACTGCTCAACGAAGGCCACAACCCCTGGGTAGTCCCCATCGCCCTGGAAGCGTAGAATCCGCTCCGAGAGAGCCTCTACGGCTGCCTTGACCTGGTCGCCGTTAATTCGATAGGCGCCGGTGGCGTCGTCCCGGCTGAAAGCGCCCTGCTCCTTAAAAAAATTGAAGCGAATGGTGTTGGCGATGCCGTGGGCACTGGCAGCGCCGAACCGGATTGATCGAAAAATAGAAGCCAGGAAAGTAACATAATTATCCATCAGGTCGCTATCGCCCAGCTCCCCCTGCCGATGGAGCTCGGTTATTATGTACAGCCCCAGCACATCCGCCTTGCCTTCCTCCAGAGCCGAGGCCCTATCCCTCAGGGCGGCCCGAACCGTTTCGCTGCCGTCGATGGTATTCTTGATCCCCAGGCCGTGGGCCACCTCGTGGAACATGGTGTTGGCGAAGAAAGCATCAAAAGCGATGTGGCTCCTCTGTTCCGGGTCGATCAGCACGGCACTGATCGGTTTCAATATCCGGTCGAATTTAGCCCGCATAGTGTTTTTCAGCTGCAACCGGCGGGTACCCTTTTCCAGCTGCACCTGCTCATCATTGGGCAGGTTGATGGCGAACGCCTTCGCGCCGGCATTACAGGCGCCGGCATAGTAGATGACATCGTAGGCGTTCAGATCGGAATCTGTACCGGGTTGCTCGCTTTTATATTCCGGCGGCACCGGCAGGCCCCGCTGCAACTCCGGAAGAAAGGCGGCGTATCGTCCCAGCCGGGCACTCCATTCCCGATCCTTTATCAGTACATAGGCTTCACTGGACGCTTTGTAGCCGAACAGCTTATCCTCGTAGGTTTCGATGGGGCCGATGACAATGTCGATCAGGTTATTCTTCATATCCATCCAAGCCAGGTCGCTGGCCAGGTAATCGTCTGAGAGCAGCGCCTGCGCCCTGAGCGTCAGGTAGCGCTGAAACCCGGGGTCCTCCGCCAGCTGAGCCGCCTCCCGCAGTTTGGCCGCGGCCCGGCCATATTGCTCGGCAAAGGCTACGCTATAGGGCACGGCAATCAGCTCCCCTTCAGGGGTGCGGCGCACCAGGGTATACAGGCTCGCCAAGGCGGCATGGCGCTCCGGTAAACCGGGATAGGCGTTTTGGAATTCCTCTATAGTCATATCTACGGGGTAGAAATTTGCGCCGCGGGGCTTCGATGCCACCCCCCGGACGAAGGGTTCATCCCCCGCCAGCCGGTCCCAGGGGCCATAATTGATCTCAACAAAGCGCCTCAGATAGGGATTATCAATACCGCTCAGCAAAGTTTCCCTATCGCCGAACGCCTGCAGCCAAAATACTTCATCCATGGCCTGGGCGGCTTCGATGAGCAGAGGTAGCATACGGTGCTGAGCCTCCGAAAGCTGACTGAGGTCGGCAGTTAGATTTACAGTAGTGTACTTGGCCAGCAATCCTTGCATCGCCGTCGAGGACAATTCAGCCCGCGGTCCACAGGTTGTCGCCAGCCACCCGAGGAATGCCAGAGTGATAGGCAGTTTATACTTGCGCATATTGTGTCTCCGTACATGATCAACCCTGTAAGTCGGATCAGGGTCTATCGGTTTTATCTCTGATAATGTGCCCTATGCTCAGGCCGGGTTACGGCTACCAGGACGGAGCGCCCGGCCAGGGGAGCTACGGACGGCCACCCTGAAGATGAGCGGGTGAAGAGAATCGAACTCTCGTACCCAGCTTGGGAAGCTGGTGTTCTACCATTGAACTACACCCGCGTCAAGCGAAGTTAAGTTAGCGGCTCGTCCGTTATGGAATCAAGATACTTACCATTTTTGCCAGTGGGAGAAAACCGACCAGATATTGTAAGGATTATATTTTTTATACAATATATTGTGCCCAATCCCACCATTTTGCTTGAATTGAGTCCGCATCAGGCCTAGATTGAGCACCGGATTCTAATCTCAATATTTGCTTTTTTGAGTGATCTATTTTCGTTGCCACCGCGTTACCGCTCATGGGCAGTGCCGACTCGCGATCAGGAGACCGTTGAATGACCGACCCGATTGAATTTGCTTTTACCGATCCTGTGCCCGGCGAAAACCTGGAGGCGCCGCCGGCAGCGGAGGAGCCGGACCAGGCGGTGGCCGATATGGCCCAGGCCGGACTTCCCCCTAAAACCCTGGCGGAGGAGGTTCCTGCCACCTATACCCTGGAGAATTACTACCTGGACGATGAGATCGCCAAGGACGTACTCCGGAACAAGTACCTGGCGCCCGGGGAGCAGAGCCCGTGGGAATTATGGTCCCGGCAAGCTCGGGCCATCGCCGGTGTAGAGCGCACGGAAGAGCAGCGGGCCGAATGGGAGCAGCGGTTCCTACAGATCCTGAAAGACTTCAAATTCGTCCCCGGCGGCCGGATAATGCACGGCGCCGGCAGGGAGGACATCAAGTCCACCTTGAATAATTGTTACGTGGTGGCCATCAAGGGCGATTCCATCCAGCACATTTACCAGTCCATTATCGATGAGGCCCTGACCTATAAATTTGGCGGGGGCTGCGGCCACGACCTGTCTGTCCTGAGACCCTCCGGAGCATCTATTCAGGGTACCGGCGGAGAATCCTGCGGACCGACCGGTTTCATGGACCTTTTCAGTGTCAATACCAACACCATCGCCCAGCACGGTCGGCGCGGTGCCAACATGCAAACACTGCGCGTGGATCACCCTGACATCGAGAAATTCATCCATATCAAAAGTGACCTGAAACGGGTCCGCTATTCCAACATTTCGGTACTCCTGACCCATGAATTCATGCAAGCTGTAGAGGACGATCTGGATTTCGACCTGCGCTGGAATGATGAAGTTTATAAAACCATCAAGGCCCGCGATTTATGGAACCAGATCATCATGTCCGCCCACAACAGCGCCGAACCGGGACTGATCTTCTGGGACACCATGCGCGACTACCACAATGGGGAGTATTGCAGTCCACTGGTATCCACCAATCCCTGTGCCGAGCAGCCCTTGCCCGACGGCGGTTGCTGCAATTTGGGTAGTATTAATCTGGAGCGGTTCGTGGACGAGGAAGGCCGGTTCATGATGGAGCCGTTCAAGGAAACGGTGCAGACAGCCACCCGGTTCCTGGATAACGTAATTGATTACAATCTCGACCGCCACGCGCTGGAGATCCAGCGGGAGAACGCCCAGCGCGACCGCCGTATCGGGCTGGGAATCCTGGGTCTGGGCGACATGTTCGTGAGGATGCGCATCAAATACGATACGGATGAGGCCCTGGCCGTGATTGACGGTATCATGCGTGAGATGCGGGACACCTCTTACAATACTTCCATTGATCTGGCGATTGAGAAAGGGACTTTCGATAATTTTCAGTGGGAAGGCTATGCCGGCAGCAAGTTCGTCCAGAGTCTTCCCGGCGATATCCAGGAGCGGATCCAGGAGAACGGCATCCGTAATGTCACAATTTTAACCGTACCCCCCACCGGTTCAGGAGCTATCGTGGCCCAGGTCACCTCCGGTATCGAGCCGATTTTCGCCACCTCCTATAGGCGGCGGGTTAAACAGAACGAAGACTTCGGCGATACTTTCAGGGAGTACACCGTCTACCACCCGGTGATCAAAAACCTATTCGGAACCGACCAGGACGTACCGCCTTTTGTGGTCACTGCGTATAACATCGATCCCTATTTCCGGGTCAAAATGCAGGGCACGATCCAACGGTATATCGATAGTTCTATTTCGTCAACTGTTAACCTGCCGGAAACCGCTCACGAAGATACCGTGGCCGAAGTCTATTTGAAGGCCTACCGCGAAGGACTCAAAGGTATTACAGTCTATCGGGAAGGGTCCCGGGAAGGGATCCTGATCTCCGATATCAAAGACAATCAATCCGCCGATGCCGAGCAGAAAGAGGTGACCGCTGAACCTGAGCCGCTCCAAACGGAAAAGGACCCGACCCTCGCACCGGAGACTCCGATGCACACCCCAGCCAAAGCGAAGGGTACTCCTGATTCCATGACACGGCTCCACCCTCGGCATCGGCAGGAAATTACCTACGGAACGACCCGCCGGGTCCGTACCGGAGAGGGCAACCTGTACATCACAATCAATGAAGATGATCAAGGGCTGTGCGAAGTTTTCACCACCATAGGGAAAGCCGGAGGGTTAGCTTCGACCCAGGCCGAAGCAATCAGCCGACTGATCTCGCTGGCTTTGCGTTCCAGCGTCGATCCCGGAGAAGTGGTGAAGCAACTAAAGGGGATCAGCGGCCCCAATCCCACCTGGGAGAGCGGCCGGTTGATCCTTTCCACTCCGGACGCGATCGGGCAGGCCTTGGACGATTATCTGAACAAACGGCCCTGGGGACGCCCCCTCCTGTCCAGCGATACTCAAGCGGAGAGCGCCGGCAGGCCGGCACCCTCGTCTCATGAAAACATATCGGCGGAACAGGCTGGGAATGGGTTTGCCACCGACGAAGCAGCTTCGAGAACCATGACCACCTGTCCCCATTGCGGCGGTAATGTGATCCACGAGGCGGGCTGCATCACCTGCCCCAGCTGTGGCTATTCCCGCTGCTAGATTATCGCTAAAATCGAAACAAAAAGGGCGGCGACAAACACCAGCGCATCATCGCGGCGGCGGTGCGGGTCTTTGCCAAAAACGGTTTCTACAATTCCAAGGTCAGCGAGATAGCCCGGGCCGCCAACGTGGCCGACGGCACCATCTATCTCTACTTCC
>SDBT01016679.1_pt1 | contig 11621 bp, 4 predicted proteins | sample 2277101 | NCBI WGS metagenome assembly SDBT01 (sample SAMN10404973, study PRJNA504765) | marine sediment metagenome | isolation source: marine sediment core GS10_PC15, 103 cmbsf | place: Arctic Ocean: Southern Knipovich Ridge | collected 2010
ATGTTGTTGTTGCGGCTTTGTTAGGAGCTGAGAGGTTCGGTTTTGGCACAGCAGCTCTTGTGGCACTCGGCTGTACATTACTGCGCAAATGCCACGAGGGGGCCTGTCCTTTTGGAATCGGCACACAAGACCTTGAGCTGCGAGAACGCTTTGCGGGAAAGCCCGAATATGTTGAGAGATTCATGTATTTTGTAGCTGAGGAAGTACGCCAGATTATGGCGCAGCTCGGGTTTAAAAAATTTGAGGATATGGTTGGCAGGGTGGACCGTCTGCAAACCAGTGAGGCAATTGACCATTGGAAGGCAAAAGGATTGGATTTTTCTGCTATTTTCCATCAGCCCGATGTCTCTGATGGAAATGGTAAGAGATATACTAATTCACAATCCGACAAGCTTGGCGACCACCTCGATTGGCAAATATTGGATAAAGCCAAACCTGCGATTGAAGAACAGAAGCAAACTGTTATAGAAATGCCGATCCGTAACATAAATCGGACAGTCGGAGCAATTTTGAGCAACCAAATAGTAAAAAAATATGGTCAGAAAGGTTTACCCGACGACACGCTGCAAGTAGTTTTGTACGGCTCTGCGGGGCAAAGCTTCGGTGCATTCTTAGCACCTGGGGTGACCCTGAAGCTGATTGGTGAAAGTAACGACTATCTGGGCAAAGGTCTTTCCGGCGGACGAATAATTGTCAAAACGTCGGAAGGTTCGCCGTTTATGAGCCACGAAAATATTATTGTGGGCAATACATTGCTCTATGGTGCCACATCAGGCGAGGTATTTATCAATGGAACGGCTGGCGAAAGGTTTTGCGTGCGAAACAGCGGAGCAACTGCTGTTGTCGAAGGAGCCGGCAACCATGGCTGTGAGTATATGACAGGCGGACTGGTCGTGGTGCTCGGCAAGGCCGGATGTAATTTTGCAGCAGGTATGAGTGGTGGTCTTGCTTATGTGCTCGACGAGGTGCAGTTGTTCGATACGATGTGTAATCTTGATATGGTCGAACTGGAAAGCGTCTGGAAGGAAGAAGACAAAGAGCTGCTGCATGATTTGATTGGACAGCACCTGAAATGGACCGGCAGCGGACGTGCGCAATACATTCTGGATGCATGGCCGGATATGGTCGGCAGATTCGTGAAGGTTGTTCCGATAGATTATCGCAGGGCATTAGAAAAGATGCGTGCGGCCGAGCAGCGGGATACAGAAACTACACCCGCAACCGAAGAGGTGTTCACATGGGTGAAATCAAAGGTTTCTTAAAATATAAACGCCGGGAGGTTGCGCAGCGAACGCTCGAGGAGAGGATACATGATTTTGCTGAGCTTGACCTGCCGCTCACTCCAGAGCAAATCCACCAACAGACTGCGAGGTGTATGGATTGCGGAATACCATTTTGCCACGGTGCGGGCTGTCCGCTGAAAAACTATATTCCGGAGTTGAATGAGTTAGTGTACAAAGGCAAATGGCAGCAGGCCTGCGAGCTGCTTCACTCTACGAACAATTTTCCCGAAATTACCGGTCGGGTGTGTCCGGCCCCTTGTGAGGCGGCATGTACACTTTCTATCAATGATAAACCTGTGTTAATCAGGCACATTGAGTTTCAGATAGTCGAACGTGGTTTTCAGGAAGGATGGATTAAGCCGTTACCAGCCAAACAAAAAACCGGTAAGAAAGTGGCAGTGATTGGCTCCGGCCCAGCTGGTCTGGTGGTTGCACAACAACTGGCACGAGCCGGACACAGCGTGGTTATTTTTGAAAAAGACGAGAAAATTGGGGGTCTTCTGTGGTATGGTATTCCGGATTTTAAGCTTGCCAAAGGTATTATTGACCGCAGATTGGAACAGCTTGCTGCTGAAGGAGTGGAATTCCAAGCCGGTGTCAACGTCGGCGAAGACATTTCCGTCCGCTATCTTAAAAAGATGTTCGATTGTGTGTGCCTGACAATGGGAGCGGGTCAGCCGCGAGACCTCAACATACCGGGCAGGGGATATGAAAATATCGTATTCGCGATGGACTTCTTAACAACACAAAATAAGCTCAATGCCTCCGAGCCATTGGATGAATCCAAGGTTATTACAGCCAGAAACAAGGTTGTGGTTATAATAGGCGGTGGCGATACGGGCAGCGACTGTGTGGGAACTGCACGTCGCCAGGGAGCCAAAAAGATACATCAACTGGAAATTTTGCCCAAACCGCCCGAGACTCGGCCGCCGGATACGCCCTGGCCTATGTGGCCGCGAATTATGAGAACATCTTCGTCTCACGAAGAAGGTTGCGACCGACGATGGTCTATATGTACCAAGAAGTTTTCGGGTGGTGTAGGAATTTATGCTGAACAATTGCATGGTTGTCAGGTGGAGTGGATAAAGAAATCTAATGGCTGGAAGATGAAAGAACTGTCGGATACTGACTTTAGCCTCAAGGTCGACTTAGTACTTTTGGCTCTTGGTTTTGTGCATGTCGTACACGGGGGATTAATAAAAGATTTAGAGTTGCAGCTTGATGAGCAAGGTAACGTAGCGGTAGAGAACTACCGGACGAGCGAGCCGTGGGTATTTGCCGCTGGTGACACAATCAACGGAGCTTCGCTGGTTGTAAGCGCAATTAACAGTGGGCGAGAGGCAGCAGCAGAGGTCAACCGCTGGCTAAAGCAGAAAAATTAGGGGGTGGGGCTTTGCTGGAATAGTATTTTATGAGAATTCGAGAGTAGCAGTTAATGCCGAAACGCAAGGATATCCACAAAATATTGATTATAGGTTCCGGCCCGATTGTCATAGGACAGGGATGTGAATTTGATTACTCCGGTGCACAGGCCTGCAAAGTACTCAAAAAAGAGGGTTTCAAGGTAATTCTCGTTAATAGTAATCCCGCCACCATAATGACCGACCCCGAGATGGCTGACAGGACGTATATTGAGCCTATCACGCCGGAAATCATCGAGAAGATAATCCGCAAAGAAAAACCTGATAGCCTTTTGCCAACTCTTGGCGGACAAACAGGCCTGAATATCGCTGTCGAATTGGCTGAGAACGGGGTATTAAAAAAGTATGATGTCCGACTCATTGGGGCAAATCTAAGGTCAATCAAAAGGGCCGAGGAGAGAGATAAATTTAAAAAAATTATCAAATATAGCGGCCTGGAAGTTCCTAAAAGCGGATACGTTCATTCTTGGAAAGAGGCGCAAAATGTCGTCAGCAATATTGGATTTCCTGTTATCATCCGTCCTTCATATACGTTAGGAGGCACAGGTGGGAACGTCGCCTATAACGCCGAAGAGTACAAAGAATATATTCACTGGGGCTTGAATCTGAGTCCCAGAAGTCAGGTCCTTGTCGAAGAATCCGTTGTCGGCTGGAAGGAATATGAACTCGAGGTTATGAGGGACAAAAAAGACAATGTGGTTATTGTCTGTTCCATTGAGAACCTCGACCCTATGGGTATTCATACAGGTGACAGTATTACGGTTGCTCCCGCCCAGACACTTACCGATAAAGAGTATCAGCTAATGCGTGACGCATCCCTTAAGATTATGAGGGCTATCGGTGTGGAAACCGGCGGCTCGAACATACAGTTTGCTGTCAACCCTGATAACGGCAAGCTCTACGTCATTGAGATGAATCCGAGGGTTTCAAGAAGCTCAGCACTTGCTTCGAAGGCCACAGGCTTTCCTATTGCCAAGATTGCTTCGCTGCTTGCGGTTGGATATACCCTCGATGAGATTCCAAATGATATCACCAAAAAAACACCGGCTTGTTTCGAACCGACTATAGACTATTGCGTTGTTAAATGGCCGCGTTTTACATTTGAAAAATTTCCACAAACCAGCCCTGAACTGACAGTGCAAATGAAGTCCGTCGGTGAGGCGATGGCCATCGGCAGAACGTTCAAGGAATCGCTGCAGAAGGCGATAAGGTCGTTGGAAATAGACCGCTATTCCCTCGACGGCAAATATATTAACGGTAAGCTTTCAACGCATCAGTTGAAAGACAAGCTGCGAACAAACTGCTGGGATAAAATCTGGTATGTCGCTGAGGCGCTTAGAAGAAAAATGTCTGTTGATGAGATTTATGGCCTTACCAAAATCGACCCGTGGTTTCTGAATAACATAAAAGACATTATCAAACTTGAAAGAAAAATAAAATCGAGCGGTTTTGCGAAGCTGAATTACAGCTTGCTGCTGAAGGCAAAAGAGTATGGTTTTAGCGACAAGTATCTGGCCTCTGTGTCGAAGGTAAAGGAACAGAAGCTGCGTGAACGCCGGGCCAAACTTGGGATAAATGCGGTCTACAAAACTGTTGACACCTGTGGCGCTGAATTCGAGGCGACTACTCCTTATCTTTATTCGACTTTTGAAAACGAATGCGAATCGAATCCGACTAAGAGCAGAAAGGTTGTCATTCTCGGCGGCGGGCCCAACCGCATAGGCCAGGGAATAGAGTTCGACTACTGCTGCGTTCATGCTGCATTTGCCTTAAAAGAAATCGGAGTCGAATCAATAATGGTGAACTGTAATCCTGAGACGGTTAGTACCGATTATGATACTTCGGATAGACTTTACTTTGAGCCGCTTACTTTTGAGGATGTGATGTCTATCGTCGAGAAGGAGAACCCTGACGGCGTGATAGTACAATTCGGTGGTCAGACGCCGTTGAAATTAGCGGTGCCGCTGGAGAAGGCAGCAGTTAAGATAATCGGTACTTCGCCTGACAGCATCGACCGTGCTGAAAACCGCAAGCGGTTTAACAAGCTGGTCAAAAAACTTAAACTGCAGCAGCCTTATAGCGGCACGGCAACATCATATTCAGAATCGCTTGAAATAGCAGGAAAGTTAGGATTTCCGCTGTTGATTCGGCCATCCTTCGTTTTAGGCGGGCGGGCAATGGAAATTGTTTATGATGAGCAATCGCTGAAGGGCTGTATTGCAAGTGCAATCGAGGCCTCCGGCGAACATCCGGTTTTGATTGATAAATTCCTCGATGACGCTACAGAATTAGATGTCGATGCCATCAGCGACGGCAGAACCGTCGTAATCGGTGGAATAATGGAGCACATCGAAGAAGCAGGGGTACACTCAGGCGACAGTGCCTGCAGTCTGCCACCGGTTTCCATAAGCAAAAAGCTTTTGGAGGAGATTAAGCGGCAGACAAAACTGCTGGCCCTGGAGTTGAAGGTAAAAGGCCTTATAAACATTCAGTTCGCAATAAAGAACAACCAGATTTACATACTTGAAGTTAATCCTCGGGCGTCTCGAACCATCCCGTTTGTCAGTAAAACCATCGGTGTGCCTCTTGCCAAGCTTGCAACGAAGATAATGACTGGGATGACGCTGAATGAACTGAATTTTACAAAGGAAGTGCATCGCAGCCACTTTGCCGTCAAAGAGGCAGTATTTCCATTTTTGAAGTTCCCGGGTATAGACACATTGCTGGGTCCGGAGATGCTCTCGACCGGCGAAGTGATGGGGATATCGGATGATTTTGGCATCGCATTCGCGAAATCACAAATAGCGGCCGGCAATACCCTGCCGATTTGCGGTAATGTGTTTTTCAGTGTTAAGGACAATGATAAGAAAAGGTCGGTTGAAATTGCCCGCAAATTATATCAGATGGGCTTTAAGATAATTGCCACAAAGGGTACGTGTATCGAGTTTATCAAAAATAATATTCCTGCGGAGTTTGTATTGAAGGTTGCTGAAGGCAGACCCAACATTGTAGATGCCATAATAAATGACAAAATTGACCTTATCGTAAATACGACGGTCGGCAGACAGTCAATAATAGATTCTTTTTCGATAAGAAGAAGTGCCCTTGATAAGCAGGTGCCCTATGTTACGACGATAAGAGGCGCAGCAGCAACGGTTAAAGCAATTGAGGCGATGAAAGAAAGAAAAGTGAATGTTAAACCTATCCAGTTATACTATCGCCGGGCAGGGGACTGACGGATGAAAGCAGTTCTTTTACTGGAAGATGGCACCATTTTTGAAGGCACCTCATTTGGCGCCAGGGGCCAAAAGTGCGGCGAAGTTGTATTCAATACAAGTATGACCGGCTACCAGGAGATATTGACCGACCCATCGTATAATGAGCAAATAATCACAATGACATATCCACTTATTGGCAACTATGGAACAAATAGGGCTGACACAGAATCAAGAAAAGTTTTTGCCAGTGGTTTCATCGTCAAGGAAAACTGCGATTATCCGAGCAACTGGCGAAACAAAGGCTCGCTGAGCAATTACTTAAAAAAAAGTAACGTTGTCGGCCTTGAAGGCATTGACACAAGAAAGCTTGTAAAACATATCCGAACCGAGGGAGCAATGAGGGGCATTATCTCTTCAACAGAATTTGGCGTAAAGAATCTGGCAAAGAAACTGCAAGAGTATCCTGGCCTTGTGGGAAGAGATATAGTTAAAAATGTGACTGTGAGAAAATCATACACTTGGGACCAAGGCGTAATTGAGGTCCTGAACAATCAGCAAAAGAAGCCCAAGACAAAATACAAGGTTATCGCTTTTGATTTTGGTATTAAGCGTAACATCCTCAGGCTGCTTTATTCGCATGGCTGTGACGTTTGTGTTGTGCTCGCTAACACATCAGCTAAAGAAGTGTTGGCCAAGAAACCCGATGGAGTATTCCTGAGCAATGGCCCGGGCGACCCGGCGCCTGTAAGTTATGCGATTGAGACAGTAAAACAGCTTCTTGGCAAAGTGCCTGTATTCGGCATTTGTCTTGGCCATCAGATTCTTGCGCTCGCTTTAGGAGGCCGCACATACAAACTAAAATTCGGCCATAGGGGAGCAAACCATCCCGTAAAGAATCTTAAAACGGGCAAAATCGAAATAACTACCCAGAATCATGGCTTCTGCGTTGACATGGATTCCCTTAAGGACAAGGATGTTGAGCTGACTCATATAAATCTAAACGACAATACGCTTGAAGGATTTCGCTGCAGAAGTGTCCCAGCTTTTTCTGTTCAGTACCACCCCGAAGCTTCACCCGGCCCACATGATTCAGCCTACCTTTTTGCAGAATTTATAAAGTTAATGACCGGGGATGTCACAAGTTAGAAGAGGTAATCTTTGGAAGATCGTGAATAATCTTAGTCAAAAGTCTTGAAAAGAAAAGATCCTATAATAAAAAATCCCATGGCAAAACATAGGTTTTTCTTGATAGATTCATGTCTCCAAAATGTCACCAGAGATACCACATTTCATGAATTACGAAGACATCAAACACCTAATTTTTGCCGAAATTGCCTTTTAAAAAAATTTTTACACAAAAATCGGATTGAACATACGATTGTCAAAAAGCAAGGACTCGCGGATTGCTGGTCCGAAGGCCTTTGTAAGGCACCAGCCATAACGCTCCAGCAACCAATCAGTCCAAAGTTTATGACAAAATCCCGCAATGTGAAATCGGATAAAACCTTGACTAACGGATACTAAACAACGAAAATAGGTACTGTTGATTTGCGGTGGGCATATGGAACCGGTAAGATGACAGACGGCGGTTGGAATTTCGGAGTAGTGCGAGTTGATCTCGATGGGCTGAGTATTAATGCTGGGCAGAGACTCGGCATGGTCATCGTCCAGCCGGAATACAAACTTGATCCAGATGCAGCAATCCCGTTTCGGATCTCAAATGAGTGCAGGGGGAGCCAGAAGGAGCTAATCGAGAAGGCATTTCAGATCAGGGCTGCCGAAATGGAAGGACGTAACGTACCAATTCCTTTCATCATATTTCCTGAAGCTGCCATACCAGTAAGCAACCCAGATGGTCTGGATTGCCTCCGCGAGCAGATGGAACAGATCCAAGGTGACGTAGTCTTCATTGGCGGGTTGGAAGGGCTGAGCCCGCAAGAAGCCCGAGAAGTTGCTGACAGGTTCACACCTCGGGTCGATGTCGGAAGGGCGGCTTTTGGCGCTGGGGCATTTGTCAACGTCTGCGTGATCGCGGTTAAGTCTGTCAACGGGGATTTGGATTGGCACTTCCAGGCGAAACTCCGCCCGTCCCGGTCGGAACAGCAACGTAACATGGCACACGGCCAGCGCGTAATGTACTTCGTGGCACCTAACATAGCTTTCCTGTGTCAGATCTGTTTTGACCACATCGCAGCAGAGGGTGAAGAGCCGCTTAACACTGCTCTGTACCGCCAAGTTATCAAGACTACCCAGCTTGGCGCACCAATTTTGGATTTCATATTTGTGTCCCAGTGTAACCCCCAACCGGCTCACTCGTCCGTAAGAGAGAACACAAGCTATTTACTCAAGGATCAAGGGAGGGCGATCAAGAATGAAACGTTGGCCGTTGTTGTCGTCAACAAAGCCGCCAGCGTACAAGAGCCCTCGGAATATGGGCGGAGCGGCTTCCATTACAGGTCGGGCCGATGGCAGATACCTACGACTGACATTGGACCAAAGGGCTACGAATTATATGACTCGGACGATGTTACTTCGGCAGTTTTCAGGAAGCGCACCCAAGCGATTCACGTGGCCACTTTCGTGCCTCCGTCGCACAATATCGGCGACCCTGGGAATCCACGTCAACCCTTGGAGAATCCTCGCAGCTATTTGATAGGAGAGGTGTGCGATCCTACTCCGTGTTCATGTCTGCCGGGTACCACATGCGAAGTGGGCAGGTTCGTCGAGTGCGATTGTCTTCCGTGTAAACTGCGAGATACACTACTTGCCGCGCTTCCAACGAAGGATGAGAAGAAGCGGTGGGAGGGTTTAGATGTGGACCAGAGCCAGCTTCTTGAGACAAACTATGAGCAGATACGGGAAGGCCTGCTGATTTTGGGGTGTACTCGTGCTCGTGAAGTGGTTTATCTACTGCTCCAGATGCATGATAGCGACAAGCGGAATAATCCGGACTTATGGTCTGGTTCGCAGTCAGAGGCTGTTGTTGAGTTCCTCGCGGCTTTGAGCGTCTTGACAGAATTGAAGTCCGTGGACTTTAACACTTCACCGCAATGGACGGCACGGCTGGGTGAATCCCTTGCTATAGCCGTGCTTGATGGTGAAGATAAGAAGTATTCTTGGGCGCGGATGGAGGATGAATATATAAAGAGATTCGGTGGGCAATACCATCGGCCTGACGCTCGCACAAAACCGGTGCTGCTCGTAGCACTGAGGTCCGGTGGTCTAGTACGACCCCTTGTCCAGCCGCGTTGGCCAGATTTCACGAAGCCATCAGGTCCAGACAGGCTTGGCGATGAGGACTCGTATACTAAGCCGGCCGAAGCACGGTTTTATGTGTGCCAAGACGGGCTTTTTGAGGGTGCAAGGCAAGGTACGACGATCCAAGAGTTTTTAAAAAGCGAAATGAGGTGCGTTCTTGGATAGAGATATCGGACAGATCAAAAAGGCACTGAGCGAGATGAGTGATTCCAATTGGGTCATTGAAAAGCTCAAAGAATGTCCCACATCCGACTTGGTGCTTCGAACTCCATGCTACATTGCGTTCTTTGTGATGGTCGAGCGGGCAGAGTCGATTGCTGACGTTTATCGAAAAGCCCAAGCAGAGGTTGTCGGAGTTCGGAGTACGAAGGGAGCAGAGTGGCCACGAGACCTCAACCTTATATTGCTCGTTGGAGGAGACACGTCTCCAGATTCTGCCTCCATTCGTGAGCTTGTCGATGACCGGTATGTCTGCAGAAAGTTCGTTCTCTGCGTGAATGGCCAGGATATCCCCGACGTCTTGGCCGACTTGCCATTCTTGCCTCCAGGTGTTCTCCTCAGCGCAGCACCGACTGGAGTCGGGGTGGGTGTACAAGAAGCGTTGAGGGGGTATGACCCACACCTCATCGCTGGCTTGGCAAGCCACAGTCCCGGCGCAGAAAAGGTTTTCGAAAAAAGCCGGGAGGGGGAGTACAACTTGACCGGTGAACCTTCAGCGACCAAACTGGTCCCACCACCAGCGCCGTTGGCCCTTACAAGGTTAGAAGCCTTGGACATCACGGACTTCAGAGGAATAAGGCGTTTGCGGCCCGAGGATATGCCCTTGTCGGGCGATGTCGTCTTCATATATGGCCCCAATGGTGTGGGTAAGACCTCGATTACGGACGCTGTGCAATGGGCGATTACGGGCCAAGTAGACCGGCTCCAAGAGTCTCGGTCTGTGAGGGATGGGCCGGATCCCATTGTCAATGTTTTCTCAGATGAGGGCCAAGCACGGGTTACCTGCCATTTAAGCAACTGCGAATCCGTTTACCGCAGCAAACGCAAGCATGGTCGGTCGATGGAACGGCTAATCGGGTCGAGTGTAGCAGACGATCGCGCTGTCATAGATCATATCGTGGGTACAAAGGCACCCTCACGTCAGACCCGGCTACGGATTGAGCGACTAAGAGATCTGTTTCGGGGTTCGCACATGCTCTCACAGCACGATATACGTAAGTTTCTTGAAGGAACCAAACCTGCCGACCGGTTTGACATACTAACGAATATGCTCGGAGCGGAGGAGTTCGTTCGATTCAGGGAGAAGGTGGCCACAGTCCTGCGACATTTACACACACACGTTAGGTCTGTAGCCGAACAGAGCAAGTCCCTGAAGAGCGAGCTGGAGGACGTGTCGAAGAAACTTAGTGAGCGGCAGAAGGACCTTGAGAGGCTAAGTCACGCAGTGGCATCCGGCAAGACTCCGGAGGACCTGGCTTCCGAACTTCTAAGGGGAATCAGGGATTGCCGGTGTACCATTGATGAGGCTGCTATTGAGAAGGCCAATGCTGAACCTGCAGAACGGCGGTTCGAGCTAATCGCAGTCAAAACCGAGACAGTAATCCGCAACAAGAAGGCAGCAACTGAGGACCTGCTAGTAAAAGTCAAGAGTTTGGAGAAAGACCTGCAAGGGTACCTCAAGTCGCGAACTCGCTGTGAGAGGCTGGCAGCTGAGATTGCGAGTGCTAAACGCATTTCTGAGAAGGCGCGTGTTGAACTCCAGAAGCAGGAGAAGACACACCAGGATATCCAGTCACGCTTTCAGGTTCTCAGAATGAAACAATCAGAGGCTGCGAGAAGTTATGCAGATTTGACTTGGCTCAAGGAGAACCTGCCAGTTTACCGTCAGGGCCAGAAAACACTTCGGCGCATGGAAGATTCTTTAACGGAGCAGCAGAAGGAAATCCAGAAGTCTGAGACTACTCTTGAGGAACAGCAAAAGTTACTGGGTGTGAAACGGGCTCGACTGCAGGAAGTCGAGCAGGCAATAACCACAAAGACAAGCAGGGAGCAAACTCTTGTAGCCCTTATGAAACAACTACCCAATGTTCGAGCCAGACGACAGGAAGCCGAGCAGTTGGGGAATAAGGAAAGGCAATCGGATTCCCGGATTGGTGAATTGAAGCGCCAAGAGAGTTCGGTTCGTGATGAGGTGAACGCTGCGCGAGCTCGCTTAGATGATTTGCAGAGAGCCTACAAATCCGAGGCTGCCCGCCACGATGAGCTTAGTTCGTTCCTGGCCAAACTTGGGGAAATGGTACATTCGGCCGAATGCCCTCTTTGCGGCCGAGGTTTCGCGACCGCTGAGGAGGCCAAAGACAGTATCCAAAAACACCTATCTGCCGTGCCGCTTCAACTGAAAGATTTGGCACATCACCTGGACGAGGCAAAAAAGGATGCTG